>Ga0194127_10001296_pt1 | contig 36980 bp, 36 predicted proteins | sample TA2KigC100mmetaG_FD_148624 | JGI IMG/M metagenome (GOLD analysis project Ga0194127, IMG submission 148624) | Freshwater microbial communities from Lake Tanganyika, Tanzania - TA2015036 Kigoma Deep Cast 100m | ecosystem: Environmental > Aquatic > Freshwater > Lake | place: Tanzania: Lake...
TTCAAAGAATAGTGCGTTGTCTGTTCAGCCTCGCGAGCCCCCAGCTATGCAAAATACGGCTCGAAAAATTCCCTGTCCTTTGGTTGTAAGTTGTTTTTGATCAGACACTTATATAATAACCAGGATGGAGGATGCTGCAAGAAAAATAACGCTATAAGTCGTTATTAAAAAAATAGTTATGAATTTTACAGAAGTATTAAAAAGCCTTTATGATTAAGGAGAAAACAGATTATGATGAAACTGGAAAAATATTCTTTCGGCATTGGCGACCGTTTCGGTCGGCAGGGCAATTCTCAGTTAAGCGCACTGATAGAGGCCCGTTCGCTGAAGCTTCAGATTGTCCTCGTTTGGAACAAATCCTTCCGTGAACACAGCATCATCGGCACCGGCCCAAACGACACCCGCAAAGAAGCCGACGACGCTGTCCGAATTTCAGACTGGAAAGACAATTATTACGTGGATGCCGACCATATCAGCCTCAAAAACGTGGACAGCTTTCTCGATGCAAGCAACTTTTTCACGCTCGACGTGGCCGACTGGATTGGCAAGCCCGCTGAGACTGCCGACATCGAAAAATTCTTAAAAGACTGTAAAGCCTGTCTCGGCACATTTCGTATCCCCGGCATTGAGGAATCGTTTTCAATCACACCGCAGACGGTGCAGACCATCGCGGGAAAATTCCTCCGTGCCGCGCAGGAAGCAGGCGCGATTTACAGGCATATTGTTTCCCGCAAGGGAGAAAATGCGTTCGTCACCGAAGTCTCGACGGACGAATCAGACAAACCGCAAACGCCCGTGGAATTGTTTTTCATCCTGAAAATGCTCGCGGTACAGGGCATCCCCGTACAAACCATCGCACCCAAATTTACGGGCCGGTTTAACAAAGGCGTGGATTATGTCGGCGACGTCCGGCAGTTTGAAAAAGAATTTCGTGAAGACCTCGCCGTCATCGCCTTTGCTATTCGTGAATTTCACCTGCCGCAGAATCTAAAACTCAGTATCCATTCCGGCAGCGACAAATTCTCCATTTACCCGGCGATTCACAAAGCGATCAAAGAAACCAGTGCAGGTCTCCATGTCAAAACCGCCGGCACCACCTGGCTGGAAGAAGTCATCGGTCTGGCCGCCGCCGGCGGCGAAGGATTGGACATTGCTAAAGACATTTATGCTCAGGCGTACGAACACCGCGAGGAACTTTGCGCCCCTTACGCCACAGTGATCGACATCAACCTGGCCAAACTGCCGACGCCGGGAGATGTCAAAAAATGGAATGAAACACAATACACCGGCGCGCTCCGGCACGACCAGAAAAACCCGGCGTACAATCCAAACTTTCGTCAGTTAATTCATGTCGGATACAAAATGGCCGCCAAAATGGGCGACCGCTACCTCAGCGCCCTGACAAAGTTTGAGTCCATCGTCGCCGAAAATGTCAAAACAAATCTGCTGGCCCGGCATATCAAGCCCATATTCCGTGGAAAATGATTCTCACAGGGGCAGCCTCCCGGGGCTGCCCTTATTATATCTCTGCCGGTTTCGCAAAGACAACCAGTCGCATTTAAAGAAACTGTTTCTGAAAATCCTTCGTCTCTGTGTTGAAGCAGACATTGTTAAACTCGGCAATGTTTCATTGGATGGGACAAAGATCAAAGCCAATGCTTCGCTATCGGCCAATCGAATATTGAAGCATCTGGAGCAGGAAATCGACAAGATGCTTTCAGAGGCAGAGGCTAAAGATGCAGAGGAAGACAAAGTCTATGGAACGAAAGCAGCTGACCGAGCGAGGTCGAGAATTATATAAGATTCGAGGCCAGAGCGTCGAACCAGTATTTGGGCAGATTAAAGATGTTCGCGGGTTTGATCGGTTTATGCAGCGAGGCATTGAGGCTTGTCGCGGCGAGTGGTCGCGGATATGCGCTACGCACAACCTTTTGAAGTTGTGGCGAAGCGGCACAAGGCCTGTTGGAATTGAGAAAAAGGCCGTATTTACTCATTTTGACGTGAAATTTTGCTTGATTTACTGGCTAAAACACGGTACCAAAAAAGTTAAGAAAAGGCGTCTGGGGTACAGAGAATTGACCGTCTGTCCCGGATAGCCGTCGAATCCAATGGTTGGATTTGAAAATCATTGTGCAACAGGCTCTACTCTTACTCGTGCATTCATTTACAAAAATGGCGTTATGACCGATTTGGGTTCTCTTGGTGGTAATCAAACTTGGGCAGCAGCTATCAATAATAATGGATGGATAATTGGAAGCGGTTATACTGATACAGGTGAATTACAAGCAATACTATGGGCACATATTCCCGAACCCGCTTCGCTTTTGTTTTTGGGCCTTGGCGGTTTGCTGATTAGAAAAAACTCTAAAAAGATTTGTATTCCAAGACATATTTGGTATTCTATTGGAAATGAGGCTTAGCGGTGTAGCTGAGCAAGCTTATGTATGTTTATATGGAATATACCAGATTAAGGAGTAATATCATGGCAAAGAGTGCTAAATCAGCAACGAAAAGTGAAATTTTAGTCAATATCTCAAAAGCCACAGACTTGTCCCGTAAGCAGGTGACATCGGTATTCGATGCCCTGACAGGCCAAATCAAGTCTGCTATGGGTAAGAAAGGACCGGGAGTCTTTGCATTACCGGGATTGCTGAAGATCACCGTCATCCATAAGCCCGCCACTCCGAAGCGGAAAGGCATCAATCCGTTCACCAAGCAGGAACAGATATTTGCTGCCAAACCCGCTCGGAAAGTTGTCAAGGTTCGTCCTCTCAAGGCTCTCAAGGACATGGTCAAGTAGGAAGTTCTCAAAAGCCATAAGAAATTACTGTCATAGTGTAGGGCGTTCCATAAAAGATTATGGTACGCCCCCACTTTTCTTAAGCAGCAACTTGGCTCCTCAGTGGCTCATTCTGAGCCAAGGGAATGGGAATGTGGCGGGATGGACAGAAGTTAGAAAATTCTCAGAAATAACCTTTTCGTACAAAATACAAAAAGGTTATTAGGTCTGAAACTGAATACTGTTTTTCATCCTGCACTTTGATAATCCGTTCAGGTGTTATATCCTGTGTGAACAGGGTGCATCCGTATGTTGCGGCCGCAAAGCCGCCGACCAGAACAAATGACACATCGGCCTGATATAGACGTTTTAAAAGTGTAAAATAATTTTTCATATATTCCGGGCGTGCTGGAGTTTTTCAACAAGGTCTGCGGCGGCCTGAAGCTGGCTGATTCGTTCTGAGTAAGAAAGTTTAAGATTATCAAGCAGCAGGGGAATATCGATGCCGGATCGCACCCCCTCGGCCAGGGCGGGACAGTCCTTCAACATCGCCGCAATCTCCGGCGGCATCGCTTCTGCAGAGATTTGTTTTTTTCTCCAATGTCATTTTACCTTTTTCCCTTTGCCTTTTACCTTTACTATATTATCCTGTTTTGCCCTCGTTTTTCAAGCCCAAAACCCCACACTCCCCGGCAGTGGCTTATTCGTTGTCATTCCCGCGACCTGTCCCACCGACTTGTCCTGCGTAGTTTTAACGAAGCAGGAAGCCTCTTGGCGAAGGGGGAAGGCGGGAATCCAGCCTCTATTTACTATTCACTATTTTCTGGCCTCCCTCCCAACGCTGGTGGTATAATCAAGGCGATAAAGGGACGACTTTTGCTTACTTAAAAATAAGCATGGCACACAATAAATTCAAATATAAAAATGATCGTGGAGAGCACAACTGTGAAAAAAGGGTTTAAAATGCCGACTCCGATGAAAATATCAGGGCGAACTTCGACAATGACACATGCTTTTATTACATCAATTATTCCTCAAATAGAACCTTCTGAACAAGAAATCGTGAAATGTCTGAGTATTTTAGAAATTGATCCTGACAATTTAATCTGTGCTTATTGTGGTGATTCTGCTTCAGAATGGGATCATTTTCGTCCCTTGGTATCAGGTAAAATGCCAACAGGTTATATCTCTGAAATTCGCAACTTAGTGCCTGCTTGCGGAAAATGTAATCAATCAAAAGGTAATAAATACTGGAAAGATTGGATGTTGAGCGATGCTAAGCTCTCTCCGAAGTCTCGGAAAATACAAAATTTATCATATTTAATTACGCGCTTGGAAAAATATGAAAAATGGTGTGATCTCAGCCCTCTTAATTTTAAAGAATATATCGATATTGAATCATGGAATAAACACTGGGAAAACAGAGAGACTTTATTTTCATTGTTAAAGGAACATCAAAAATTGGCTTCTCAAATAAAAAATGTGTTTGAACAAAATATAAAAAAGAATAGGTAATCATAAAGTGTGGAGGAATTTGCAATGTCTTTTCCACAGACACGATTTCGACGGCTGCGAGGCAATAAAACGATGCGGCGGATGGTGGCCGAGACAAGGCTGTCGGTCGATGAATTAGTTTATCCGATGTTTGTCTGTCCCGGCCGGGGCAAAAAATCGCCCATCAAAGCGATGGATAATTGTTTCCGCTTATCCCCCGACCTTGCGGCCAAAGAAGCATCCCAAATTGCCGCCCTCGGCATCCCGGCCGTCCTCCTCTTCGGCACAGGCGAGAAAAAAGACGCCGTCGGCTCCCGTGCCTGGGCCGCCGAATCCGCTGTCTGCCGGGCCATTGACAAAATCAAATCCAAAACTCCCGACCTGCTCGTTATCACTGACGTCTGCCTCTGTGCCTACACCTCTCACGGCCACTGCGGCGTCATCAAAGACAAAAAAATCGACAACGACAGCACCCTCGAAATTCTCGCACAGATGGCCCTGGCCCACGCCCGCGCCGGGGTTGATATCGTGGCGCCGTCGGATATGATGGATGGCCGGGTCGGCCCCATCCGCGAGGCCCTTGACGATGAAAGTTTTACCGAAACCGCCATTATGTCCTACTCCGCGAAATTCGCCTCCGCCTTCTATGGTCCGTTCCGCGATGCCGCACAAAGCACGCCCGCTTTTGGCGACCGCCGGACACACCAGATCGACCCCGCCTGCGGCAGGCAGGCATTGCGACAGATGGCCGCCGACATCGAGCAGGGCGCCGATATTGTTATGGTCAAGCCCGCCTTGCCCTATCTTGACATCATTGCCAAAGCTCGTCGGCGCTTCGACGTTCCCATCGCCGCCTACAACGTCTCCGGCGAATATATGATGCTCCGCGCCGCCGCCAGAGCCGGCCTGCTCGACCTGCAAAACGCAATGACCGAATCCCTTTTATCCATTAAACGTGCCGGCGCTGACATCATCATCACCTACTTCGCCCCGGACATCGCAAAGATATTAAACGCATAACAGGCGGCGTTAAAATTGTTTCTAAGTCCCGAAGGGACGATATATAATAGCCGGGGGCGGAAGCCCCCGGAAAGAATTTCCTTTTCCTTTTTTAAGCCCCGAAGGGGCGACACAAAGATAATGAACGAAAATATAAAAAAACCTTCTATTGTCGCATTTGAAATCACGCGCCGCTGTCCGCTGCGGTGCCGCCACTGCCGCGCCGCCGCTACACCTGTCGATAGGGTGGCAGCCAACGAACGCAGTGAGGTGCATGGTAAGCAGGACTTCCTCTCGACAAGACAATGCAAATATATCCTCGATGCTGTTGCCGAATTGCACAAATGTGTCGTCGTCCTGACCGGCGGCGAGCCGATGGTGCGCGACGACATCTTCGAACTCGTCGAATACGGCCGCTCCATCGGTCTCCGCATGGCCGTCGCCACCTGCGGCGCAATGTTCGATAAATTGGCGGCAATGCGTTTCAAACAGGCCGGTATCCTTTCGCTTTCATTTTCACTCGACGGCCCCGACGCCAATACCCACGACAATTTTCGCCAAATGTCCGGCGCCTATGATATAATGCTCAAAGCCATCGAGCTGGTCCGCGCCGCCGGCATCCGTTTTCAAATCAATACCACCGTCACCGCACTCAACGCCGACAAACTCGACGCCATCGCGCAGTTGGCGATTAACCTTGGCGTCGCCTGCTGGAATCCCTTTATGCTCGTCCCCGTCGGCAGAGCGGCCCAAGACAAAAATTTGCTTTTGTCGCCGAATCAATACGAAGTTATCCTCCATAAGCTGGCGGATATGAAAACGTCGTTTCCGATCGAACTGCGCGTCACCTGCGGCCCGCAGTTTGCCCGGGTTGCGCGGCAGAGGAAAATTGCCGGCGCTGACACTGTCCCCGGCTGTCTTGCCGCTGACGGTTTCGCCTTTATTAGCCACAAAGGCGATGTCCAGACTTGCGGCTTTTTGGAAATTTCCGCGGGAAATCTGCTCCAAAATGGATATAATCTCATCGGTATCTGGCAGCGAAGTCCGCTGCTGAATGCCGTCCGGGATTTTTCGGCATACAAAGCCGGCTGCGGAAAATGCGGTTTTCTGTCCGTTTGCCGCGGCTGCCGGGCAAGGGCTTACGCCCACTCCGGCGAGGTTCTCGGCCCCGACCCAATGTGTATCGTCGCTGGGCTATAAACTATGAACTATAGGTTATGAACTGATTATGAAAATATCGCTAAACACAAAAATTCTCGACAAAAATGAACAGGCTGCCAAACAGAACCGCGAATTTCTCGCCGGCCGCAAACTCGACTGCCTGAACCTCATCAGCTCTCCCGGCTCAGGCAAGACAACAATCCTCGCACGCACCGTCGCCGACCTAAAGGGCAAACTCCGCATCGGCGTCATCGAGGGTGATATCAAGACCGACCATGATTCGCAGCGTATTCGCGCCGCCGGCGCCGCCGCCATCCAGATTGAGACCGAAGGCGCCTGTCATTTGTCCGCTCAGCAGGTCGGTTGGGCCTTGAATCAATTGCCCACAGCCGACCTCGATATCGTCTTTGTTGAAAACGTTGGCAATCTCGTCTGTCCTTCGGCGTTTGACCTCGGCGAATCTGGCCGTGTCGTTGTCCTCAGTATCCCCGAAGGCGATGACAAACCCGCCAAATACCCCGGTACCTTTGCCCAGTGCGATGTGGTTTTAATTAATAAAATTGACTTACTGGTGCATCTGGCGTTTAATCTTGACAGGGTACTGACGGATATTCACACCTTAAATCCCCAGGCAAAAGTTCTGCAAATTTCCGCCGCGACGGGCCAGGGAATGCAATTATGGTACGATTGGCTGCTGAATCGACGCAAAAAAGCCTGACGAGCGGTCTTGCCGAATCAGACAAATCTGCTATACTGCTTGACTGTTTATTTTTGAATCTTCAAGAGCAATACAATGGACTTTTTTGGTTATAAAAATGGTCAGGAGTGAAATAATGGACTTTTTTGATTATAAAAATGGCAGATTATTCGCCGAAAATGTGGACGTGGAAAAAATCGCCGAAGCCGTCGGCACGCCCGTCTATATTTACAGCAAAGCGACATTTTTAGACCATTACAACAAAATCAAACAGGCTTATGCCCAACTGGATACGCTGGTTTGCTACTCCATCAAAGCCTGTGCCAATATACACATCCTCAAATTGCTGGCCGATGCCGGCAGCGGCTTTGACATTGTCAGCGGCGGCGAACTGTTCCGCGCCAGACAGGTCGGCGCCGATACCGCCAAAATCGTCTATGCCGGCGTCGGCAAGACAGACCATGAAATCATCGAGGCATTGGAAGCTCCAATCGGCTATTTTAATATCGAATCCGAAGCCGAGTTGGAAAATCTGATTGAGCTTTCACGCAAACTCGGGAAAAATCCCAAAGCGGCGCTGCGTGTCAATCCTGATGTGGATCCGCGAACGCATACTTATACTGCCACTGGAAAAAAGGAAACTAAATTCGGCGTGGATATTGAACGCGCCAGACAGGTCTTTAATCAGTACGGACGCAACGGCGCCGTTCAACTGTCCGGCATCCATATCCATCTCGGTTCCGCCGGTAAATCCGTCCAGCCCTATGCCGAGGCACTCCAAAAAACAATGGAATTAATTGACTGCCTCCGGGCCGATGGTTTTACCATCGAGACACTCGATATGGGCGGAGGTTATGGCGCCGATTATGAAACATCGACTGCGCCGTCCGCCGCTGATTATGCCCGCGTTATTGTCCCCTTGCTCAAAGACAAAGGGCTAAAACTCATTCTCGAACCCGGCGCCAGCATTGCCGCCAATGCCGCCATTTTGTTAACCCGCGTCCTGTATCTCAAGCAGGGCGGCAAAAAGAAATTCGTCATTGTCGATGCCGGGATGAACGACCTTATTCGCCCGCCGCTCTATGACGCGTTTCATTTCATCTGGCCGGCCAAAGTGGACGCTTCGCTCGTCCCGCCTAAAAAAATCCGCTATCTGAATATGGAGGGAACGCAGCAGGTGGATGTCGTCGGGCCTATTTGCGAAACTTCCGACTTTTTCGCCAAAGACCGGCCGCTTCCCTCCGTCAGCCGCGGCGATTTAATCTCTATCTTCACCGCCGGAGCCTATGGATATACCATGAGCAGCAATTACAATGCCCGTCCGCTTCTGCCGGAGGTTTTTGTCGATGGCGACAACTTCACCGTCATCCGCCGCAGACAGACCTACGAAGACCTCATCGCCCAGGAAAAAAAATAATTGCTTCCGACAAAAAAAATTGAAAAAAAGCCTTTTTAACCCCAAAAAGCAATTTCTATCAAAAAATGACAAGACACAATCCGGACATTCCAGGGTCTTGTATTTTCTATCAAAACACTTGAAATTTCCCCGGCCCCGGCTATACTGACCCCCATTCACAGGCACAAAAAAGGGATTCCCTGAACTTACAAAATACGCAAGGAAAGACTGTTATGGCTGAAAAGGATTTGCAAAAGGTCAAAGAACTGGTGGCGCTGATGAAAGAAAACGACCTCGTCGAAGTCGAAGTCGTCGATGGCGATTCGAAAATCCATCTCAAACGCCCCGGCGCCGACGCCCGGCTGATTCAGTATCAGCCGATGGCGGCAGGGCACATGACCCCGGCGATGACGACTCATTTGGCCGTGCCGCCGATGGCCCCATCCGCCGCACCCGCGGCCGACGCCGACCTCCTGCAAATCAAATCGCCCATCGTCGGAACCTTCTATCAGGCCCCGAATCCCGATACCGCGCCCTACATCAAAGTCGGCGACCGCATCAACCCCGATTCCGTCGTCTGTATCGTCGAAGCGATGAAGGTGATGAACGAAATCAAGGCCGAACTCAGCGGCACCGTCGTCGAAATCTGCTGCAAAGACGGCCAGGCCGTCGAATTCGGACAAACGCTCTTCAAAGTCCGGCCCTGATGCGGCGGCGAATCCTTAACATCATCTGCGAAATGGAATGACTATGTTTTCACGAATTTTAATCGCCAACCGAGGCGAAATCGCATTACGAGTGATTCGCGCCTGTCACGAAATGGGCATCGAAGCCGTCGCCGTCTATTCCGAAGCCGACCGCGACACCTCCTACGTCAAGCTGGCCGACGCCGCCGTCTGCATCGGGCCTGCCGCCGCCGCCAAAAGCTACCTCAATATCCCCGCCATCATCAGCGCCGCCGAAGTCACCGACGTGGACGCTATCCACCCCGGCTATGGCTTCCTCGCCGAAAACGCCCACTTCGCCGAAATCTGCGGCGAGTGCGGCATCGCATTCATCGGCCCGTCGCCGGCGGCAATGCGAAAGCTCGGCGATAAAGTCGCCGCGCGCAAACTCGCGCAGGACGCCCGCGTCCCGCTGGTGCCCGGCTCCGACGGCCCTGTCGCAAACGAGGCCGAAGCCGTCAAGATTGCCAATAAAATGGGCTACCCCGTGATGATTAAAGCCGCCGCCGGAGGCGGAGGCCGCGGGATGCGCGTCGCCCATAACGATATCAGCCTACATAAAGCCTTCGGCGCCGCGCGTGCCGAGGCCGAGGCCGCCTTCAAAAATGGTACACTCTATCTCGAAAAATACATCGTCGAGCCGCGCCACGTCGAAGTCCAGATTCTTGCCGACAAGGCCGGCAACGCCGTCCATCTCTACGAACGCGACTGCACCATCCAGCGCCGCCATCAGAAACTCATCGAGGAATCGCCGTGTCCCGTCCTCGACGAACGTACGCGCGAGGAACTGTGCAAATCGGCCCTGCGTCTCATCAAGCACGCCGATTACCACAACGCCGCCACCGTCGAGTTTCTGCTCGATAAAAAGAAAAATTACTACTTCATCGAGGTCAACACACGTATCCAGGTCGAACACCCCGTCACCGAAATGGTCACCGGCCAGGATTTGATTAAATGGCAGATTAAAATCGCCGCCGGGATGCCGCTGGAGCTTCGTCAGCGCGATATTCAGCATCGCGGCGTTTCGATTGAATGCCGCATCAACGCCGAAGACCCGAACCGCAATTTCACGCCCTCGCCCGGCCGGATCACGACCTTTATGGTCCCCGGCGGCCCCGGCGTACGCGTCGATACCTATCTTTGTCAGGGCGCCGTCATCTCGCCGTACTATGATTCGATGGTCAGCAAGGTCATCGTCCATCAGCCGACGCGCGAGGAGGCGATTGCCACGATGAAACGCGCCCTCCGCGAATTTCAGATTGAGCCGATCAAAACGACGATTCCGATTTGCCTCGAAATCCTCTCACACAACCTCTACGTCAAAAACCAGGTGGACACCAGCTTCATCGAAAGACATCTGACGAATACGTAATCTGTATTGGTGCCATGCCCACGCGGATGTTGAAAAGTTATCCACAAATGGCTTAATGGGTTTGTTTGGGTTTGCTTCGATTTTGCGTTTTTGAGATTAGTCCTTTCTTTGTAAGAAGTTATCGATTTTTGAATTGGGTTTGTTTTTCCAAAATTAGTATAGAGACGAGAGACCAGAGACAAGAGTAAAAACTGGATTCTGGCCTTCGCCAGAATGACGGGGCGCCGACATGCAACGATTGTGCGATTTTGATGTACAAAATGCATTGGGTTTAAGTTGTTGAGGGTTAATGTTTTAAGTAATTTTGCCGTCATTGGTTTTTTCATATTTGGGTTAAAGATGGGTTTAAATGAGCAGTTTTTTGACCCTGTTTTGCAGCGGGTGCGCGCGGCATCTGCGAGATACCTTGCAAAGGCAAAAAGCAAAAGTAAAAAGGCAAAATTAAGGACAGTCCTTTGGACTGAACTGATTTTACATGATACTATGGCACGTTATGCTCCTTTAAAAAGTTCTTCGTTCTTTGTTCCCGCCATCGTCAAGACTATGGCGGACAGGCGTAGTTCTTAGACAGAACCACAGGGGCGGAAAAACAGCCCACCATAATTACCGGGGACTTGCGTGTTTGTGTCGAAAATTCGTGATTTTTGAGGGCGTAAAAGTTGTAAGTCTTTATTGCAAAAGGAGTTAAAAATTTATGGAATTTTATAAGACAGCAGAATAGTGCAATCGCAATTTTGCGAAGTGACAGGAACCACAGATTTCGCAAATTAGCACAGATTTTTTACCACGAAAGACACGAAGGCGGCAATTTGGGGAATTTAGAATTTGGAAATTGTGGAATGTAAATAGCGGGTAAGGATTGTATAATTGGGGGCGAAAGGTGTGCGGCAAAAATCATCATCGGTGCATGTAAAAAAAGTTCATAGTTCAGAGTTTCCGCCGGGAGGCGGATGAGTAGTTTTGAGTTGAGGATGCGACAAGGAATTGAGGTAGAAAAATGAATAGGTGAAGCGGTCGCTGGTCAGGATTTATATGATTTTGAATTGTTTTGGTATGTTGCTTTACAGGCATTCGAAAGAAATACATACAAGAACCTGTGTGATTTTATGGATGATGATAAATTTACAACAAGGGAAGGTCAATATCCAGCATTGGAATTCGACTGGGAAGGGGATAGTCCTGAAACAATGAAGAGAATCTGCCCTAACCTTTTCGAGAAATTTTGTTAAGAGTCGGTGATTTTATATTGCCCTTTCAGGGCGTAAAATGTTGTTGAGGAACTCATATCACCCAGGGTGCCGCCCTGGGCTTAAATATACTGGCCCTTCGGGCCGAGACTGCGCAGCCGGGTGAACCGGAGAGGGTCAGGCATTTTTTTGAGTTGAGAGTGACCATCCGCCTCACTGTGTTCGGTGGCTGCCACCCGACGCGGGGACAAGCTTTCGATTGGGGATTTGAGATTTGAAATTTGAGAAAGAATCACAGCCGGGGGCATCATAAAATCAAAAGTTAAAAATCATCCGTTGTCGCTAAAGCGATGACACGACAAGAAAGGCAAAAATATGGATTCCGGCTCGGAGACCGGGATGACAAACAACACTCTTGTTTTTACCCAGATCAATAGCTAAAATAGTCTCCATGGCCAGATACTTCTTAAATCAATTGACGTTGATCAATTTTGTGCCGTCCCAGCGACGAGCATGTGGGGACAAGTGTAACCTATTCGTCCCCAGAGTATCCGGCTTTCATAGTTTCTTAAATTATACCGGGCGTTAGCATCACGAGAAAAGTAAGCAGCGATAAATTTATCATTACTGAAAAATATACAATGACGGACGGCAGTATCATGGCGGATAAAGCGGAAAAGACTCGCAGAAAAGATGCGAACAAAGAGTAAAAAGGATAGCAGAGGTTTTTTCGATGGGTGTGAATATCGACATCGATTATCTTGCCGACCATCCAGAGTTTATTCTAACTCTGGCACAGTGGCACCATCAGGAATGGGCGTATCTCCGGCCGGGAGATACGCTGGAGGCTCGCATTGCGAGACTTCGCGCAGAAATCGGCCATCGCCAGATTCCTACGACTGTCATCGCTTTCAAAGAGCAGTGTCTGTTGGGCTCAGCGATGCTGATCCAACATGACATGGATACGCGCATGGATTTATCGCCGTGGCTGGCCAGTGTTTTTGTGTCGCCGGACTATCGACGTCAGGGGATTGGAGCGGCTCTTATTGAACGCATTATCCAAGAGGCCCGCGCCCTCGACATTTACAGGCTTTACCTTTACACGCCCAGTGCAGAACAATTTTATTTACAGCGTGGCTGGTCGGCGGTTGAACGAACTCGCTATCGAAATACTGATGTTGTGATTATGTCGTATAAGATATAAGACCCCTCAGACAAAAACAGAAAGTGTGAAAAGGGGTCAGGGACAATATATTAAATTGGCGATTGTCAATTGTAGATTGTAAAATGGGGATTGGAAGTCTTTGGCGACTGATTTGAGCAGATTCCTCACATACGTTCGGAATGACGGTTTTCTTGTTTCGCAAGGTTAGTCAATAGGTTTCATCTCCGTCTCGGCGGGAATAGGTTTCTTTCCGATTTTCATTAGTCTGTCGAATTCGCCGGGGGTTTTGGCATCGAATGCCATCGGCTGTTCGGTCGTTGGATGTTTGAAAGCAATTGACTTTGCGTGGAGGGCTAAGCGTTTGGAGGGGTCGTCTTTGCGGCCGTACTTTCTATCGCCGACGATGGGATGTCCCTTGTCGGCCAGGTGGACGCGAATCTGATTTTTCCGGCCGGTCAGCAGGGTGATTTCGAGCAGGCTGAATCTCGGCGTCTCTTTGAGCGTCTTATAGGCGGTGTGCGCCAGTTTTCCTTTTGTGCGGTCGGAGGTCGAATAGACGACATACGCCTTGTTCTCGGCAAGGTAGGAGGTAATCATGCCTTCTTTGGGGTTCATTTGGCCGTGCACGACGGCGAGGTATTTTTTCTCGGTGTCCTGCCACTGGTCCTGGAGGGCGAATTTGACGTTTTCAGTTTTGGCGAACAGAAGTACGCCGGAGGTCCACTGGTCGAGGCGGTGGACGACGAAGATTTGCCTGTGCGATTTCGGGTTGCCTTTGCGGACATAGTCGGTGAGGATGTACTGGGCGGTTCTGATTTTGTCCGTGGGCGTGCCGACGGAGAGCAGCCCGGCCGGCTTATTGACGACGATGATGTCATCATCTTCGTGGATGATTTCGAAGTTCTTCGGCAGATGTTTGCGATTCGGCGGTTTTTTCTTAGTCATATACAACTTATAGCCGATTGGAGGTCGGTTATCAAATCAAAAAGCGATTTCTGTACTTGTTTATGGCGAGACGATACAATAGGCAAAAAATTAAAAATCAAAAGGCAAAATTGCGGACGGCCCGATGGGCCGGGGAATTTTGGTACAAAGCGATGACGGAATCGCAGAACCAGGAGTTTGAATGATTGATGAAGAAGATGAGATGGATTTGGCGGGCGGGCAGTATGATTACGGGCCGCAGCCGATCGCGGCGATTATGGAACAGCGGAAACTGAGGCCGACGGCGCTGGTGGCGGCATCGACGGAGCAGATTACGCATAAGATGGTTTCGCGTGCGTGCAAGGGGCGGAAGCTGTCCCGCCGGGTGCAGTTGAAGATTATGCGGGCGCTGAATACGGTGACGCAACAGGAATATAAACTGAAGGATTTATTCACGTATTGACCGGCGGGGCGATTATGGATATGTCGGAATCATCGGGAGAGGATAAACCGCGGCGGCGGCAGCGCTACAGCGGCAGGCATCCGAAGCATTTCAAGGAGAAATATAAGGAGCATGCGATTGATGCGCATCCGGAACTGCTGGCGCATCTTCGGGCCAAAGGTAAGACCCCGGCCGGGGCACATATTCCGATTTTGATGGAGGAGGTGCTGGCGGCGCTGAAACCAGCGGCGGGCGAGATTGCGGCCGATTGTACTATCGGTTATGGCGGCCATGCGGCCCAGTTTATGCGGCGGATCGGGCCGGGCGGGAAATTGGTTGGGTTTGATGTGGATGGGGCGGAACTGGAACGCACCCGGAAGCGGCTGGAAGTGCTGGAGACGCCGATGAGCCTGCATCGGAGCAATTTCGCGGGCATCGCCGGTGTGATGAATAAAGAGGGGCTGAATGGATTCGATATTATTTTCGCCGACCTTGGGGTTTCGAGTATGCAGATTGACAATCCCGGCCGGGGGATGAGCTATAAGCACGACGGCCCGCTCGATATGCGGATGGACGACCGGCGCAAGCGGACGGCGGCGGATTTGCTGAATACGCTGTCCGAGCGGGAGCTGGCGGAGGCGTTGTGGGAATTGGCGGATGAGCCGGATCATCTGGCGATTGCGCACGCTATTGTCGGCCGGCGGGTGGTCGAGACTTTTGCGAATACCGCACAGCTTGTCGCGTTGATTTTTGACGTGAAAGGATTGACGGAGAAGGACTTGAAGCAGCAGCGGCGGTCGAATCCCGGACTGCCGCACCCGGCGGCGCGGACGTTTCAGGCGCTGCGAATGCTGGTCAATGATGAACTGGGTTCGCTGAAAGAATTGCTGCGTGTGGCGCCGTATTGTCTGCGGCCGGGCGGGCGAATCGGGATCATCAGTTTTCACAGCGGCGAAGACCGATTGGTCAAGCATGCGTTTGCAAACGGACTTTGCGAGGGGTTGTATCGGGCGGCGGCGGATGAGGTTATTGTACCGCAGAGAAGTGAAATCATGTCCAATCCGCGCAGCGCGTCGGCGAAATTCCGCTGGGCAAGAAAATAAAAAAGCCGCGGGGGGTAACCCACGGCTTAGATATAAAAGTGATGCTTTGTGACATCACCCTCTGTCTTATTTTTTACGCATTCTCATGGCCAGTCCGCCGAGCCCCAGAAGCAGCAGCGATGCGGGTTCGGGAGAGACAAGATGCCATGTGGCCAGCAATTCCGCGGTATCACTATCCAAGACTGAAAGGTCCGCCTGTACAACGAATTCGATGTTGAAATCAAAATAATAGACAGGATTTTGGTAGGTCGGAGAGGGTAAAAAATCAACGAACAGATAATCGCAGTCATTTTCGGAATAGATATCCCATGGCCAGGGAATCAGCGATGGAAATTGAATAAAATGAGCGTTTTGTATGGGGCACAAAGACAGTAGCAGAGGTGATGAAAAGGGTTCGCTGGAAGTCAGACGCAGGGTGCTCTGGCCTGCAACTAAACCGACATAAGAACCGGGGGTGTAATCATTGGTATTGGCAGTCAGCGAATAACCGGCGGACGCGAAGATACCAAGGCTTGAAAACAGAACAACGATGAGCAGCTTTTTCATTTTCCTATCCTCCTAAATCAAATGTTTTTCCTCGCTTCAAAATGTGGACTCTATTTTACAAAATTCCCTGCTTGGCGGGCAAGGAAAAAATTGGAATTTTACCGGACGAGAGAATAAAAAAAGCCGTGGGGGGTAACCCACGGCCCATATATAAAAAAGTGATGTTTGTGGCATCACCCTCTTTTTTCGATGGGCATTATTTTACAATTTCAGCCTTTGCGAATCAAGAAAAAAACGACGTTCTCAGCGTCATTGAATTTATTGACGGATGCCGTTTGCTAAGGCGAGAATGCCAAAATGGCAGTCTTTGTAGTTGGGGGTTGATTTTGCAAGTTCTTTGGATATAATATCTTGCGGAGATTTTTGGCCGGGGTACGGGCTTTGCATAGTTCTTTTGGGTTTAGACAGAAAGGGACGCAAAGATGAAATTTGATAAATTTACGGTCAAGGCCCAGGAAGCGTTGGCGACCAGTCAGCAAATCGCGATGGCGCACAGCCATACGGTGATGACGCCGATGCACCTGCTGTCGGCATTGCTTGCGGATGAGCAGGGTATGGCGGCGATGATATTGAAAAAAATCGGCGCCAATGTCGGCCGGATTCACGATATGGCGGAGGGCGAATTAAGCCGGCTGCCCAAAGGCTCCGTTGGTGCCCAACTGATGCCCGACCCGGCTTATACACAGGTCATTCTTGATGCACAAAATCGCGCCGACAAAATGGGTGACGACTATCTCAGCGTCGAACATCTCCTGTTATCGCTGGCGGAGGTCAAAAGTGACGCCAAGGAAATTCTCAGTGTCAATTCCATTACGCCGCATCAAATCGAGCAGGCGGTCAAAGAGATTCGCGGCGGGACGAAAATCACCGACGAGAGTCCCGAAAGCAAATATAAGGCTCTCGAACGCTTCGGCATTGATTTGCTGGAAATGGCGCGTCACGGTAAACTCGACCCCGTTATCGGCCGGGAAGATGAAATCCGTCGGTGCATGCAGGTGTTGAATCGCCGGACAAAAAATAATCCCGTTCTTATCGGCGAACCCGGTGTGGGCAAAACGGCGATTGTCGAAGGGCTTGCCCAGCGGATTGTCTCCGGCGACGTTCCGGCGGGCCTGAAAGATAAACAGCTTATTGCACTGGATATGGGGGCGCTGGTGGCGGGGACGAAATTCCGCGGGGAATTTGAAGAACGATTCAAAGCCGTGCTCAAAGAGGTGACCGGCTCCAACGGGCAGATTATTTTGTTTATCGATGAACTGCATACGATTGTCGGGGCGGGCAGGGCGGAAGGCTCGGTTGATGCGGGCAATCTGCTCAAGCCGTCGCTGGCGCGCGGCGAACTGCGCTGCATCGGCGCCACGACGCTGGATGAGTATCGCAAATATATTGAAAAGGATGCGGCGCTGGAACGGCGTTTTCAGCCGGTGATGGTGGACCCGCCTACGGTAGAAGAGACTATTGCTATTCTTCGCGGCCTCAAAGACCGCTATGACGCGCACCACGGCGTGCGGATTACCGATGCGGCGCTGGTGGCGGCGGCGACGCTGTCCAATCGGTATATCCCCGACCGTTTTCTGCCGGACAAAGCCATTGACTTGATTGATGAAGCGGCGTCGCGGCTGCGGATTGAAAACGATTCGCTGCCGACGGAACTGGACGATATCCGCCGGAAAATTATGCAGTTGGAAATCGAATGCCAGGCGCTGAAAAAAGAGACCGACCCGGCCAGCGCCAAACGATTAGCGAAATCGCAGAAACAACTGGCCCAACTGAAGTCTCAGGATGCGGAACTGACGGCCCGCTGGGAAGCGGATAAAGACGCCATTGGAACGGTCAAAAAAATCAAGGAGCAGATTGCCGGGGCGCAGAATGAATTTGAACAGGCGCAGCGCAAGGGTGATTTGGAGCGTGCCGCCCGGCTGAAATATGAAACGATCATCGGCTTGCAGAAGCAATTGAAAGCCGCGGAAGAATCTTTAGCCAGTGCCAACGGCTCGACGATGGTTCACAGCGAAGTGACGGAAGAACACATTGCGCAGGTCGTCAGTAAATGGACGGGGATTCCGGTGGCACGGCTGGTGGCCGGTCAGCGGGAACGGCTGCTGAAGATGGAAGAAGAAATTCGCGCCCGTGTGGTTGGTCAGGACGAAGCCATGACGGCGATTTGCAACGCGGTGCGGCGCAATCGCGCCGGCCTGGGCGATGCCAATCGGCCCATCGGCGTATTTTTATTCCTCGGTCCTACGGGCGTGGGCAAGACTGAACTGGCGCGGGCGCTGGCGGAATTTTTGTTCAATGACCCGGCCGGGATGATTCGGGTTGATATGAGCGAGTTTATGGAACAGCATTCGGTGGCACGGCTAATCGGGGCGCCGCCCGGCTATGTCGGCTATGAGGAAGGCGGCAGGCTGACGGAAGCGGTACGCAGAAAGCCCTATTCGGTGGTCTTGCTCGACGAGATTGAGAAGGCTCATCCGGATGTGTTTAATGTTTTGCTGCAGGTGTTTGACGATGGCCGTCTTACCGACGGCAAAGGTCGAACGGTGGATTTCAAAAATACGGTTGTCATTATGACGAGTAATTTCGCCGGCCAGCAGATTATGGAAATGAGCCGGAACGAAGGCGCCGACTGGGAAATCGAAGCGCATGTCCGTGAAGCGCTGAGAAAGTATTTCAAGCCGGAGTTTCTCAATCGCATCGATGAGACGATTATCTTTCATGCGCTGACGCGTGAAGACCTCATGAAAATCGTCGATATTCAGTTACGTTATCTGGTCGAACGGCTCAAGGCCCGTCATTTGGACGTGGCGTTTACCGACGCAGCCAAAAAACAGCTTATGGATGAAGGGTATGACCCGGCGTTTGGGGCGCGTCCGCTCAAGCGGGTCATTCAGCAGCGGCTGGAAAACCAGTTGGCCAATGAACTTCTGGCCGGTCATTTTGCCGAGGGCGGCAAAATCCGCATTGACGCCGACAGGAACGCTTTTCGCTTTGAAAAGGCGTAAAAGTACGCAGCAGAATTTGATTGGTTTTTCGAGGGGAAACGGTATAATGCTCCCCTTTGGAATTTATCAAAGAGAGGAAAGCAATGGATATTAAAGTTCCGTTAAGCCGGCCCGATATTACGGAGGCCGAGATTGAAGCCGTCACCGATGTGCTGCGTACGCCGAATCTTTCGCTGGGTCCGAAACTGCGGGAGTTTGAAAAGGCTTTTTGCGATTATATCGGGTGCAACTATGCCGTAGCCGTCAACAGCGGTACGAGCGGTCTGTTTCTGTGTCTTTCGGCGATGGGAATCGGCCCCGGCGATGAAGTCATCACCACGCCGTTCACATTTATTGCCACATCAAATGTTATCCTAATGGTCGGCGCCAAACCGGTATTTGTTGATATTGACCCGGTGACGCTGAATATTGACCCGGTCAAAATGGAAAAAGCGATTACGCCCCGCACGAAAGCAATTATCCCTGTAGAAGTTTTCGGCAGTCCGGCCGGATTTGACGCGATTTGTGAAATTGCCCGCAAGCACAACCTGCTGATCGTGGAGGATAGCTGCGAGGGGCTGGGTTCGATGCTTCACGGCAAAAAGGCAGGTACATTCGGTGATATGAGTGTGTTTGCGTTTTATCCCAATAAACAGATGACCACCGGCGAAGGCGGAATGATTCTAACCGATAACAAACACTGGGCGGATTTGTGCTGCTCATTACGCAGCCAGGGACGCAGTATCGGCGGCGGCTGGCTGGCTCACGAACGTCTGGGCTATAATTATCGTCTTTGCGATATTAATTGTGTGCTGGGAATTGTGCAGTTGTCGCGGATCGAGGAATTTGTTGAGAAACGCCGGGCGGTGGCGCAGATGTATCAGCAGCTTCTGTCCGACGACAGCCGGATTATCGTACCGACGGAACCGGATGGCTGCCGCATGAGCTGGTTTGTGTTTGTGATTCAGCTTCCCGGCTATAACCAGGATAAGCGAAATACGACGATGAAAAAACTGGTGGAACGCGGCATCCAGGTCAGCAATTATTTCCCGCCGGTGCATTTGCAGCCGTTTATGATTCAGCAATTCGGCTTTAAGTCCGGCGATTTCCCGCTGACCGAGTCGGTCAGCCAGCGGACTATCGCGCTGCCATTCCATAATAATCTCTCGGCCGATGAGGTCAAAACCGTTTGCAATGAATTGAAAGCCTGTTTGGAGTGATAGTGATGAAAATTGTCGCAGTCATTGGAACCTATCGCAAGGGCGGTGTAACGGATTCGGCCGTGGATGCGGTTCTTGCCGGGGCGCAATCGGCCGGGGCACAGACCGAAAAAATCCATCTGATTGATAAGCCTATCGAATTTTGCAATAACTGCCGGGCGTGCTGTCAGCAGCCGGGGGAGAAACGAGGCAAATGCGTTTATGACGATGATATGAACGGCATTCTTGATACGATGGAGCAGGCCGATGCGATGGTGTTTGCCTGCCCGATAAACGCCGGTACTGTGACCGCGGTGACCAAACGATTTATCGAACGGCTAATGGTCTATTACTATTGGCCTTGGGGGAAAGTCTGTGCGCCGAAGCGTCGCAATAAAAAACTCAGCAAAAAGGCAATTATCATCACTTCCAGTACGATGCCTGCGCTGCTGGGTCGGTTTCTGGGGCTACAATTTTTCCAATTGCTGCGTGAACCAGTCAAAATTGTCGGGGCCAGGCCGGTAAAGACATTGTATTTTGGCATGGTTGCCCCGACACGGGACTGGAAACTGCCGGGAAAACAGATTCAGAAATGTTTTGCTGCGGGTCGCAAACTGGCCGGCGGCTGAAAAACAGACCGGCGTCCCATAATGCCGGTGCGGCAGTTTCAATTCTTTTATTTCACTTCATAAGAATTTTCACATACGTGTTTGCCTGCCGCCGTATCATTTCTTAGAGTTTCAATGTGGGGGGCCGGCATTCGGGAAAAGTAAGAACTTCCTGATATGTCCAGGTTGTATGAATTTGCCTCGGGAATCGGCAAATTGGCCCTGAAAGACGTAAAGCCGTAAGTCCGGCGTACTGTCCGTTTGCGGACAGAATGCCGGGTATCGGCCAAACGAAACGATGTCTTCGAAGGGAGATTCCGCATGGGTTTACGAGGTAAAATGCTGTTCGGGCTGATAGCCTACTTTGGCGGATTCGCCACGGCGATTTATTATCTGTCTCCCGCTGCGGCCAATGCCGCCAGTGGGAAACAGAGCCAATCGATACAACGGAAACAACCGGCCGGACAGGCGGCTAAGCAATCGGTCAATACGGAGAAGTACAAGGCAGAGGCTCAGCAGTTTAAAGAGAGAATAAACACGGTAATTGCCTTCGCCGAGGAAAAGGCCCAGCAGGCTGTGGAACTGTATAAGGCCCACGCCGCCGCGGCCGAACAAAACAAAAACCTTCAGGCCGCCGCTGATTAACGACGCTGCGGCCCGAAGGTGTTTTCTTATGGATTAACCGGCATGAGTGTGATTTTTTTGGCCGGGGGTATCGGGCGTTCCGATGTCCCCGGCTTTTTTTATGAGCTTCACGCATGGACGCGGCGAGGTAAAAACCTTGACATGCAATCATCTATCGCCTACGATTTGCCTTTGAACGAATAATAGAGGATTGAATGGCCAGTCATAACCTGTCACAGATAACGCTTGAGGAGCTTGAGATTTTGGGGTATTCGGTGGCCGGGGAAGAGTCGGTCGTCGCAATGCCGCAATTGGACGTCTGTTTTGACGTCGGCAAGTCCCCCGACCAGATTATCCCTATTCCCCACGTCTTACTGACGCACGGCCATATCGACCACGCCGCGGGCATCGCTTATTATCTGTCGCATCGGAATTTTATGAAGATGTCGCCGGGCGTGGTGCTGACGCCGCCAAGTACGATAGAGCCGATACGCGAGATTTTGCAGGCGTGGAGCAGGCTGGACGGCAGCCGTATTCCATCTGAGATTGTCGCTGTTCGGCCGGGCGACGAATATGTCATCAAGCCCAATCTGTTTGTCCGGGTCTTTCCCACCAAACACACTCGCGATTCCGTAGGCTTTTGCGTGATTGAGCGCCGGAAGAAACTGCGGCCGGAATATCTGGATTTGTCCGGGCCGGAGCTTGTCGCGCTGAAGAAAAAAGGCGTTACTATCGATACGCCGCTGGAAATTCCGATTGTGACATACCTGGGTGACACATCCTACGTGGATTTTTCGCAGTTGGATTATATCGCCAACAGCCGGATTCTGATTGCCGAGTGTACGTTTTTCGAGGATGAACACACCGAGCGGGCCGACGCCGGCCGGCATATGCATATTGATGAATTTGGCCCGCTGCTGGAGCGGATGAATAATCAGACTATTATTATGACACATCTGACGCAGCGGACATCGGTGGGGGAGGCGAAGGCGATGCTCAGAAAGCGGCTGCCGGCCGAGATTTTCAAGAAAATGATTATTCTGATGGACCGAAAATACCGGCAGGGTGGAAACAAAGCGGGGGAGCAGCCGGGGGATTCAAAAGTCAAAGTTTGAGATTACGAATTATTTCTTGTGAATCAGCGTCCATGCCCGCAGGACTTCGGCGACACTCCATGCCTGTGCGAAACAGCCCTTTGGTTTTTGCGGCGGGTCGCCGTCAAAAATTTCACTGATGCTTCCGATGCAGCCGTCGTTGGTCAAATGATTCAGCAGCGGCTCAAGAAACAGCCTGCACTGTACCTTGGCTTCCTGACTGAACTCGTGAACCCGCAGATACGCTTCCACAAACGGCCCGATGAGCCACGGCCAGACCGTCCCCTGATGATAGGCGGCGTCACGTTCAAACGGCCCGCCTTCATATCGCGGGATATACCGGCCTTCGGTGGGGCTTAGCGTTCGCAGTCCAAAAGGCGTCAAGAGATGCTGCTGTACCATCTTTACGATTTTCGCCTGCTGCGGCTGGCTCAAAGGAGAATACGGCAGACTGACCGCGAAAATCTGATTGGGCCGGACGCTGGCGTCTTCGGTTTCGTCCGGCAGGATGCAGTCGTATAAACAGCCCGCTTTTTCGTTCCAGAACAGGGGAGCGAAATTTTTCAGCACCTCTTCGGCGGCGGTATGATAAAAATCGGTCTGTTCGACGCTTTTGTTCTGATAATACAATTCGAGATTGCGAAGCGCATTATACCACAGCGCATTGATTTCCACTGTTTTGCCGTAGCGCGGCGTAAATACGACATCGTTGCACTTGGCATCCATCCAGGTCAACTGTGTTTTGGCGCTGCCGGCGGAAATCAATCCGTCTTTATCGGCGTGAATGTCGAATCGCGTCCCTCGGCGGTACGAATCCGTAATCCACTTGACGGCCGGCAGCAGCTTGACGGAGAACGTCTGGCTGTCGCCGGTGTGCCGCAGATAGGTGAACGCCGCATGCACAAACCACAGCGACGCATCGACGCTGTTGTAATGGGCCGCCTGTCCGTAATCGTCAAAGCGGTTGGGAATCATTCCCTCGCTGACGGCGCGGGCGAATGTCTGAAGGACGCCGGCGGCGACGCCGTATCGCCCCGTGCAGAGACAAAGCCCTTCCAGCGAGATGAAGGTATCCCGACCCCAGTCAACAAACCACGGATAACCGGCGATGACCGTCGGCGTGGGGTGGTCGCTGATGGTGCGTTCGACCAGGAATTGTCCTGAGGCGAGGAATAATTGCTGCTGCACCGGCTCAGTTGGGGAACTGTTTTTGAGCAATTCTTTTTGCCGCAGTTTCAAACTATCGATGACGATGTCGGCATCGAGGCGTTCGAGCGCGGGTTGAAATTCGCTGGACTCGGAGAATCCGGCCCAAAGAACGATTCGTCCGGGCTTATCAACCCGGCATCGGAAAACGCCCGGCGACCACAAGTCTTCGAAGCAATCCTGTCCCCGCCGCTGCTCCTGACGATAAAAGAAACGATTCCACCACTGCGGCTGCTGTTCGAATCGCATCGTTTCACAGTACAGCGTTAGTTTGCTATCCATATCGGAATTGGACTGGATGCTGATTTCCTGATCGTTCCAGAGGGAATATAAATTGCCCGAAGCGTTCTGCAGGGCGTGGAAATCCCGCATTGCCGTCAGTGGCCGGACCGAAAAATCAAGTTCTTCCGTCACTTCCGAAAACGTATAAACCAGAGCGATGCAGTCGCTGTCGGTCAGCAGATACAGTGACCGGGCGACCCTGGCGCAGGGCAGCATGTAATCCCAGTGTACGCCGACGTCTTTGCGGAACCGCCGGAGATATTGATAACCCTGCGGATGAAAGGCCTTGTCGAATTCAAAGCAGCTGAAGGAGTATTCCTGCCCTGCGTGGACGATGGTTTCGTGACAGTTGGCCAGCGCCTTGATGCGGCAGGCCGGCGGATTCTTGGACCCGATGAGAAGGGCGTGATACCGGCGGGTGTTGCATCCTGCCAGCGTGCCGGAACTGAATGCCGCCCGGCTGTTGGTCAGCAGCCATTCTTTCTCCACAGACTGTTCGAGGGGGCTGTCCTTCAACTCCAGAATCAAATCCGAACCATCGATAATGGATGTTTTTTTTGCCATATCCCGCCCGTGTCGGTTCAATTTATCCGCATATAAAAGGGACATTATTGTTTCCTGTCAGGCTTTGGAACTGGCCGCACACGAAGCCGGGGGCAGTGTCTGCTCGCAGCGGCTTTTCAGGTTATTCAGCACATTCATAAAATTGATGTACGAATCGTAGGGCGAATCATAGGGGTTGAAATATTTATGTACGTCGCCGTCGGCGAAATACTTTGTGCACATATAATAAAAATGGTCCGAGGTCTGCAACTTTCGCCAGTCCTCCAGAATCCGCTGGTCGCAGGTCTGGCGGACCTGTTTTTCCAGCCGATAGACTTCGTGCAGGGCGTTGGATTGCATCGCGTTGCCAAGCCAGGCGGATAAATCCCGTTCCATATCCACCCAACTGATGATATGCGGCACATCCACGACATCCATTGCCTCATAAGCGTCGGCCACCTCGCCGGGGGTTTTGAAATCATTGTCCGGATATTTGAGCACTTCTTCCGGCAGATGGGCCATAAAATCGAATATCCCGGTATCCTGCCACTGATGTTCACCGAACGTTTCATAGTCCATAAACAGGTTCACGACCTGGCCGTTGCCATTGATGCGGTTGACCCACGCGGCGAATTTGTCGGCCATCAGGGGGTGTTCGTTCCACTGGCGATTTCCAAAACGAAATGCGATGTCGTCGCTGAGCGAGTAATTTTTCAGCAGCAGCTTAAGCTGTTTGCAATTAGGCGGCCGATATACGAAATTGCTGTTGCGGTGTCCGAGAACATGGTCCGCACCTTCCGTAATTACCGCGTCAAATTTGTCCATTGACTCGATAACCTCGGCGAGCTGATTGCTGTAAATCAGCTCTGTGTTGCGAAACACCCGTGGCGTCTGGCCGAACAGTTTTTGGATGGCCCCAACGTGCAGGTTGACCTGCTCGATAAATTCCCGTCGCGAGTAGAGAAAACTGAGACTGTGATAATACGTCTCCGCCAGAAACTCCACACACCCCGTCTGTGCCAGGGCGTCAAAAGTGCTCATGACCTCCGGGCAGAACTGCTGAAACTGCTCCAGCGCCGCGCCGGTTATACTGAACGCCACCTTGAACCGGCCTTCGTATCGCCGGATAATATCCAGCAGCATCCTATTGGTCGGCAAATAACACTTGTTGGCTATCTTGCGGCAAATGGAAGCATTACGAAAATCGTCAAAATAATTCGGCGTTTTGTCAAATATAGTGTAATGCCGAAGCCGATAAGGCTGGTGAACCTGAAAGTAAAAACAAACGGACGGCATAAAATTCCTTGTATTTTCTACGAGCCGTATTATACGGCCTGTGTCGTCTCCCGATACACTTTTAGACATTTTCTGGCCGCGTCCGACCAGCGAAGTTTTCGCACTTCAAAATTTCCGTGTTCCCGCAGCGTCAATTGCAGCGGCGGATATTTCAGCACGGCGACAATTTTATTGGCCATTTCCTGGATGTCCCAGAAATCGACCTTCAAGACGTGGTGGAGTACTTCGGCGACGCCGCTTTGCTTGCTGATGAGCACCGGAACGTCGAAATTGAGGGCCTCCAGCGGCGCAATTCCGAACGGCTCCGAGACCGACGGCATCACATATAAGTCGGCCATCTGGAATACCCGCTGGACATCTTTGCCGTGCAGGAACCCGGTGAAAAGCACCTTGTTTCCGATGCCCATCTGCGAGGCCATTTCAATCATCCGGTGCATCATATCGCCGGAACCGGCCATGACAAACTTGACGTTGTCCATCACTTCCAGCACTTTTCGGGCGGCCATCAGAAAATATTCGGGGCCTTTCTGCATGGTGATGCGTCCGAGGAAAAGAATGATTTTTTCGTCATTTCGGATGCCGATTTTATCGGCGGCGATGGTATCACCGTTACGTTCCACGCCGTTATAAACCACTTCCACCTTGTCCCCCATGATGCCGTAGCGGGCCAGGATGATGTTACGGGTCATGTGGCTGACGGCGATGATTTTGGTCGCGGCGTGCATCCCGCGGCGCTCAATGTCATAAATCATCTGGTTGACGTTTTCCCCGCTGCGGTCGTACTCGGTCGAATGAACGTGAATCACCAGCGGTTTTCCCGTCATGGCGGCCACCGCAATGCCGGCCGGATAGGTCATCCAGTCGTGCGCGTGAATTACGTCGAATTGCTCCTGCCAGGCCAGTCGTATCGCCGCCGCGGCATAGCGATGGATTTCGGTGTACATATCGCCGCCGTACTGTGCCCCTTGTCCCAGTTCCGCCGGCGCCTGATGAAGCCAGTGAGCGATTGCTTCCATTCCGCCCAGCGCCTTAAGCTGCTCCTGAGAAGCCTTTTGGCGAATAATCTGTTCGATCTGGTTCTGATACTGCTGGGGTGTCGTATAGGGCTGCATCGCCGAACTAATGGCGTAGAAAGTGACGTGTTTAAGATCTTTCTGCGTGAACCCGAAGGTTTCCTCACCGCCGGCGGCAGACCACGGCTTGACCTGCAGCGGCGTCAGCATACGCACATGAGTCGAAGTAGTTTGCTGGAAAGGCTTTGGAAGAACAAATATTATCTCTATACCCAGATCGCTCATCGCCTTGGTCAATCCATGGCAGGCGGTTCCGAGACCTCCGCTGATGTAAGGCGGAAATTCCCAGCCGAGCATAAACACTTTCATGAGGTACTCCCTTTAAACCTCGCTGTCGATCGGATATAAGAAAAGTCCATTTTTCTGTTTTAACCTGAGCGCAAACATACTAATACAATCTGATAAAACAGTTATTATAAACCGTTATTTAGAATCGTCTATAGATTTTTGACAAAAAACTGATGAACTTTCACAGAATCAGTCCTAAACGGGCAGATTGTCGATAGTCTGGGTGCAAAATCCTGCGGTTTTTCCGAAAACAAAGACAGAGCCGTCTTTGTGAAAAAACGGCTCTATCTTGGTTATCCGCCTGACAACGATTCAGCGAGCTGAACCGCTGACGTTTCAGGATTGATTACAGGTCCTGAGGCTTGAGGGTGCTGCGGCGATTGGCCTTGGTGCGGGCCAGCGCCACATCGAGCTGAGCATAGATGTTATCGCTCAGGGCCGGAAGCGTCTCAGACGACGTCATCATCCCTTTGCTCTTGACATAAGCTTTGACCTTGCTGGCGACGACCAGCATTTCTTTCTTGCTACCTTTGGCGGCTTTCTTCTTTGCCATAACGTACCTCCCTGTTAAAAGGTTCCAATAATATCGCCCCAAACGGGGCATTCAACGCACATTTGTTTGGTATTGTGCAGAAGATATTCCGGAATTGCAATAATAATTTTTCATAAAAATACAAAATTTTGCACTCCTAAGGCCTATAACCACAAAATCCTGCTTTCAGCGTGTTTGTTTTTGCCTTTTGCGTCGTGAATTTTGCCTCCCTTTTGCGGTTTTACGTTAATTCACAAAATGGAAAAGTCGAAACAAAGCCCGTGGAGTGCATTGTCCGGATTCGAGTTGTTATAAACAGGCGAAAATTATGGGAAGACCCCGAAAACTGACCCACGCGGCACCGATGGAGCTGAAAGACGTTATCACGGTTGCGTATGTCGAAGATATGGATTTGGCCGAGCATTATCGGTATCTGCTGCTGGAAAATTCCATTCCCGTCGTGATTCAGAAAATGGAAGCGACGGACAAAACGAGGTTCTCGAATATTGCACTGCAGGTCCCTGAAGAGTTTCTCGAATCGGCGTACAATCTGCTGATGCAGCAGGCCGTCGTCGATGATTTCTTCTCGGCGGTTTTCGGCTCCGACGACGACAGCCTGCTCGACGAGACGGATACAGATGGAGATGAATAAATACACAACTAACGTTATTAAAAAGAATGGGTGATTATATGACAAAGGAAAAAGAAACGAAGACCAGTTCTACTGAAGATCGCCGTGGATTCATGGAACGCAGAAAGGATGTCATAGATCGTCGAATAGGTTTGGATCGCCGCAGAGGCCCCGGGCATCGGCGCACTGAGGAACGGCGTGCCGCCGAAGAAGGCGAAATGACCGACGACCAGTTTGAATTTCTGATGGCGATTGACCAATATAAGCGAGTCAATCAGAAACCGTTCCCGACGTGGACGGAGGTGCTGGAAATCGTCAAAGCGATGGGCTACCGCAAGGTGGCTCCGCCGCAGTCGCTTGAATCTTTCCGCAAGCAGGACAGACCGCAGTCCGTACAGGTCTAAACGTTTTTTGTAAGAAAAATCCCAAGCACCGCAACGATTCTTTTGCGGTGTTTTTTATTTTTATGAACCCCGTTAATCGCGTATAATTCGGGGAGTCTGTGTCATTGAAGGGTTCATTTTTTTCGGGCCATAATAACAGGGGAACATCATGCGAATGATCGGGTGGTTTTTTCTATTGGCCGGGGTTGTTCTCCGGGCCGATCCTAATTCCATTGCGGCCAGCTATGACAAGCCGGGCAGGCGGGATGTCGAAAAACAGCATCTGGAGTGGACGGATGCCGAGCGTTTGCGAAGTATTCCTGTGACGATTTATATGCCCAAAGGCGACGGGCCGTTTCCGGTAATTCTTTTTTCACATGGATTGGGAGGCAGTCGAGACGGCTATGCTTATCTGGGTAATCACTGGGCGGGATGGGGGTATTGCTGTGTTCATCTCCAGCACGAAGGCAGCGATTCGGCAGTATGGCGGAATAAAACGCCGTCGAAGGCCTGGCGGGATATGAATAAGGCCGCAAATTCCAAAAACGCCGACGACCGGGTACAGGACATGCTGTTTGCAATGAAGATGCTGGAGCAGCTCAATCAACAGCCGCCGTATCGTGGTAAACTGGATACAAACCGGCTGGGGATTGCCGGGCATTCCTTTGGCGCTCAGACGACGCTGGCTATGGCGGGGGCGGGTCGTAAAAATAAAGTGCCGGTTGACCGGCGGATTAAAGCGGCAATTCCAATGAGCGCTCCGGTTATCAGTGGTCCGTTGGGTTTGTTTGGCAAAAGTGTTTATAGCGGGGTTATGGTGCCTTGTCTGCATTTGACCGGTACGCTGGATGATAGCCCCATCGGCGGCACCAGAGCCGGTGATCGCAGAACACCTTATGATATTATAGATAAGGCCGACCAGTACCTGGTTATCTTTAACGGCGCTGACCACATGGTCTTTTCAGGGCGAGCGGGACGACCGAGTGATGAACTGTTTGACAAGCTGATTTTGGGTTCTACGACGGCTTTCTGGCTGGCCTATTTAAACAGTGATAGTGGTGCCAAAGAATGGCTGCAAAAGGGCAGCCTGAAACACTATCTCGGTTCCAATGCCAGTCTGGAGGAGAAAATATTACCTGCCGCAAATGCCGGGACTAACGGTGTACCTGTTCCAAAGCCTGACGAACCGAACGGATAAAATCGGCAATCTGCTGTTTCATCACGTCCGGCCTGCCTGGATTGTCTTCGATAAATTTGACGATTCTGGAACCGATGATTACACCGTCGGCTTCCGCTGAGGCCACGGCCGCGGCGTGCTCGGCGCTGCTGATGCCGAATCCCACACAGACGGGTTTATCGGTGAGTTTCTTTAGTTTGGCCACCAGCGGCTTGACCGCCGCGGAAAGACTGGAACGCTCGCCCGTGGTTCCCAGCAGAGAAACCGTATAAATAAAGCCGGTGGTTTTGTCCGCGATGCGTTTTAATCTTTCCTGCGATGCGTTAGGCGTCGCCATAAATACGGTTTCCAATCCCGCTTTTTGAGCCAGCGGGGCAATTTCATCCGCGTTGTCGATGCTCACGTCCGCCACAAGGACGCTGGTTCCGCCGACCGCCTTGAAATCCATGAAGAATTTTTCCACACCGTAATGGTTGATTAGATTGTAATAAACGAGCAATCCAATCGGTATGGATTTATACGCCGTGATTTTTCCGACGAAATCGAGGGCTTTTTTGGGAGTCATCCCGGCGTGCAGGGCGCGAATATCCGCCTTTTGAACCGTCGGGCCGTCGGCAACCGGGTCAGAAAAGGGGATTCCCAGTTCGAGAATATCCGCCCCGGCGTCAATGGCGGTCTTGACTAATTCAAGACTGGTTTTTTTGTCCGGGTCGCCGATGACAAAAAAAGGAATCAGCGCCGCCCGGTTTAATTTTCCAAATATATTGCGATAAGATTCCATATCATTTTCCATTTTATTTGTTTAGAGGACGATGCTGTTCGACGATGCCGATGTCTTTGTCACCCCGGCCGGAAAGATTGACGACAACTGTGGTATCCGCCGGCAGCTTGCCCTTTTGACTGACGACCCATGCCAGCGCGTGCGTGCTTTCCAGCGCCGGTAAAATGCCCTCCAGCCGGCTGAACAGCAAAAATGTATCCAGCACCGCTTCGTCGGTGACATTGACATAGTGCGCCCGTCCGATGTCTTTGAGATACGAATGTTCCGGCCCGACGCCGGGGTAATCCAGCCCTGCCGAGATACATTCGGTTTCGTGCACCTGGCCATTTTCATCCTGTAAGAGGTACGTTCGGGCGCCATGCAGAATGCCGACGGTTCCCACGCACAGAGTTGCACAGTGTTGGCCGGTGGGGATGCCTTTGCCGCCGCCCTCGACGCCGACGAGTTTGACGTCTTTATCCGCGATGAAGGCGGAAAAAATACCGATGGCGTTGGAGCCGCCGCCGACACAGGCGGTCACAATGTCCGGCAGTCTGCCGATTTGCTTAAGACATTGTTGTCGGGCCTCGACGCCGATGGGGGACTGGAAATATTTGACGATGGTCGGATACGGATGCGGCCCGCCCGCGGTGCCGAACAAATAAAAGGTGTCGTCCACGTGTGCCGTCCAGTACCGCAGGGCGTCATTGATGGCGTCTTTGAGCGTACACGTCCCGCCGCTAACGGGAATAACCTCGGCGCCCAGCAGTTTCATTTTATGGACATTGAGACTTTGCCGCTCGACGTCGATAGAGCCCATGAAAATTTTAGTTTCCATTCCGAACAGAGCGCCGACGGTGGCGGTGGCTAATCCGTGCTGGCCGGCCCCGGTCTCGGCGATGAGTTTCTTTTTGCCCATGTACTTAGCCAGCAGGCCCTGGCCCAGCGTATTATTGATTTTGTGCGCTCCGCCGTGCAGCAGGTCTTCGCGTTTGATATAGACCTTAAAGCCGGCGTATTCGCTGAATCGTTTGGCGAAGTACAGCGGCGACGGACGGCCCGCATAATTGGCGTAGAGTTCGTTTAACTCCGCCTTAAATTGCGCATCGTCCCGGAATCGGTCAAACGCCTGTTCAATCTCTTCCAGCGCCGGAATCAATACCTCCGGCACATAAAACCCGCCGAAATCTCCAAATCGTCCGTTATGTTTCATACACGTACTTTTCCGCCTGTGGCTTTGCGAATGTTTTCAAACAGTAATTTCATCTTCTGATGGTCTTTTTTGCCGGGTTCGGATTCGACGCCGCTGCATACGTCGATGCAATAGACATCCCGTTCGGTAGCCTCCACGACGTTTTCCGGCGTGACGCCGCCGGCCAGGAATATCCGCCGATACAAATTGCCGACCAGCGTCCAGTCAAAGGTCTTGCCCGTGCCGCCGTAGAGCGTTTTGTCGAAGGCGTCCAGCAGAATCGCATCTACGGGATATGTGTCGGCTTTGCGGATATCGTCAGCCGATTGCACACGGATGGCTTTGATGATGCGGGCGTTGGTCCAGTTTAGTGACTTGCAGAACTCCGGCGTTTCGTCGCCGTGGAGCTGAATCCAGTTGAAGAATCCTTTTTCGACGATGCGTTTCAATTCCATCGGCGAGGGGTTAACGAACACAGCGACCGTATCCACGAAGGTCGGGATTTTCTGGATGATTTCTTCGGCCTGTTCGATGGCCAGATACCGCGGACTTGGGGCATAAAAATTGAACCCCAGCAAATCCGCGCCCAGTTGGATCGCCAAATTGGCGTCGTCGATATTGGTTATGCCGCAGATTTTGATTTTTATTGACGTCATAAGGATTCTTATCCGGAAAAAGGTCAGCCATTACTGATTTGGACGAGCGATTCGAGGCATTTTGCCGCCGAGCCGTTCGTGACGGCCTGGTCCGCCAGTTCAATGCCGTGTGCAAGGTCGTCGGCCAGGCCCCCGATCATTATAGCCGCCGCGGCGTTTAATACCACAATATCTTTTTTCGCGCCCGTTTCGCCGCCGGTCAGGATTCCTTTAATAATGCAGGCGTTGGTCTCCGCGTCGCCGCCGGCAAGGCTGTCGTAGTCGGCTCTCGGAATGCCGTAATAAATCGGGTCGAGCGTTTCGCTGGAAAATTGCCCGTTCCTGAGATGGATAATTTCCGTCGGCCCCATCGTGCTGATTTCGTCAAGTCCGCAGCTGTGAACGACCATCGCGCGTTTGACGCCCAGCATTTGCAATGTCTCGGCGATGCGCCGCATCAGCGATTTGTCCGAAACGCCCATCACCTGGGCCGTCACGCCCGCCGGATTGGCCAGCGGCCCTAAAATATTAAACGCCGTATGGAAATCCAGCGTCTGGCGTATGGGCTGAACGTGTTTCATCGCCGGGTGAAATTTCGGCGCGAACATAAAGCCGATATGCGCTTCACGAATACACTGGGCGACCTTTTCCGGCCCCGGCGCGACATTGACGCCCAGCGCCATCAGCACATCCGCCGAGCCGCAATTACTGGTGATGGCCCGGTTGCCGTGCTTGGCGACGTACACTCCGGCACCCGCGGCAACTAATGCCGCCGCCGTGGAGATATTGAAAATTTTCATCGCCGCGCCGCCCGTGCCGCAGGTATCGACCAGATTATCCAGTCCCGTCTCCACCTTCACGGCGTGCTGACGCAATGATGCCGCCAGACCTGCCAGTTCGCTGACAGCGGCTTTCTTGACCCGCATTGCCGCCAGGAACGCCGCAATCTGCATCTCCGGCACCTCGCCGGTAAAAATCGTATCCAGCAGTTGGTTAGCCTGCTCAAACGACAGGTCCTGACCTTCCAGAATGACATTCAGAAATTGCGTGATTTTAATCATGTGTCGCCTCCTTGATTATGGGTCATTACTTTGTATTAAATCCTGCCGCGATGGCCAGCACATTTTCAATAATCCGGCCGCCCATTGGCGTCAGGATACTTTCCGGGTGAAATTGCACGCCGTACACCGGCAGCGTTTTATGCCGACAGGCCATCACGATGCCTTCAAATGTCGCCGTTGTTTCCAAACACTCCGGCATCGTTACGGCACAGAGACTGTGATAGCGTCCCACCTGCAGCGGGTTCTCGAGGCCTTCAAATAAATCCTGTCCATTGTGTGTGATGCGCGACGGCTTACCGTGCATCACCTGCGGGGCGTGGCTGATTTTGCCGCCGAAATGCTGCACAATCGCCTGAAGCCCAAGGCATACCCCGAAAATCGGCAGCGTTCCGTTGAATGCGCCAATCGCCGCCAGCGTTACGCCCGCCGTATCGGGATTGCCCGGCCCGGGGGAAATCACCAGCAACTGCGAACCAAAGTCTTTTGCCGCCTTTTTCAAATCCTCCAGCGGCGTATCGGCGCGATACACCTTCGTCGGACAACGCCGCTTGGCAAATTCATCCACGAGATTGTACGTGAACGAATCAAAGTTATCGATAAACAGCACATTCACCGGCTTTATATCCATTTTTCATTTTCCTTTGTTATCGCTGGGTTTCCCGATGTCTTCAACGGCGCTGCGAATCGCCTTCAGACACGACCCCGCCTTATGGCAGGTCTCTTCATATTCGGTTTTGGGTACGCTGTCGTGAACCACGCCGCCGCCGGCGCGAATATAAGCGACATGATCGCGTATCTGCATACTGCGGATGGTAATGCAGCTGTCGAACTGGCCGTCCACCGTCAGATACATTACCGCGCCGCCGTAGTAGCCGCGTTTGTTTTTTTCAAGCCGCCGGATAATTTTCATCGCCTCAATTTTCGGCGCGCCGGTCAGCGTCCCCATATTCATTGTCGCTAAGTACGCCGTCAGGGCGTCAAAGTCCTTTCGCAAAATACCTTTGACATTACTGACCAAGTGCATCACCGATTCGTATTTTTCAACGAAGAGCATTTCGTTGACGATGCGCGTCCCCGCTCCCGCCACCCGCGCGATGTCATTGCGGGCCAAATCCACCAGCATCATGTGCTCGGCCAGTTCCTTATGGTCCAGCTTTAATTCCGCCTCGTACCGCATATCCGTATCGGGGTCGATTTTGCCGTTGACGCGCCCGCGGGGTTTCGTGCCGGCAATGGGACGGATTTCCACCACCCGCTCGGTTGTGCCGCTGACGCGAAGATTCAATTCAGGACTGGCGCCGATCAGGATGGTATTATCCGTATTCAGATAGAACATATAGGGTGAAGGATTCAGCTTTCGCAGTTTGCGATACACATCCAGCGGCTCGGCGGGACAGGGCTCCAGATGCGTTCGGCTTGGAACCACCTGAAAAATGTCACCGTTCAGAATATGCTGTTTGGCATTCAAAACCATTTGTTCATACTCGGCTTGCGGCGTATCCGTTGCAAAAGGCGGCAGGGCGGCGGTGCAGGGGTTCGGCAGAGGGGCGTCTTCTCTGGCCTTATCAAAATAGTAATCGAACGTCTCCATCGCATCTCGGTAAATACCCTCCCGGTCGCCGTTGGTAATGATGGCGTTGACGACAACGTATCCCTGTCCTTTTTTATGGTCCATCAGGAATATATTGTCCGCGAAATACATCTCATAATCGGGATTGCCCAGCAAATCCTGTTTATTGGCCGGCAGTTTTTCAAACTGGTCGATAAAGTCATAGCTGATCGCCCCAAGCAATCCGCAGGTGATGCGGAAGGGCTTGCTGGCCAACTCAAACGCGAATGCAACCGCCCGGACGACATCCATCTGGTTGGTGCTCTTGAGGCGTAATTGCTCGTCAATCGTGCCCTGTGTCCGGCGGATAGTTCCCACAATGCGGTCCTCTCCAAAATCGACTTTTTCGCAAAAGGCGAACCGTTCCCGCCGACCGGCCAGAAATTTCAACATCCGTCTGCCCGTCGCCGTCAGGGCCTCGATGCGAAACTGATTGCCCGTTCCCGTCAGGTACAGCGCCGGCTGTGCCGTCCCGAAGGTCAGTTCGTCGGCATTCCGGTCGGTCATGTAATCCCGCGATTCGAGCAGGCAACTGTGCTTTTTACGCCCGTAGTCCGTCAGCCGCGAGAAAAACTCCACCGGGCAGCGAATATCAATCTCCCGCACCATCGGCACAATCTGCCCCGGCCGGGCCTGCTGAATCTGTCTTTCCATCTCATTCATTGTTTTTGTCCTAAAGTTAAGAATCAAGGGTACAGAGTCTCAAAAAAAACCGACCTGAATGCTTTTCAGGGCCTCCAGGTCGTTTCCTTCTGTTTGGGTATCAATCAGAATAGCACTCGCCCGTCGGCTTATCCGCCGGACCGCCACCATCCATTCCGCACAGTATTATACAGGTCGTTTCTGTTCATAGAAACAATTCTACGATATTCCGGTTTTTCTGTCAATATGAAAAAATTAAAAATTTACTCAAACTGACCGATGGCCAGAGTTTGAGAATGAAAAAATCAAAGTGCAAAAAGCAAAAACATGGAATCTGGTTGTTGCGGACAACTGAATTTCACCCATTTTCTTGAACCATATAACATATTGCTAAATAAAAGGTTACGTTAATTTTTAGCGATATATCGGTCAGTTTGAGTAATAAGACGGGAATTGTGGTCCTTCGGTACTTCGGCAGGCTCAGTGCAGGCCGGCTCAGGATTTTATTGTAAGTGGCAGTTAAAGAATATATAATCGGGCTATTCAGCAAGAAGACATTGGCAGGAAAAAATTTGTGGGTCTCAGGCGAGGAAAACAAACGGAAAATGGGCGAAAATGTACCTGGTACATTTAATTTTGGCGATTGATGTAATACAACAAAAACCTATTGGGTAAAGAAAGGAATGCAATGGCGACGCTATTAGGTTTGTTGCTGGGGCTGTTAAGCGGGGTTATGACAGGCAGTTTCTCATTACCCATGAAGAAAACTACTTGCTGGTCATGGGAGGCGACTTGGCTGATCTGGTCAATTTGTGCATTACTTATCATTCCTTGGACGATTGCTTTTGTCACGGTGCCCGATGTGCTTGGTGTTTTTAGTAATGCAAACCCTTCGGATATGATACTGGTATTTGCATTTGGTTTATGCTGGGGATTGGGAGCCGTCTTTTTCGGCCAGAGCATTGCGATGATCGGTATCAGTCTGGCGTTTGCCTTGTGTATCGGTTTGGCAACGGCGATGGGGTCGCTTATCCCGATGCTTAAGAGCTTTTTGCATCAAAATCCAATTTTAACATATTAATTTCTCCAAGCATTATAAAATATCATTTTACCACGTACCCAATTTTCAACTCGGAATTTCGTGCGAACCCAATTGGGCAATGGTTTGAGG
>Ga0194127_10001302_pt1 | contig 36902 bp, 26 predicted proteins | sample TA2KigC100mmetaG_FD_148624 | JGI IMG/M metagenome (GOLD analysis project Ga0194127, IMG submission 148624) | Freshwater microbial communities from Lake Tanganyika, Tanzania - TA2015036 Kigoma Deep Cast 100m | ecosystem: Environmental > Aquatic > Freshwater > Lake | place: Tanzania: Lake...
CCCCCGCTCGATCGGCGATTGGACCACCCGGATGCCGGGGCGGGGGCCCGCGAACGCCGCCGGCAAGTTCTCCGTCGCCTACGCGAACCTGCACCGCTTCGTGCGGCGCCCGGGCATCGAGAGCGACATCCACCTGTTCGTTCCGATGGAGTGGCACGCGGACACCACCGAACTGGTCGCGATGCTCCGGAAGGGCCACCACGGCGTGCGCCTGGACGACGAGGCGTGGGACCGGCTGGTCACGTGGATCGATCTCAACGCGCCCTTCCACGGACGGTGGCAGTCGATCGTCGGCTGCGAGACCGCTTGCGCGAAGGAGGAGACGCGCGCCCGGAGGCGGGAGCTTTACGCGGGCCTGTCGGAAAACCACGAGGCGATCGATCTGCCCCCGGTCCGGATCCGAGCCCTCGACCGGGCCGCCGCGCCGCGCCCCGAGGGCGAGACCGCGTGCGCGGGATGGCCCTTCGCCCCGTCCAGCCGGCCGTCCGCGCCCGCGGCGCCGCTGGATCTCGGCGAGGGGGTTTCGCTCGACCTCGTGGCGGTGCCGGGCGGCGCGTTCCTGATGGGGTCGAGGGACGGATTCCCCGACGAGGCCCCCGTGACGCGGGTGGAGGTGAAGCCGTTCACGATCGGGCGGATCGAGGTCACGAACCGCCAGTTCCGCCGCTTCCGCGCGGGGCACGACAGCCGGCGCGAGTCGCGGCACGGCTACCAGTTCGGCGTGACGGGATACGACGTCAACGGGGACGACCTCCCGGTCGTGCGCGTGTCCTGGCTCGAGGCCGTGGCGTTCTGCGAGTGGCTGTCGAAGCAAACCGGCCGGACGGTCCGCCTGCCGACCGAGGCGCAGTGGGAATGGGCCGCGCGGGCGGGGTCGGACCGGCCGTTCTGGTGGGGAGGGCTGGAGGCGGACTTCGCCCCCCATGCCAACCTGGCGGACGTGACGCTGGCCGACTTCTCCGGAGACCCTTACGAGCAGGACCGCGTCAAGGCGCGGCACGGCAACCCGGAGAACATCTACGACAACTGGATTCCGCAGATCCCCGGCGTGAACGACGGCGGGTTCCTGACCGAGGCGTCGGGCCGGTGGACGCCGAACCCGTGGGGCGTGAGCGACCTTCACGGCAACGCCGCGGAGTGGACGCGCTCGAAGGAGGCCGCCTATCCGTACCGCGACGACGACGGACGCAACGCGCCGGGCGGCGGCGGCTGCCGCATCGTCCGCGGCGGCTCGTGGTACGACCGCCCGAAACACGCGACCGCCTCCTTCCGACGCGCCTACCGGCCGTATCAGCAAGTGTACAACGTCGGGTTCCGCGTGATCGTGGAAGACTGACGGCGGGCGTCGGAGACCCCCTGCCGGGCGGGAGTGCCTGCCCCGTCACCGCGCCGTTGCCGAAGGGGCGGGCTGCGGCGAGACCGGGCCTCGCGTTCCGCGAGCCGTCCCCCGGTCCCGCGCAGCCCGGCCCTCCAGCACTCCCGGGGTTGGGTTTCGGTCGGTGGCTGTTGGTGTTGTTGTCGGGCGGCCTTCTCAGGCATCATGCGCCGCCGGAATGAAGCCGGATTCCAACGATACGTGGCTCGCGCAGCTGCGCCGCCGCCTCCGCAGCCCGGAGGAACTGGCGGCGTACCTCGGCGATCGCGCGCTGCCGTCAGGGGCGGCCGTTGCGGGCGCCTGCGAGGCCTGGCCGATGGCGGTGACGCCGTACTATGCGTCGCTGATCCGGCGGTGTGCTTCCTCCGATCCGATCCGCCGCCTCTGCGCGGCCGACCCGGCGGAGCTCTCGGGCGGCGACCTCGACCCCGACCCGTTCGACGAGGCCGGGCACATGCCGGTCTCCGGCCTCATCCGCCGGTACCGCGACCGCGCCGCGCTGATCGCGACCCGCGAATGCGCCGTCCTCTGCCGCCACTGCACGCGGAGGAACGAGCTGCGCTCGTTGAACACCGAACATCGAAAGGCGGGCGGCGGAGCCAACAGCCGAAACCCAACACCCAACAACCAACATCCAACAGCCAACAGCCAAGAGGCAACGGCGGATGGTAGAGCGGCGGTGGCGGGCGCTTCGGGTTCAGGCCGCAGCTTGAAACTCGAAACGTGGAGCTTGGAACTCCCGCCCGTCCTCGCCTGGCTCCGCCGCCACCCGGAGGTCCGCGAGATCCTCGTCACGGGAGGCGATCCGCTCGTGCTTTCGACGGCGCGCCTCGACGCCATCCTGCGCGCGCTCCGGTCGGTGCCTACGATCGAGATCCTCCGCATCGGCACGCGCGTGCCGGTCGTCCTGCCGCAGCGCATCACGCGCGGCCTCTGCGCGATGCTCCGGCGCCATCATCCCGTCTGGCTGAACACCCACTTCAACCATCCGGCCGAGCTGACGCCCGAGGCGGCGCGCGCCTGCGAACGCCTTGCCGACGCCGGCATCCCGGTCGGGAACCAGGCCGTCCTCCTGCGCGGCGTCAACGATTCGGTCGACACCCTGGAGGCCCTCTTCCGCGGCCTCGTGCGGATGCGCGTGCGCCCGTACTACCTGCTGCAGTGCGATCCGGTCCGCGGCACCGCCCACTTCCGCGTCCCCCTGCGGCGCGCGCTGGGGATCGTCGACGAACTGCGCGCGCGCCTGACCGGCCTGGCCGTGCCGACCTTCGTCGTCGACACGCCGGGAACCGCAGGCAAGATCCCCCTGCTGCCGACCGCGGTCGTTCGCTGGACCCGCACCGGGGCGATCCTCCGGGGGCCCCGCGGCCGCCGGGTCGAGTACCGCGAGCCGGCCGCGTCGTCCAAGCCTTGGAAGCGCGTTCGCTGAGTCCGTCCAAGGATTGGAAACCCGCGGCGTCCGGTTCCTCCTGTTCGCCCCGGGGCGCGTCGCGTAGGATGGGCGCGACGACGGCCGGGCCGCGACCCCGCGGGAGGACGGCGGGCCGGCGGTGCGCGACCTGTGTGGAGGACGACCCATGATGCGGATCCGGACCTGGACGTGGATGTTGCTCCTTGTCGGTTCTGCGGCGGCTGCGCCTGCGCCGCGCGGGCAGGGGCGCGGCGGTCTCGCCTACCCGCCCGATCTGCCCGGGGCGCGGGCGGAGGTCTACAAGACGGTCGGCGACGTGAAGCTGTCCGTCTGGATCCACGAACCGGCGGGCCATCGCGCCGGGGATCGCAAGCCCGCGATCGTCTTCTTCTTCGGAGGCGGGTGGGCGAACGGCTCGCCGGCTCAGTTCGCCGAGCAGTGCCGTCATTTCGCGTCGCGGGGAATGGTTGCGATGACGGCCGACTACCGCGTGGCCACGCGCCACCAGGCGAAGGTCGTCGACTGCATCCGCGACGCGAAGTCGGCCATGCGGTGGGTTCGCGCGAACGCCGACCGGCTCGGCATCGATCCGGCCCGGATCGCGGCCGGCGGCGGGTCGGCCGGGGGACACCTGGCGGCGTGCATGGGCGTGCTTCCGGGGTTTGACGAGCCGGGCGAGGACGCCACGGTGTCCGGCCGCGCCGACGCGATGGTGCTCTTCAATCCCGCGATGGCCCTGGCGCCGATCGACGGCATCACGACGGACCGCGACCTGTCGGCCTTGGCGGAACGCATCGGCGCGGAGCCGTCGACCGTCTCGCCGGCCCATCACGTCGGCAAGGGCGCCCCGCCGTGCATCATGTTCTTCGGAACGAAAGACGCGCTTCTCCCCGGCGCCGAGGCCTTCCGCAAGCGCGCTCGGGAGGCCGGCGGACGGTGCGAGATCGTCACGTACGAGGGCCAGGCCCACGGCTTCTTCAACCACGGTCGCGGCGGGGACGAGTATTTCAAGAAGACCCTCGCGGAGGCGGACCGCTTCCTCGTGTCGCTCGGATGGCTCAAGGACCCGGCGGCAGGGATCGACGGAAAGGGCGGTGGACAATGACCCGCGGGTGTCACCGTGTGCGACAGGCGGCGGCGGCATTCGTCCTGGCGGCGGGGTGGGGGGCGGCCGCCGAGCCGGCGTTCGAGCGGACGGAGGACGTCATCTACGGCCGCAAGTACGGAACGGCGCTGACGCTCGATGTCTTCCGGCCGAAGGGGCCCGCGAACGGCGTGGGCATCGTCCAGGTGGTCAGCGGGGGATGGTTCTCGTCGCACGAGATGGCCGGCGTCGCCACGCGCATGGCTCCGCTGTTCGAGCGGGGCTACACGGTTTTCGCGGTGGTCCACGGCAGCCAGCCGAAGTTCGCGATCCCGGAGATCCTCGAGGACATGCACCGCGCGGTCCGCTTCATCCGGGTTCACGCTCGCGAGTACGGGGTGGATCCGGACCGTCTCGGGATCACGGGCGGTTCCGCGGGCGGACACCTGTCCTTGATGATGGGCACCTGCGGCGCCGAGGGCGATCCGAAGGCGAAGGACCCGGTGGACCGCGAGTCCAGTCGCGTCCAGGCGGTGGCGTGCTTCTATCCGCCCACGGACTTCCTGAACTTCGGCAAGCCGGGCGAGGATGCGATCGGCCGCGGGATCCTCGCGAGCTTCGCCGGCGCCTTCGACTTCCGGGAACTCGATCCGGGGTCGCGCAAGCTCGTGCCGGTCACGAACGAGGCGCGCATCGTCGAGATCGGGCGGCAGGTCTCGCCCATCACTCACGTCCGTGCGTCCTCCGCGCCGACGCTGATCATCCACGGGGACGCCGATCCCCACGTGCCGATCCAGCAGGCAGAGATCTTCGTCGCGAAGATGAAGGAGGCCGGCGTCGACGCGAAGCTCGTCGTCAAGCCGGGCGCCAAGCATGGCTGGCCGGACATGGACAAGGATATGGAGCAGATCGCCGACTGGTTCGATGCCCACCTCAAGCCGGCCCGGGCCGCGAAGTAGCGCGAGGTTCCCCATGAGCCGGCACCCCGTCATCACGCGACGAACGTTCCTCGGCCGGGCGGTCTCGGGCGCCACGGCCCTGGCCGTGGGCCGGATTCCGGCCGGCGCGGCGGCGGCCCCGGCGGAGGGGGCCTGTGACGTCCTGGTCTACGGCGCGACCCCCGGCGGCATTGCGGCGGCGGTTGCGGCTGCGCGGTCGGGGCGGACCGTCATCCTCGCGGCCCACGAGGACCACATCGGCGGGATCGTCTCGAACGGGCTGACGAACGCCGATATCGGGAAGAAGCAGGCGGTCGGCGGGCTCTTCCACGAGTTCACGCGGCGCGTGGTCGCGTACTACGAGGCGTTCGACCGCGACGATCCCGCGAAGCCGAACGTGAAGCTGTGCCGGAACGGCTACTGGTACGAGGCGTCCGTCGCCGAGCGGGTCTTCCGGGAGATGCTCGACGGCGAGGGCGGGCGCATCCGTCTCCTGCTGGGGCATGAATTGCGGGCGGCGGTGGTCGTGGCCGGCCGGTTGTCGGCCGCGGTCTTCGCGGACGCCGCATCGCCGGGCCGTCCGCTCCGGATCGCGGCGGCGGCGTTCGTCGATGCGACCTACGAGGGCGATCTCGCCGCGATGGCGGGCGCGCCGTACCGGGTCGGGCGCGAGAGCCGAGACGAGTACGGCGAGCCGCACGCGGGGCGGATCTACACGCGGTTCGGGACCCGCGAGCCGCTCGAGGGCTCGACGGGCGTGGCGGACGATGCGATCCAGGGGTTCTGCTTCCGGTTCCACGTCACGAAGGACCCCGCCCGGCGCGTTCCGATCGCGAAGCCCGCCGCGTTCAACCGCGACGATTACCGCCACGTGCTGGAGGACCTGGCGTCCGGCCGCGCGAGCTTCCGGGACGTCGTGCAGGTCTACCCGATGCCCAACGGCAAGTTCGAGACGAACAGCAACCACCCGCACCCGGTGCGCCGCGTGCCGTCGGAGTCGTTCGACCTCGCCGAGGAGAACTGGGGATGGCCCGAGGCCACGCCGGCCGCCCGGCGGCGGATCTACGAACGCTACCTCGCTCACAACACCGGCCTGATGTGGCTGCTCCAGAACGATCCCGCGGTGCCGGAGGCGGTCCGCACCGAGGCCGCGGCCTACGGCTGGCCGCGCGACGAGTGGGCCGGCAACGGCCACGTGCCGCGGCAGGTCTACGTGCGGCAGGGCCGGCGGATCCTCGGCGACCACGTGCTGACGCAGCGCGACGGCGATCCCGATCCGGCGCTCGAGCGGACGCCGGTTCGTCGCGACTCGATCGGCATCCTCGAGTTCGCGTTCGATTCCCACGGCTGCCACAAGTACGACCCGGCGCACCCCGGCGTCCGCGAGGGCTACATCTACATCGAGCATCCGCCGCTCCAGGTGCCCTACGGCGTGATCGTCCCGCGCGGGGTGGACGGCCTCCTCGTGCCGGTCGCGTGCTCCTGCAGCCACGTCGGCTACAACGCGCTGCGGATGGAACCCGTCTTCATGGCCCTCGGCGAGGCCGCCGGCATCGCGGCGCACGTGGCGATCGCGCGCGGCACGACGGTGCGCGCCGTGCCGGTCGCCGAGGTGCAGGGGATCCTGGTGTCGCGGCGGGGCGTCATCACGTTCTACTCCGACCTGCCGTTCGACCACCCCCGCTTCGCGGCGCTCCAGTGGCTCGGCGCGCGCGGGCTGAATCCACGCTACGACGCGACGCCGGACCTGGCGATGACCCGCCGCCACGGCTGGACCAAGCTCGCCCGCATCCTGGCCGCGGAGGGGCGCGCGTGGACTCCGCCGTCGGACCGCCCCGAGGCCCCGCTCACCGCCGCGGACCTCGACGCCTGGCTGCGTGCCGCGGGCATGGCCGTTCCCGCCGGTCCGGCCGACCCCGCGACGCTGGCCGGGTTCGCGGAGCGCGTCTTCGCGGCGATGGGCGTGGCGATGGGCGCTTGAACCCGGCCGCCGCGTCCAGTATTTTCCTCTTGGCCATGAAGGACAATCAGCAGAGCGGAAGCACGGTGATCCTCAGCGATCGCTGGCGCCTGGCGGCGCTGGATCGCGGCGAGTGGATGGGGCTCGGGCTGGCGGCCGTGGTGGTGGGCTTCCTCTTCGCGATGTTCCACTTCCTGGGCAACACCGTGGCCGAGGCCGGCGGCCGGTCGGCCTTCCTGTGGATGTACGCCCGCTGGCAGGACAAGATCTCGTTCGGCGGCGCGGACTACTCGCACGGCTTCATCATCCCGTTCGTCAGCCTCTGGGCGGTGTGGCACAAGCGGCACGACCTGATGTCCGCGCCCCGGTCGATCAACCCGTCGGGGCTGGCGCTGATCGTGGTGGCCCTGATCCTGCACTGGATCGGGGCGAAGATGCAGCAGACGCGCGTGTCGCTCGCGGCGCTGATCCTCCTCCTGTGGGCGTTCCCCCTGTATTTCTACGGCTGGCGGTTCGCCCGGCACCTGGTCTTCCCCGTGTCCTACCTGGTCTTCTGCATTCCGCTCAACTTCCTTGACGTCATCGCGTTTCCGCTCCGCATCTTCGCCACCAACGTCTCCGTGGCGGTGCTCCACGGCCTGAGCATCGACGTCGTCCAGGTGGGCTCGTCGATCCGTGCCTTCGACGCGATGGGCGCCGAGCGGTGGGGTGTGGACGTGGCCAATCCCTGCAGCGGCCTGCGCTCGCTTCTGGCCATGACGGCGCTCACCGCGGTCTACGCCTACGTGACGCAGCGCACGCTGCTGAAGCGGTGGGTCCTGTTCCTCAGCTCGATTCCGCTGGCCATCGCGGGCAACGTCGTCCGCATCATCTTCATCGGTCTGATCGCGGAATCCCTGGGCGAGCGCGTGGCGGTGGGCCTGGTCCACGACTACTCCGGCTACGTGGTCTTCACCGTGGCCATCCTGCTCATGGTCAGCGTCGGTTCGGCGCTCAACACGGAGTTCCGGTGGCGATGGGTCGGGCTGGGAAGGCTGCCGGCCGGGCCGCCCCGGCAGGGGCCGCGGCCGTGAGCCGGCAGGTCCGTGCGGTGGTGCCGGTCCTCCTGCTGCTCGTCGCGGCGTGCTGGGCACTGAGTTCCTTTGTCGACGTCTCGCTGCAGGACCGGCCCGGCGTGCGGCTCAAGCTCCCGGCGCACCTGGGCGGCTGGGCCGGTCATGAACTCCGCTTCTGTCACGAGGCCTCCTGCAAGAAGGAGCACCGGTTGGAGGACCTCACGGGCGACCCGACGAAGTGTCCCGCCTGCGGCGGCGGACTGCACGCAATGACGGTGGAGGAGTACGAGCAGCTCCCGAAGGACACGGAGTTCATCAAGGCCATCTACCAGAGCGGGGCGGGGGAGTCCGTCTACGTCTCCATCGTGCTGACCGGCCGCGACCGCGAGAGCATCCACCGTCCCGAGCGATGCCTGACCGGGCAGGGGCACACGATCCTGTCGCGCGATGTGCGGGAGTTCCCGATGCAGGGGCGCGACCCGCTCAAGGCGATGGTCTTCCTGAACGAGCGGAAGATCGAGACGGCGCAGGGGGCCTACGGGTACCTGTCCTACTACGCCTACTGGTTCGTCGGGCAGGGGCGGGAGACGCCGGACCACTACATGCGGATGCTCTGGCTGGCGTGGGACCGCGTGGTGCACAGCGTCGCCCACCGGTGGGCCTACATCTCGGTGTCCGGCCGGCGGGACAAGGACTCGGGCGAGTACCTCCACCAGTTGGGGGATTTCCTGCCGCTCCTGCACGACGCCATCGTCCTCCGCCCGGGGGACGCCGCCCCGGGCGCGGCGGCTCAGTCGGCCGCCACCCGGAATCCCGTGTCCGCACCGCAGTAGTCCCCGCGGAAGACGAACCGTCGGGCCACCGTCCCCATGGCCGGGTCGCGCTCCGACCACGCGCCTCCCCGGGCCGGGACGCCGTCCGGCACCTCTCCCGCGCACCACTCGAAGACGTTGCCGGCCATGTCGCGAAGGCCCCGCGGACCGGCGGGCGTGCTGCCGGCGTTCGCGGGGCCGGTCCGGTTCAGGACGGCGCGTCCGGCTGGATCGCCCCAGCCCCACGGCCACGGTGCGCCACGCAGACCGCCGCGCGCCGCCGCCTCCCACTCGTCCTCGGTCGGAAGACGGACGGGCACGCCGGCCTTCGACGAGAGCCAGGCGCAGTAGGCTCCGGCCTCCGCCCGCGTTACGCAGGCGATCGGCCGGCCGGCGCGGCCGGGGGCCGGGGCCCAGCCGCGGCCGCGGCGGACGAGATCCGGGTGCGGGTCCATGACCGGCGTCGCGCCCGATTCGTCCAGGTAGCGGGCGAACTCGGCGACCGTCGTCTCCCGCGCGGCGATGGAGAAGGCGGACAGCGCCGCCCTGTGCGGAGGATTCCGGGCCGCCGGGTCGCGGCTGCCCAGGTCGTGGGTTCCGCCGGGGATCCGGACGAGGGGCGGGAGGTCGGAGCCGCCGCAGGCGGCCAGCAGGAGGCCGGCCGCCGCCGGGAGCCAGGCCGGACCTTTCATGCCGGAGGCGGGGGAGTGGCGCCCTGCGGGGGGACGATCCGCTGCACGCGCAGCGGGAACCGGAGCTTCAGGTCGCCGTTGAGCAGGATCTCGACCCAGTGGGTGCCCTCGGTTGTGAAGGTCTTGTTGACGAAGATCTCCACGTTCGTGGCGGTGGCCTCCGGGCCGGGGAGCTGGAAGGCGATGTCCTTCCCGTCGATCACGGGCGTCACCTGGTCGGGGGCCAGGACGCGCGTGTGCTGGAGGAATCCGCCCTCGCCGCTGCACCAGCGCGTCACCATGAAGAGGCGCGGGTAGACGAGGGGGAACGCCGGAGCGCCGATCGCGTCGAACAGGCCGATCAGGATGAACTTCCCGTTCCGCTCCTGGCGGACGTCGTCGCAGAGGAGGCACGATTGGAGATCCGGTGTCATGCCGTCATTGTGCGCCGCGCGCCCGGGCGTTGGCAAACCGGAAAGGGCGCCCGGAACAACCCCATCTCGGCGGAACGAGCGCCGGAGGGGCGCGCCTCGGCCTCCGTAGCGTCCTCGCGAAGGAGGCTCCGCCTGCCACTCGACGCGAAGCGGCGCGGGGTCGCGGCCGGATCCATGCGCACCCTGCGACGGGTCCCTTCGCGTGGTTCCGGCCCGGCCGGCGATTCGCGGCGGAACCGGGTCTTGAATCCGGGCTGCTGCGGCGGTACAAGTGCCCGTTCGACACCGGAGAACACGCATGAAGATCGTACTCGCATACTCGGGCGGCCTCGACACGTCGGTGCTGTTGAAGTGGATCAAGCAGACGTACCGGGCCGAGATGATCGCGTTCTGCGCCGACGTGGGGCAGGAGGAGGAACTCGACGGCCTCGACGCGAAAGCGAAGAAGACCGGCGCGTCGAAGGTCTACATCGAGGACCTCCGGGCCGAGTTCGCGCGCGATTTCGTCTTCCCGATGCTCCGGGCCGGCGCCGTCTACGAGTCCGGCTACCTGCTCGGCACCTCCATCGCGCGGCCGCTGATCGCCAAGCGCATGGTGGAGATCGCGCGGGAGAACAAGGCCCAGGCGATCGCGCATGGCGCGACGGGGAAGGGAAACGACCAGGTGCGGTTCGAGCTCACCGCCTTCGCGTTGCAGCCCGACATCCGGATCATTGCGCCGTGGCGCGAGGCGCGGTTCCGGGAGCAGTTCCAGGGCCGGGCCGACATGATCGCCTATTGCGCGAAGAACCGGATCCCGGTCGAGGCCTCGGCCAGGAAGCCCTATTCGATGGACCGGAACCTCCTTCACATCAGCTACGAGGGCGGGATCCTCGAGGATCCGTGGAACGAGCCGACGCGGGACATCTTCAAGCTGAGCGTCGATCCCGAGGACGCCCCCGATGCCGCGGAGTGCGTCGAGATCGAGTTCAAGGCCGGCGATGCGGTCGCGGTCAACGGACGGCGGATGAACCCGCTCAAGGTCATGCAGACCCTCAACAAGCTGGCGGGACGCCACGGCGTGGGCCGGATCGACCTCGTCGAGAACCGGTTCGTCGGCATGAAGAGCCGCGGCGTCTACGAGACCCCCGCCGGCACCGTGCTGCACCGGGCGCGGGAGGCGGTGGAGCAGCTCACGATGGACCGCGAGGTGCTGCACCTCCGGAACTCGCTCGTGCCGCGCTACGCCGAGATGGTGTACTACGGGTTCTGGTTCGCCCCCGAGCGCGAGATGCTGCAGGCGGCGATGGACCGGGCGGCCTCGGTCGTCACGGGCACGGCCCGCGTGAAGCTCTACAAGGGGAACTGCACGGTCGTCGGCCGGAAGGCGCCGCGGTCCCTCTACAACCCGCACATCGCCTCGTTCGAGGGGGCGGGCGGCTACGACCAGTCCGACGCGACCGGCTTCATCCGGCTGCAGGCCCTGCGTCTGCGCGCCCGGGCGAGCGCGGGCGGATGACCGACGGGCGGTCGAAGGGATGAACGGATGAGTGGATGAGGGCCTTCGCCCGCATCCATCCGGCCTTTCCGCCCTTCGGAGACGAAAAGAGCCGGACGGGTGGGTGCGCTCCCGTCCGGCCCTCGGGATGGCCCGCGCGGTCGTGGGGAGGAGATTCCGCGCGGGTTTGGGGGCTGCTTCAGAATGTGTACGTCGCCGTGATGCCTCCCACGACCGCCTCGGTGTCGTCGTAGCCGATCGCCAGGGCGCCGTCCTCGATGTCGCTGTCGATCAGCGTCGTGAAGGTCGCCAGCGCGGCCAGCGAGAACTTCTCCGTCACGGCGTACGTCAGCGTCGCGCCGGCGTTGACGTCGTTGACCAGGTCGTCCTCGACGCCGAAGTAGAACGCGTTGTACTTCTCCGTCCCGTAGCCGATGGAGGCGCTCAGGCCCAGCGTCAGCTTCTCCGCCAGTGCGAAGGAGTGCGACAGGCCGAAGTTGCCGTAGAGACCTTCCGCGGCGTCGATGTCACCGTAGATCGACAGGGTCGGGTTCAGCAGCGTCTTGCCGACGATCGTCGCGTAGAACTCCCGCGTGCTGAGGCTGTACGCCGGGAACGTGTACTGGATGAAGCCCAGCGTCAGCCCGATCGGCCCCTCCAGCGGGAGCGCGTAGGACAGCGTCAGGTCAAGTTCCGTGAACTCGTCCTTGCGCTCCGTCACGAGTGCGCCCATCTCGTCGAAGGCGTTGTTGTTGTCCGTCAGGTCGAGGTTGCCCCACACGTTGATCGAGAACCCGCTGTCGTCGCTCGCCGTGATGCTCGGCTGCAGGACCGCCTCGTCGCTGTAGTACTGGCCGCGCCACATGTACCCCGACATCGGGCTCAGAGAGAACGACCCGGTCGCGGCCGCCGCCACGCCCACGCCGCCCGCCATCACCAACCCGGCCACCGTCATCGCTCGCACGTTCATCGTCCGATCCCTTTCCTTCGTTTCGCCCTGTCCGGTCGTTCGGATCCGGGCTCTTGCCTGGCTCGTGCTCCGGCACCCCACCGGAGCTTTCTTTCTGTAGAACCATGGATTAGCACCGGACGTGCCAACAGGATGCCATGGATCGCGGAGAATCGACGGAACACGTTGCGGAACAAGTTGTTATTGGTATTTCGCGCAGCTCTTTCGAGGGTACAAGAAGATATTCGTGACTACCGATGCATACACGAATGAAGTGACACGATAGCAATATCACACAAATGTTACCAAGTGATGGCAACGGGATGCCGGGCGGAGGGGAGGGTGGGCATCACGAAGAAGGAACGCCCGCCCCCGGGCGGGGCGGGCGTTGGATCTCACGCTTCGAGGTGCGGGGGCGCCGTCAGGAGCAGCCCATGGAGTTCCCGCAGTTGTAGCAGCGATAGCAGGCGCCGTTGCGGACGGTGATGGCGCCGCACTGGTCGCAGGCGGGGGCATCTTCCATGAAGTGCTGGAACTGCGCGTCGATCCGGCTGGCCTTGACGCTTGCGTGCCGCGCGGCATCGGACGCCTTCTCGGCGGTGGCGGCGGATGCCTGGGGCGCCGGGGCTGCCGGATCGGAGGCCTGGGCCGAGGTCGGGTTCGCTTCCTTGTCGGCCGGCTCGTCGCGCTTGTCGAGGAAGGTCTGGCCCATCCAGCGGAAGATATAATCCGTGAGGGACTTCGCGATCGGGATGTCCGGGTTCTTCGTGAATCCGCTCGGTTCGAAGCGCGAGTGGGCGAACTTCTCGACGAGGGTCTTCACGGGCACGCCGTACTGCAGGCACAGGGAGATGGCGGTGCCGAAGGAGTCCATGAGGCCGCCGACGGTGCTGCCCTCCTTGGCCATCGTGATGAACAGCTCGCCCGGCGAGTTGTCGTCGTAGAGGCCGACGGTGAGATAGCCCTCGTGGCCGGCGATGTCGAACTTGTGGGTGATGGAGCGGCGCGTGGCCGGCATGCGGCGGCGCAGGGGGCGGGCCTTCGAGCCGTTGCCGCCGGGGGCGGCGTGGGCGGCCGGATCCGGCGCCTTGGCCTTCTCCTTGCCTTCCTTGCTCGTGTTCAGCGGCTGGCTGCGCTTGCTTCCGTCGCGGTAGATGGCGACGGCCTTCAGGCCGAGCTTCCAGCCGGTCATGTAGGTCTGGGCGATGTCCTCGACCGTCGAGGACTCGGGCATGTTGACGGTCTTGGAGATGGCGCCGGAGAGGAACGGCTGCACCGCGCTCATCATGCGCAGGTGGGCGAGGTGGTGGATCGTGCGCTTGCCGTTCTTGGGAGGGAAGGCGCAGTCGAAGACGGGCAGGTCCTCCTCGCGGAGGCCCGGGGCGCCCTCGATCGTGTCGTGCTTGTCGATGAAGCCGCGGATGGTCTCGACCGAGGCGTCCTCGTAGCCGAGGCGCCGCAGGGCGCGCGGCACGGTCTGGTTGACGATCTTCATCATGCCGCCGCCGGCGAGGGTCTTGTACTTGACCAGGGCGATGTCCGGCTCCACGCCGGTCGTGTCGCAGTCCATCATGAACCCGATGGTCCCGGTCGGCGCGAGCACGGTGACCTGCGAGTTGCGGAACCCGTGCGCCTGGCCGGCGGCCAGCGCGGCCCCGGCGCACTCGATCGCGGCCTCGCGCAGCGGCGCGGGGCAGGATTCCGGGATCGCGTGCGCGGCCCGCCGGTGCATGTCGATCACGCCCAGCATGGCGTCGCGGTTCTTCTCGTAGCCCTCGAAGGGGCCCTGGTCGGCCGCGATCCGGGCCGAGTGCGTGAAGGCGTGGCAGTGCATGACGGCCGTGACGGCCCCGGCCAGCGTGCGGCCCTCGTCGCTGTCGTAGGGCAGCCCCAGCGCCATCAGCATGCAGCCGAGGTTCGCGTAGCCGAGGCCGAGCGGGCGGTAGCGGTGGCTGTTGAGCGCGATCCGGTCGGTCGGGTAGCTGGAGTTGTCGACCAGGATCTCCTGCGCCGTGATGTAGATCTCGACGGCGGCCTTGAACCGGTCGACGTCGAACGTGCCGCGCTCGTCGATGAACTTCATCAGGTTCAGCGAGGCGAGGTTGCACGCGCTGTCGTCGAGGAACATGTACTCGCTGCACGGGTTGCTCGAGTTGATCGAGCCGTCGGTCTTGCACGTGTGCCAGCGCTGGATCGAGTCCTCGTACTGGACGCCCGGATCGCCGCAGGTCCACGTGCCCTCGGCGATCCACCGCATCAGGTCGCGCGCCTTGTAGACGGGCCCGGGCTTCGAGGGGTCGGTGACGTACCGGGTCGTCCAGTCGCCGTCCTCCTCGACCGCCTTCATGAACTCGTCGGTCACGCGGATGCTGAGGTTCTCGTTCTGGAACGCGACCGACCCGTAGGCCTCGCCGTTGAAGTTCCCGGAGTAGCCCTCCTCGATCAGCGCCCAGGCCTTCTTCTCCTCGCGCTGCTTGGCCTGGATGAACTCCTTGATGTCCGGGTGCCAGACCTTCAGCGTGTTCATCTTCGCGGCGCGGCGGGTCTTGCCGCCCGACTTCACGACGCTGGCGATCGAGTCGTAGACCTTGAGGAACGACAGCGGACCGCTCGGGCGGCCGCCGCCGCTGAGGCGCTCGCGCTCGGAGCGGAGCGTGGAGAGGTCCGTGCCGCTGCCGCTGCCGAACTTGAACAGCATCGCCTCGCTGCGGGCGAGGTCCATGATGCTGTCCATCGAGTCCTGGACCGACTGGATGAAGCACGCGGAGCACTGCGGGTGCTCGTACTGCGTGTTCGAGCGGCGGACGGCGTTCGCCAGCCTGTCGAAGTGGAAGTTGCCGGCGGCGCTTTGCTTGCCGACGCCGTAGGCATGGAAGAGCCCGCAGTTGAACCACACGGGCGAGTTGAAGGAGCCGTACTGGTTGACGCACAGGTACGCGAGCTCGTTGTAGAACGACTCGCCGTCCTCCGGCGTCTGGAAGTACCCGTCGCGCACGCCCCAGTCGGCGATCGTGCGCACGACGCGGTGGATCAGCTGGCGCACCGAGCGCTCGCGCTCGGGCGTGCCGTGGGTTCCGTAAAAGTACTTCGACGCGACGACGTTCGTCGCGAGTTGCGACCACGGGGCGGGAACCTCGATGTTGTCCTGCTCGAAGATGACCTGCCCGCGGTCATCCGTGATCTGGGCCTTGCGGAGATCCCAGTTCACCGCCTCGAACGGGTCGACGCCCGGCGTCGTGAACACCCTCTTCACCGGAAGCCCCTTCTTCTCGCCGGAAGCCGCCGCCCGCCGGTCGGCGGAAAGGCGCGCTCCCTGTGCCGTCGAAACCCTCGCAGCCCGGTGGGTCCGCCCCGTCGACTGCACCGAATCCCTGGACTCCAGCATATTCCCGCCCCCCATCCGTAACCGGTTCCTACACAGGCTATTGAAGCATACTTGAAAACCACTACAGGTTGTTGATAACTTCTGTCACGAGCGAAAATCTACGCCACATCTTGTGGGGCTCAAGAGAAAAAACCGGGGTGGATTGGAAAGGGGCCACTGGAGCGGTTTTCGGGGCTCATTTTTTCGCCGGCCGGTGCGGGGGGTATCAGGATGCGCCGGGTCCGGCGGCGCGGTCCCGGTTGCCGCGGAACGGGGCGTTGTGCCGGAAATCGGGAGAAAACGCGTCGTCGTCCCGCAGTTCCTGGAGGTAGACCTGGTCGAAGCCGAGATCGGCCACGCAGGCAAGCACCTCGTCGTACTCCGGCCGCGCGAGCGGTCGCTGGAGGTCGCCGCGGGACGCGCAGGCGGGCGTGGGGCGGAACTGGCTCATCACGGACAGCGGCAGGTGCCGCCCGAATTCGCGGCGGAGGGTGCGGAGAACCTCCAGGCTGTTGGCGGTCTCGCCGGGAAGGACGAGGTGGCGGACGAGGACGCCCCGCTCGGCGGTGCGGGCGCCCGTCGTGTCCCACGGCTCCAGGAAGCCGCGCGCCTCGACCATCGCATGCAGGGCGGACAGGGCGATCTGCGGATAGCGCGAGTCCCCCATGCACCGGTGCGCCAGCGCGGGGTCGGCGAACTTGAAATCCGGGAGGAAGATGTCGATGAGGCGCAGGTAGTCCGGGATCCGGTCCGCCCGGTGGTAGCCGGATCCGTTGAACAGGAACGGCACGGTCACCCCGGCCTCGCGCAGGCGCCGGCCGAGGTCCGCCACGTGCGGCCAGACGTGGTCGGGCGTGACGAAGTTCACGTTGTGGACGCCGCCGCGGACCATCGCGAGAACCCGCGCGAAGAGGTCGTCGCTCGACAGCTCCCCGCCCACGTGCTCCACCGAGATCTGCCCGTTCTGGCAGAAGAAGCAGCCGCTGGAGCAGCCCGTGAAGAAGACCGTGCCGGACCCCCGGGCGCCCGTGAACGAGGGTTCCTCGCCGAAGTGCGGGCCGATGGACGCCACGCGCAGCGCCGCCGTCTCGCCGCAGCGGCCCGTGCGGCCCGCCGTGCGGTCGACGCCGCAGTCGCGGGGACACAGCCTGCATTCCCGGTAGGGGGTCGCATCCATCCCGGCAGTTTGCGTTGTCCGCGGCCCCGGCTCAATCCTGAACGGCGCACGGACGCGGCTTCCGCCGTTGCGCGCGGGGTTCGGGTCCGCTACGGTGTCCGGCAAAACCGGGGTGCGTCATGTTCCGTACAAGCATGCTCGATGTCCTCATGGACAGCGCCGCGGCCGTCAGGTCCGCCGCCGGGGAACTGGCGACCCCGGTCGCGCCGTCCGCGGCGACCGACGCCAAGACGATCGCCCAGGCGGCCCGGGCGGACATCGAGCGCCTGCTGATCCTCACCGAGGCGCTCTGGCAGATCCTCAAGGAACAGCACGGCTACACCGATTCCGAGCTCTTCCGCCGCATCACGGAGATCGACCTGCGCGACGGCCGTGCCGACGGACGCGTCGCGCCCTCGCCGCCCCGGACATGCCCGCACTGCGGCCGCGTCATGATCAAGGCCCGCCCCCTCTGCATCTTCTGCGACAAGCCGTCGATGGTGGATCCCTTCGAGCGATGACCGGGGGCGATTCCATGCCTCCGGCCCTGCCGGCCTCCTGTCGCCACGTCGTCTGGGACTGGAACGGCACGCTCTTCGACGACGCGTGGCTCTGCGTCGAGGTGATGGACGGCCTCCTGCGGGCCCGGGGACTCCCGCGCCTGACCGCGGCGCGGTACGCGGAGTTGTTCGACTTCCCCGTCCGCGACTACTACGTGCGCCTCGGCTTCGACTTCGTCCGCGATCCGTTCGAGGTCGTCGGGGCCGAGTTCATCCGCATCTACGAGGGGCGCCGGCTCGAATGCGGGCTGCAGGCCGGCGCCCGCGAGGTGATCGAGGCCGCTCGCGCCGCAGGGATCGGGCAGTCGGTCCTCTCGGCGTACCGCCACGACACGCTCGACGAGCTGCTCCGCCACTTCGGCCTCCGGGACCGCTTCGAGCATGTCGTCGGCGGCGACGACATCTACGCCTCCGGCAAGCGCGAGCAGGGGATCGCCCTCCTGCGCCGCCTCGGGGTTCCGGCGGCGGGCGTGCTCGTCATCGGCGACACCGTCCACGATGCCGAGGTCGCCTCCGCGATGGGGGCGGACTGCGTGCTCGTCCCCTGCGGCCACCAGGCGCGCGCCAGGCTCGCCGCGACGGGCGCGTGCGTGATGGATTCGCTCCGCGACTTGATTCCGTAGGCTCCCGCCGTCCCCGGTGCGGGAGCGTTGCGCGGGGGCCGCGGCGGGGGGCGGGGGCGGCCGCCGTTCAGGCGCCGGCGGCGGCGGGCCGGGCCTGCAGTTCGGCGCGCAGGTGCTGGTAGGCGGTCTGGTAGCGCGCGCGATCGGCCTCGTCGAACTCGCCCTGGTTCTTCTGCTGCAGCGTGTGGTAGGGCACGTGCATCAGGCGGAGCATCTGCCAGAGGGCGGCGAGCACCTCGACGGACAGCCGCTGGTAGTTCATGGCCGCCAGGGCGATCTCGTCGGGGCCGATGCCGAGGAACTTGGTCAGGAACGAGTGTTCGTCGGATTCCAGGTGCGCCTGGTGGTCGAGAAAGGCGTCGGCGGAGCGGACGTTGGCCAGGATCAGGTTGAGGAAGTGGGTGAAGTCCTGCTCGACCGGCGAGACCGCGCCCCCGCGCGCGGCCAGTTCGGCCTCGCCGAGGGCCTTCTCGAGAAGGTGGATCACGCGGCTGACGTGGTCGATCCGCGCCCCGGTGCCCATGTGCTCGAGCGGCATGATCAGCATCTCGGTGGCCCGTTCGACACACGCGTCGCGCCGGGCGACGTGCACCGGGCGGTTCCGTCGTGCGATCCCGCGGACCCTGGGGTGGGTGTCGTTCACGCCCCCATGATGCCCGGCGCCCCGCGGTCCGCAAGCGCAATCGCGGCGGGCCGCCGGGGCCGCCTTGCGTCCGGCCGCGTGTTGGGCGAGACTGGCCGCGTCCGACGGGCGCCGGGACGGCCGGCCCCGCGGAGGATGCATGAAGGCCGATGCCCAGCTGATCAAGACGATCGGGGAGCGCTGCCGGGTGTGCTACACCTGCGTGCGCGACTGCCCGGCCAAGGCGATCCGCATCGCCGGAGGCCAGGCGCAGGTCGTGCCCGAGCGGTGCATCGGCTGCGGCAACTGCTACCGCGTGTGCAGCCAGAGCGCGAAGCAGATCTACGACTCCCGCGACGACGTCCGCGCGATCCTCGACTCCGGCGCCCGCGTCGCGGCGATCGTCGCGCCGAGTTTCGCGGCCGAGTTCGCCGAGGTCGACCATCGCGACGTGGCGACGATGATCCGGAAGCTCGGGTTCTCGCTCGTGTGCGAGGTTGCGTTCGGCGCCGACCTCGTCGCCCGGGAGTACCGCCGCCTCCTGGAGACATCGAACGGGAAGCGCTACATCGCCACGACGTGTCCGGCGGTCGTGGCCTACGTCGAGAAGTACCACGCCGACCTCGTGCCCAGCCTCGCGCCGATCGCCTCGCCGATGATCGCCGAGGCGCGCGCTCTCCGGGCCCTGCACGGGAACGAACTCAAGATCGTCTTCATCGGCCCCTGCCTCGCCAAGAAGGTCGAGGGCGACGGCAGCGCGACGGGGGAGGGGGAGATCGACGCGGTCCTCACGTTCGTCGAACTGCGCCTGATGCTCGCCGCCGCCGGGATCGTGCCGGCGGGCGATGCCTCGGGCGACTTCGATCCGCCGCATCCGGGCCTCGGCGCCCTCTTCCCGATCAGCCGCGGCATGCTGCAGGCCGCGAGCCTCGTCGAGGACCTGCTCAACACCGACGTCGTCGCCGCCGACGGCCGCCCGGGGTTCATGCAGGCGCTCAACGACTTCGCCGCCGGCGTGCTCGATGCCAAGCTGCTCGAGATCCTCTGCTGCAACGGCTGCGTGATGGGCTCCGGGATGAGCGTCGACACCCCGCTCTTCCGCCGCCGCGCCGCCGTCAGCCAGTACGTCCGCCGCCGCGTCGCCGGGGGCGACCCCGCGGCCTGCGAGGCCTCGGTCGAACGCTTCAAGGACCTCGACCTCGCCGTCCGCTTCGCCCCCCAGGAACTGCCGCCCGGCGCCGCGCCGCCGAAGGACCTGCAGTCGATCATGTCGCTGATGGGCAAGATGAACCCGGAGGACGAGCTCAACTGCGGCGCCTGCGGTTATCCCACCTGCAGGGACCATGCGGCGGCCATCTACAGCGGACTCGCCGAGAGCGAGATGTGCCTCCCGTACACGATCGACCGCCTCCGGGAATCGCTCAAGGACCTCAGCGAGTCGAACGCCGAACTGGCGACCACCCGGCAGGCCCTGATCAGCGCCGAGAAGCTCGCCAGCATGGGCCAGCTCGCCGCCGGAATCGCGCACGAGATCAACAACCCGCTCGGCGTCATCCTGCTCTACGCGAAGCTGCTGCTCCAGGACACGCCGTCCACCAGCGAGCAGCATACCGACGTCTCGTTGATCGCCGAGCAGGCCGAGCGCTGCAAGAAGATCGTGACCGGCCTGCTCAACTTCGCGCGGAAGAACAAGGTCATCCGCCAGCCCGTCGGCGTGACCGGCCTGATCGACCGCTGCCGCCGGGCCGTGCTGATCCCCGACAACGTTCGCGTCTACGTCCGCCACGAGATGAAGGACGCGGTCGCCGAGATCGACGAGGACCAGGTCATCCAGGTGCTGACGAACCTCATCGTCAACGCCTGCGAGGCCATGGGCTCCGGCGGCGACCTCACGATCGTGACGTCCGACACGCCGGACGAGGTCCGGGTGGCCGTCCAGGACACCGGCTGCGGCATCGCGCCGCAGAATATCGCGAAGATCTACGAGCCGTTCTTCACCACGAAGCAGATCGGCAAGGGCACCGGGCTCGGGCTCGCCGTGACCTACGGCATCGTCAAGATGCACCGCGGCCGCATCGACGTCGTGTCCAACGCCGATCCCGCGAAGGGACCGACGGGCACGACGTTCACCGTCACGCTGCCGCGCCGGTCGGAGGAGGGGTGATGGAGAGCCTCCGCGTCCTGATCGTCGACGACGAGCCCGGCATGCGCATGGGCGCGGTCCGCGTCCTGAAGCGCCACACCGTCCGCCTGCCGCACATCGACAGCGAGGTCTCGTTCGAGTGCGACGTCGCCGAAAGCATCGCCGAGGCGCGCGGGAAGCTCGCGGCGGGAGGATTCGACCTCCTGCTGCTCGACTACAAGCTGCCCGACGGGACCGGGCTCGAACTGCTCCGCGAGATCCAGGAGCAGCGGATGGACCTGCTGGTGATCATGATCACCGCGTTCGCGTCGCTCGAGGTGGCCGTCAGCGCGACCCGCAACGGCGCGTTCGACTTCCTCTCCAAGCCCTTCGCCCCCGAGGAACTCGAGAGCATCGTCACCAAGGCGAGCCGCTCGCTGGTCGTCGAACGCGCCGCCCGCCGGATGGCCGAGGAGAAGCGCAAGATGCGCCTGCGCTTCCTCTCGGTGCTCGCGCACGAGTTGAAGGCGCCGCTCGGGTCGGTCGAGGGGAACCTGAAGCTGCTCGACCAGAAGATCATGGGGCCGGACCTGGCGAAATATGAAGTCCAGGTCAAGCGCGCCCTGGCCCGCATCGAGGGCATGCGGAAGCTGATCTTCGACCTTCTGGACCTCACCCGCATCGAGGCCGGCGAGCGGAAGCGCGAGGTGAAGTCCGTCGATCTCGTCGATGTCGCCCGCACCGCGATCGAGACGATGACGCCCGACGCCGAGGCGCGGCGCATCGCGATCCGCCTGCAGGCGCCGGAGAGGCTGGACCTCGTCGCGGACCGCAGCGAGATGGAGATCGTCTTCAACAACCTCGTCAGCAATGCCGTGAAGTACAATCGCGACGGCGGCTCCGTCGACGTGCGCCTCGCCCGCGGCGACGCCGGCGTCACCCTCGAGGTGCAGGACACCGGCATCGGGATGTCGCAGGCGGAGGCGGCCCGGCTGTTCGGCGAGTTCGTCCGCATCAAGAACGACAAGACGCGCAACATCTCCGGCAGCGGCCTCGGCCTCTCGACCGTCAGGAAGCTCGCCACCCTCTACGGCGGCGATGTCGTCGTCCGCAGCGAGCCCGATGTCGGCACCACGTTCACCGTCACCGTCACCGACCAGCCCCTCCCCGCCGCGGCCCCCGCGGCGACGTGAGGGGATGACGACGCCGGTCGGTGCTCCCCGGGACCCCGGCGCTCGACGGCCAGCCGCAGGCGCACACGGTCCTTCACGGGTGAGACGAGGAAGGCCGCCGCGCGGCGTTGTGCTGCGCGCACGATCCGCCCGATCAACGGCTGCCCGCTGGGTACGGTGCCGGCAGCGGCACGCCGATGCGTGACGTGAAGCAGCGCTTCGATGGGACAGGGAGTCGCCTCTCCGCGCTTCGTTCCTCCGCCCACGCCGTCTCGGCGGGTCCGCCGGGGACGGGGCGCTTCGGGTCCGGCTCGGTCGACGGTCGCCCCCGATCATGGCGATGCGGAGCGATGGCGGGTCAAGGGCCAGGCCGCCGGCCTCGGGGTGAACCGCCCCTTGCGTTGGCTTCGAGACGCCGGTCGTAGGCGGCGAACTCCTCCTTGGAAACGGGGCATTCCTCGAAGATCCTCACCAACTCCAGATACCCGGCACCGTGCCCAATGGCCGCCTCGATCAACGTTCGCAGATCGCCGATCGTCTCCCGGGTCGTCCCGCGGGGCTGGAGCCCGAAGCTTGCCCCCGAGGCTCGGATCAGGTCGAACATCTTCCAGTAGTCCGCGCCCAGTTGGGATCGCTCGGAGACGAAGCTGTCGTTCTGGAGATTCAGCCTCGCACCAAGGACTCGCACGGCCTCCTGAATGAACGCCGCCGTATACTCCATGTCGGGCTTCCAGGAGTCCCCGGAGTCGGACAGCTCCTGATAGGGATTCAAGGCGATGCCCGAACACGTCCTCTTCCAGAAACGGGCGTGCGTATGGAGCGTCTCTCCCTGGGCGGCCTTGTCCAGAGCGGCAGAGAAGCCGGCCTCGCGGAGATTGCGCCGGTTCTGCGGATCCTTCAGCTGTCGCATGAAGGGCTCGGGCCAGTACGACATGCATCGCGTCATGTCGACGACCGCAAGGGCGGGATGCGAGTCGTAGCGCGCCGCCAACGCCTGTTGCATTCGGGAGTAGGCTTCGCCGAATCCGGGCGTCCACCATCGTGCGCATGTGCGGCCGCCGACGGCGGCGGGATTGAAGGCCACGCCTGCGGCATCGTACACCGTGACCGTGCCGACCTCCGCCTTCAGCCATGCAGGGGAGTTCGCGCCGCACACGACGACGAGACGGATCGACAGTCCCATCTCCTTCGCCTTGCCGAGGGTCGCGTCGATCTTGCGGAACCCGGGCGCATAATCGCCCGCTGCGGGCTCGAGTTCCTCCCATGGGCACTTGCAGACCATGCAGTTGAAGATCGTCTCCCATCCCTTCGGCGGAAACCCGAAACACACGAGCCCCGCCGGGGCGGGCTTGATCGGATCGTCTGCGAGGACGAAGGCGGGAACCATGCAAAGCAGGGCCAGGCCCGGAAGAAGGCGCACAAGGGATCGAGTTGGGAGAAGCATGCTCATGATGGGACGCTGGCAGACTACCGCCGGGGGGTCAAGAAGGGCGGCGAAGCGTCTCGGGGGGCTCGCCGGTCGCGGTTGGCGCCTGCTGTCGCTCGGCTTCCCGCGACGACGATCCGGTGGGGGCGCCGGCCAGCGGCCGGGCTGGACGCCCGGCTCTCCGCCCTGACGGGCGCCGCGGCCGCGGGGGCGGTCTTGGCACCGGGCGCCCTGGACGGCCGCCCTCTGGGAACGTGCCGGCCTGCGGCCTTGCGTAACGCCGAGTGCTCGCCGGCCTGGACGCGAGCCCTCGGCTTCGCGGCCGAAGCCTTCCCCGCCGCCTGGTCTTCGCCGTCTTCCCGCTGCGCGGTCGCTGGCTTCTCTCCCCCTCCCGGCCCGTTTGTGCTGCAGGAGGAGAAACCCGAGGCGCTCGCCCCCCACTTCGACCAGTGGGCGGGCGGCCCCGGGCAAACCCGCTACGAAACGGCCGGGAACGAAGGCATCGCGAAGTACGCCGCAAAGTATCCGCACTGCTCGCGGACCTACGGTGCTTGGGCGGAGGATTCCCTGAAAGCGGCCAAGGCGAGCGGTAAGCCGTTCTGCATGAGTATCAGTTTCAAGGCGCCGCACATGCTGTTCACGTCCGACCCCATCGACTTCTACCCCGTAGACGGTCATGGCGACCGCCAGCAATGCGGCAAGCTTCTGTTTTTGGGTTTTCCTTCAATGATGGTTGATAATGAAACGACGTTGGGAATCAGTTCATGGTGGCAGGATAAGAGAAGCTCTTCTTATTGGCATAGCCGAGGGTTTTGCCATCGGGCTGGGTGAAGGTCAGTTTCAAGGTGACTCTGTCATCTGCCTTGAAGGTGGCCATGACTTCTGCGGGGACGAGGAAACGGACTTGATTGACCTTGTAGGGCTTGCCCAAGGTGGTCAGGGCGTCGCCTTGTTTGTATTCCGCCACGGTCTTCCAGGTGTCTCTTTCGCACACTTGGACCTTCAGCTTGGTAAAATGGGGCGAAGTGATCTGGACGGCAGTAATGTCGAAAGACTGCGTCCCGAAGGTGTGGGTGATCGAGGCCTCCTTTTCAGCAGCCGCGGTGGGGAGGACAAGGAGCGCCATCTCTCCCGGCGCCCCATTGTACACCTGCTTATAGACCGGATTGATGGTTGATTTAAAGCCATCCAGAAGCGGTTGCCAATCGGTGGGATTCACGGAATAGCTCATGTCCGGACGGTGGGTGCGGAAGGCCCCCAGCGGCAGGCCTTCGCTGTTCACGACATTGTTAGCGGTGTTGTAGATCCAAGCGTAGCGGGCCTCGGTTGGCTTGGCCACCTTGTCGCTCGTCAAGGTCACGGTGTTGCCTTTCGCCGTGGCGGTGGCGGGAACCCAGACGACCTGAGACTTGCCTTTCTCGTCTTTGGCTTTTGAGCCATCGGTGATTTCAAAACCGGTCAGGGGCTTGCCGTCGCGCGACTTGAGGCCATCGCCCACCTGGTCGAACTTGAGTTTGATCGAGGACCCTTCCACCGTCATCGACTTGGATTGGTATTCCGGGCTGGCATGGGCCTTCATCTTGACGCCGTGGATCGTGCCCAAGGCAAGCAGCGCGCAGCGTTCGCCGGCCTCGCGTTTCTTGACGGGGTGGACGTTGTTGTAATCCGGGTTCAAGTCATTGTTGACGATGACGCCCGTGTGGGGGAGTTCCTTGACGGCTTGGTTCATGCCTTCGCACCAAGTGGAAAGCGAATTGTCCGGGAACCAGGAGCAATAGCCCAACTGGATGGCGTAGAAGGGGAAGTCGCCCTGCCCCCACGCCTTGCGCCAGCCGCCCACCAAGGCCTTGAAGCGGGCCTTGTAGCGGAAGGTTTCATATTGCAGGCGGATGTTGTTTTCACCCTGATACCAGATGACGCCGCGGATGCCGTAGGGGATCAGCGGGTGGATCATGTTGTGGTAGAACTCATGGGTGCCTTCATGGCCTTCAGTTTCAGGCTCGAAGTCTGCGCCTTCGGGCGCAATCCAGACTTGGGCGGGGGTGCTCCCGCAAGAAGAGGAGATGATGCCCACCGGCACCTTGAGCTCGGCGCGCAATTTCCTGGCCATGTAGTAGGCCACGGCACTCCAATGCGGTTTGGTGCGGGGATCGCGCCCCTTTTCGGTCACGCTTTCCGGGGAGGCCAATTCCCAGTTGGGTTTGTTTTTGGAGAAATCACGGGACACATCGGTCTTGGTGTCATCCAGGCTTTGCACGAGGGAGCGGAGCAACGGGTCGGTGCTGTTGGCGATCGCTTCCGCCCCGCCCTCGGTTCCATCGAGGCCCATCTGCATGTTGGATTGGCCAGAGCCGAACCAGACTTCGCCCACCACCACATCTTTGAACACGGTTTTGTCGGCACCGCAGGTGACGGTCATTTCGCGGCTCTCGGCACTGGCCTCGAGCTTGCCGAGCTTGATCATCCATTTCCCCTTGGCATCGGCCGTGGCGGACTTGGATTGACCGGCGAAGGCGACCTCTACCTTGGATCCGGGCGCGGCCGTACCCCAGACCGGCACCAGCATGTCGCGCTGGAGCACCATGTGGTCGGAGAATGGCGAGCCGCCGCGAAGCGCCGCCGCGGCGGCAGCCGGCGCTGGCGCGGCCTGCGCCCATGCATCGGAAATGCTGATGACCACCGACAACAACGCCATGAGTGTGCAACTGCGGTTCTTCATGTTCGCTCCCATGTACTTCGAGGTTGTTGCATCATGCACATCTCGCCCTCGTCCTTCGAGCGCGAGAAGAACGGGCACCAGACTATGGATGAAGGATGAGGCGTCCATGCCTCACCAATGAGGCGTATCCCGGGTCGGATCACGAGACGTATTGTAAATGAGTGGTTCCTCGCTGTTTTCAGTGGCTGAGAACGGCCGGTGAGGGCAGTTTGCCGGCGACGAAGTAGAGCATGGTGATCATGTTTCGGACGCTTCGATACCCGCGGGCCTTGCGGCGGACGGCGGAGAAGACGCTGTTGAGCCCCTCCATGAAAGCGTTGGTCACGCCTTGATCCCAGTGCGCCAGGATACCTGCGATATGCGACTCGATCATGTCCGCGACGCGGGCCATGTGATGAAGGAGCCAGCGGCTCGACTTCCGAGCCTCCCGGCGGACCCATCGGCACCATTCTCCGAAGCGCTTGGCCGCCGCCTCCGCCGTGTCGAGGGTGTAGATCTCCTGGAGCGCCAAGCGCATCTGGTAGGCCCGGCCCGTCTGGAGCATGTCCTGATCGATCTGTCGCAGACGGGTGCGCTGCTTCCTGCTGAGGTTCTCGGGGTTCTTCAGCCACAGCCAGCGGCCCTTGGCCAGCGCCGTCCGGGCCGCCTCCGTGCCGCTTTGCACTTCGGTCCGGCGGACGAGATCGACGGTTTGGTTCGCGTGGGCGATCACGTGAATCTTGTCGTAGATGATTCGGGCGTTCCGACAGTAATCGCGGACCCCCTTCGCGTACGCCTTGCTCATGTCCATCGAGACGTTCGTCAACGCGTGCGGATGGCCGTTGTGCGCCGCCAGGGCCGTCACGAACTCCGCCCACGTCTCGCTGTCCTTCCCGGGGGTCGCAAACAGCACCGCCTTCTTCACAAGATCCGCGAACACCGTCAGGTATCGATGCCCCTTCGCCCGGGCCATCTCGTCGACGCCCACGCAGGTCACCTCGGACATATCGACGGCCGCGTACGCTTCCTCGACGTACGCCTGGGCCACCCGCCACATCCGGGTGTCTTGCTCGCCCAGGATCTCGGCCGCCTTCTTCACGGGCATCTCCCGCATCAGGGTCAGCGCAAAGGCCTCGAACTCCTTCGTGAAGTGCTTCGCCCTACCTTCCCACGGCGGCGTCACGCGCCACACCTTGCCGCACGTCGGGCACCGGCCCCGAGGAAGGTCGCAGACGATCTCCGCTTCCTTGTTGAACACGTTCAAATGTCGCCACCGAAGCCCCCGAATGTGGTCGTGGCAGACCACCCCGCCGCTGCCGTCGTGGGGGCAACGCTCCGTCTCCCAGAGCTTCGGCGTCTCCCGCACATGAAGCTCCAGAACCTTCTTCGCCTCGTCGAACGTCGCCCGCTCAACCGCCCACGCCTCACCCAGTCCCAACAGCTCGCCAAACAGCCTCTCCGGTGTCGTCATGCCATCGAAACTGCCCGAAACCTCTCCCGCTGGCCACTGGAATTAGCGAGGAACAATTGGGTGGTCGGATAGAGAATGAAGTGGGAATTGTCATGGGTAAGTTAGTCCTTCGCCAGGCTCATTGCCCAGTCTTCGTTGGCCGTGGGGAATGCAGGCAGTTTGATTTGTCCATGTGCGTTGGCGATGAGTGTGCCGGGGCCGGCGTTGGTCCAGGCGCCGGTGCGCGGGTTGAACCACCGTGCTGTGTAAGCCGCATCGGGCAGCGCGCCGGACAGGCTCTCCTTGCCGTCGCGCTCAAAATACAGTTTGAACAGCGTCCGGTCATCGGTGCGCAGGCAATAGGCCCAGTGCTTCGTGCTGTTCCAGGCGGGTGACAGGAGTTCCTTGTGCGGGACCAAATCCTGGTAGCGCGCGCCGTGTGTGAGCATGAAGGTGCGCGCGTGTTGCGTTTCGTTCGCGTTCGTCCACAACACGGACACCCACATCAACGGATGCTTCCCGTGCGTGCCCGGTGGCAAGTCGCTTGTCTCGCGGACGGCGCGGGTCTGGCCCATCGCCTCGTACACCACGCCGCCCAGCCCGCCCCGCAGCAGGCAGGAATACATTGTGCGGCGGTTTTCCCAGGCTTCCTTGGCGCTGTCGTCCGCCACAAACCACGGCTCTTGGTTGAAGATGGGGATCGGGTTCGACAAGTTCCACATCGTCTCGATCAGGTCCGAGGCCGTGTGGTCGCGAGGCGTGTTGCCCACAGTGTGCATCGTGAGCCACGGCGCTTTGTCCGTGTGCCCGAAGCGCTCGTAGGTCGAACGATTGATGCACGTGGCCACCGGTTGGTCGAACGGTGGCCGTCCGTATTTCGCGTGGTGAAGATCAATGGGCACGCGCAGGTCGGCGGCGCCGAGCGGGGCGTTGTAAACGTCGAGGTGGATCGGGCTGAAGATGACGCTGTTGGCCTGGTAGCGGTTGTAGATGTATCGGATGTAGTGGAACATCGCGTTCTTTGCCGGATCGGTGCTGGTGAGGTGATGGTAGCCCTTGAACGCGCCCATGATGTCCCGGCGGAGCGTTTCGAGGAAGATGACGAAGCCCTGCGCGTTGGCGTAATCCAGTTTCTTGTCGAGGTAACGGAAGTAGGAAGGATTGAGGCGGTCGAAGTCGGGCGAGACGTTCTCAAAGCCCTTCGACTTGCCGAGAAACAGGAACGGGCGCTCGCCGTCTTCGTTGAGCATCGTTTCGGGCCGGTTCAAGCCCGCGTGTTCCCACGCCAGGCGCAGGCACACGCCGCCCTGGTCGTAGAGGTCCTGCGGATGACCGTCTTCGAAGGACCAGGAGGGAAACGAGGAGATCACGGTGATGTTGTTGAAGCCCTGCCGCTGGCGGAATTTGATCCAGTCCTTGAAGCCGCCTTCGGGCGTGCCGACGGAGTAGTCGGTGTCCTCGTCGCGCCAGCGGTAGCGGCTCGAACTGGCCGCCGCCATCCAATCGCCGACGATGAAATATGGCGTGCCGTCCGCGTATTGCAGCGCGCGGCCGTTCGGCGTGGAGCGGATGAAGCCGCGGCGATTCGGGTTGGCCTGCTTCTCTGCTTCCGTCCAAGCCACGGCAGTGAAGGAAGCGGACTTCCCGTTCAGCCCGGCGTCGTCCTGATTGGAGCCGCTCCGCCAAGTCCACTCGCCCGGCGCGGTGGCGACGACCCGCACCCGATAAGTCCGCCCGCCATCCCAGAAACCATAACAGCGTTTGCTGAAACCCGGTCCTTTCAGATCCACCCAGACGTCCACGTCGAAGTAGGCGTTGGCATAGGTTTTTGCCGCCGTCAGAACGATTTCCGTTTTTTCCCACCGATGCAGTGCGCCGTGAGCCGAAGACACGAACCATAACAGGCCGGCGAGAACCAATGGCGTGCAGCGATACCAGCCTGACACCAAGACCGGATTCAGGGTCATCGTGAAACCTCCTTCTGGGTGGTCCCCCATTCGAGCTTGGCGATCCGGATGCCTTTGAGGCTCGGCAGCAGGCTGGCGATGTAGGTCTGGCCTTCGTGTTCGATAATCTCGGGCGCCGCCACCGGCAGTGTGCCGACGAGGAACCGGTCGTCGTGAATCCCGAAGTTCGCGGGATCCTTCGAAGCGTAAACGGTGGTTCTGCCGGGATTCCCGTAGGCCTGCGTCCGGAACAGATAATAGTAGCCGGAGGTTGCGTAATACCACACAAACGGGCACTCCGCCGACGTAAAACCCGTTCCGGTCTTGCCACCGAAAGCCACCGTCCTTGCTTCGCTCCAGCGGCTCAGATCCTTGGAAGTGCGAACATCGACGCGGCCGTTGGAACGCTGCGGGGAACAGCAGTAGTACAAGTGGTAAGCCGGGCCGATCGGGATGACCATTGGATCGCGGATGTAGTTGGTGTTGTCTTCGGCGAACAGGCCAGACTGGCCGTCGGCTCCCATCACGCGGGCAAAGGTCTTGCCGTCCTTGCTCGTCGCCCGGCAGATCTTCGAGACGCGAAAACCGCTGTCTTTGACCCACGCCCCGTAAAACAGGTCGTACTCGCCTCCGATCTGCCGCACGAAAGGCGACCAGATGCTGCCCACGTCTTCGCCGCAGCGCGGATCGGCTTGCAGGGCGATCCCCATCGGCTTCCAGTCGGGGTCGGTGAGCCGAGGGCCTTCCCAGCGGAAGAACAGCCGCGAGGACACGGTCGCCCCAGGGATGCGGGTCTTTCGTATGCAGGACCATAACTGCCAGGTGCCGTCCGCCGCCTGCCAGATGGAAAAATCCACGGGCTGTTGTTGGGGGTCGTTCAGATCGCCGAGGTCCGGGTTGCCGGCCACCGTCCACCAATCCCCGAAGATGCGCGGCATGAGCGGCGCGGTGGCTTTCGCTTCGGGGGCGGCGGTCGATGTCGGTGGCGTCGGCTCACGTGAAGTGACCCTCGGTGGAGGATCCGTTGGCAGTGTTGCCGTTGTCTCCGGATCCGCGCTCCACGTTCCCGCCGCCGCATCCACATTCCAGTTCGAATACCACTTCAGGAGCGGCTCGTCGCCTTTCCACTCGAGGGGCAGCCAGACGTTTTTCCCAATGCCCAACTTGGTCCGTTGCGACCAGCGGTCGCCGCCCCAGAGGACAAAAGAGCCCGCGCGGCCCCGAACCTCGAAGAGGAAATCGTTCTGGGCGTTGAAGCAGTCCTTCGACACGGGCTCGCTCTTCACCGTCCTGAACGGCGTCCACGGCCCTTCGATCTTCTCCGCGGTGGCGAAGGAGGTCGGCGATCCGTTCCAGGCCGAACCGCCCACGCCGTGGCCGGAGACGAAGAGCCAGTACCGGCCCTTGAGCCTGATGAGGTAGGGGGCCTCGCGGGCCACGCCGGTGAGAGGGATCTCGCAGATCGCGCGATCCACTTTCAGATAATCCGGAGTCAGCCGGGTGATCATGATGTTGCGATGCGGCTTGTGCTGATCATGGGCCGAGACGACATAGGCTTGGCCATCGGTATCCTGGAAGGCGGCGAGATCGCGATGATAGTCGGTGCCGGGGCTCGCGCCCGCCGGAAGCATCTCGTGACCGAGGTGGGTGAAGTCGCCGGTGGGCGTATCGCTGGTGAAGAAGGATACGCCCCCGGTGACGCGCGGCTGCCCGGGGATGGACGGGTCGTCCACCGGCAGGATGTGCTTGCCGATCATCACGTACTTCTTCGTGGCCGCGTTGTAGATCACATGGAGTCGGTCCGGGACAATGAGTGTCAGGTTGGTCATGTCCCGCGTGTAAATGTGGTTCTCGAATTTCCACGACGCCAAAACCCGCGACGAATAGCAGGTGATGGTGTCTTTGCGGTTATCACCCGGGTGGTCCCCCCAGCCGTAGAAATAGAACGTGTCCCCAAACTTGGCGAGATTGCCGCCTTGGCACATGATCTCCTCGCCGCGGTCGTCCTTCCAGACGGTGTCGTTGCGGATCGGAACACCGCCAGCACAGATCGGTGCGGCAAACCACAGCAACACCATGGCTGCAGGTGCCAAACGATTGGTTGCCCGCGTTCCCATGGTGTTTTCCTGTTCTCTCAACGCTCTAGCGGATTGGGTTTCGAGCCATGGGGAATCGTGCCGGCTTGCTTCTCCAAAGCGTAGAGCGTGGCGTAGGTCATCGCGGCCGGCGCCAGAGTCTGGGGGACGGTGAACTCGCTGTAGACTTCGGCACCATCCCCGAAGACGTCGCGCCAACAGCGGTGCTTGGGCCAGGCGCCCCACCAATCGGGGCGCGGTGGGCCGATGCCGTAGAGGCTGATCCCGCGCACGGTCTTGCCGCCCAGATCCTCCGCCGGTTGTTCGTAAAGGAAGGGACTGATCTCCGGTCGCCGCGGGTAGCGGTAGCCCATGCCCGTGATGAAGGTCTGCGAGCGCGGGTTACAGCCCAGATGCCAATCGGCCAACAGACTCATGGTGTCGAGATACCTCGGGTCCTTGGTCAGTCCGTAAGCGAGTACCATGTCCGTGCGGATGCCCTGCATGGACCCCCACCAACCGCACCCGTTGTCGGTCGGCCAATAGGACATCCGGTACGGCGTGGCGGACGTCTTCTTGACGACATCGCCGAAGCTTGAAACCAAGTCATTCCGGTACTTCTCCCGCATGGCTGGTTCGGCGGCGTCGGCGTTGACGAACGCCCACACCCGCTGCTGCGCGTAGCGCCAGTTCATCCGGTTCATGTGCTTCTGGTCGGTCGCCTTGATGAAGGCCATGTACTCCGGCTTGCCCGTGGCGCGCAGCAACTCGGCGGCCGCCCAGAGACAGCAGCCCTTCCACGCTCCATCATCCTTCCAGTCCTTGGGCTTCTTGATCTTCACCTTGTCGGTTGAGTACTCCATCCAGACTCGTTCCGGCGTGTGGGTCGAGGCGTAGGCGAAGGCCTTCTGTGCGGCCGCCAGGTAACGATCCGCCTTCGCGGCATCGAACTTCCGGATGACGCGGGAGTATGAAGCCGCCACGGCGGCGAAGGTCGGCGTGGACTCGTCCTTTGGCGGCAGAATGGTGTAGGGCGGAACCACTCGCTCGCCCTTCTCCCACCCCCAATGGCTGTAGCCGTTCTCGATGTTCTGGCTGATGCCATCCTGCATGTTGCCGCGCCCCAGCGGCACCGCGCCGTTGGGATACTGCAATTCGAGGAATCCCAGCAGGCACCATTCGGCCTCGTCGAGAATGTCCGGGATGCGGTTGCCGCTCTCCGGCAGGTCCAGGTCGCGGTCGGCAAAGGCTTCCGGAAACAGGTCGAAGAGCGTGATCAGTTCGCTGGTGGCGAGCAAGTGGCCCGTGAACGAATCGAAATCGGCCGCATCGTGGCAACATCCGCGAAAGTGCCGGGGTTTGTCATCCGGTCCCGGCGGCGGAATCCTCTTCGGATCCCGGTTCTTCTCGGTGGGACAAAGCGTTTCGGGAGCGAAGTAGCCGTTCTCGTAGATGATGGTGTGGCAGGCCGGTTTCTTGACCCACGTCCACGGCTCCTTGAACTCCTGGCCGCAGCGCTGGTGGAAGAACGCGCGCAGCGTGTGGTAGTAGAGCGCTTGGATGCCCGCCCCGCCGACCTCCAACGGGTCCGAGCAGCCCAAGCCGGGAATGCGGATGTGATAACGGCCCACAGGCAGGGCCGCGATGTCCATCTCGTAGATCTCCTCGCCGGCAACGCTGGCCGTCATTTCGTCGCCCGCCCGCAGTTTCACCTCGCCCGTGAGCGCGGTCATCCCCGTCTTCTCGTCGATGACCTCGAACTTCTTGAAGGCCGCGTAATCCACCTTCCCCTTGTTGCCCGCCCACCAGCCGAGATAGGCGTACCGCTGCTTCGCGAGCGAACTGTAGGCGACCTGGTTGATCTTGATCGCCTTGGTCGGAGTCTTGGAGTCGTCGTAATCCAGCGTGCCGGAGCAAACCAAACCCGCCGCGCGCTCGCCGCTCGGCTGCACCTCGATGGTGTAGCGGTGTCCTGATTTCATCGGCTTGGGCAGGAACAGGAAGCAGTCGCTGTGGAAGATCGTACACTTGGGCAACGTCTTGCTATCGATGACGCCGTTGCGGCCCTCATAGGTGCATTGGCCGACATCGACTGGACGCACCGGCGTCTTGAAGTCCGGATCGGTGGGGCTGGCGATGGTGAACGCCTCCGGCTTGGAGTACGGAACCAGCACCTCGGCGTGCCGGTTGACGACCGAGTCCAGGATGTACATCGTGGGCGCGATCGCCCGGGTGATGCCGGCGTCAAGGGTCACGGAGATGATGTCGGCGCGGGTCAATTCGACGGCGCGGACACCCTTGAGCCAGCCGGCTTGGATGGCCCGCTCGCAGAGGTCCTTGCGTTGTTGAGGCGTGACCGGCGTGTCCGCCGCCGGCAGGCTCGTGACCGACAACAACAGGCAGATGATGCTGATGGTGTGAATTGTTTTCATTGTACTATGGCAGTCAGCACGGCCAGCAGGAGTCCCGCTCTCTCCGCCAATCTACCGAGACCCTCAATTGGCTTCGTTGCGTAAGCCCTCATGATGTGGCTTCTCCTTTGACGGTAGTGAATCAGGTATCAGGTTCGCGGGAACATCTCATTTCCCATTCCCGATGCAGTAGACGCTCTTCAGTCCGACGAGGAACAGCCGCCCCTGGGCCACGGCGGGCGAGGGATGGTTGCCGTCGTCCAGATCGTTGACGGCCAGAACTTGAAACTCGGGGCCGGACTGGATCACGTAGCTCTTCCCGGCGGAGGCGAAATAGAGACGCCCGTTACCATCCGTGATCGGACTGGCCCACTTCGTGGAGAGCCCGTCCAGCCGCTCCGAATAGACCTGTTCTCCCGTCGATGTTGCCCAGCACTTGAGCACGCCCGAGCCCGTCAGACGATACACGTGAGGGCCGACGATGATGGGCGAACTGACCCCGTCGGCCTTCGCGGTCCAGCGGGTATGTGTTGCAGAGACGTCGCCCGTGCCGCTGGGGTCCACGGCCACGCCCTTCCCGCCTCGCCCGCTGTCGAAGTACACGATCCCCGCTCCGAACGCGGGCGACGACGAGTCGCCCGCACCCCGGCACCACCACAGCGGCTGGCCGGTGGCCGGGTCCAAGCTTCGCAGCGCGTTTTCCTTCTCCGCCATCCCCGAGGCCAACACCAGCAACTGGGGCTTCTCCTTCACCGGGATGACGACGGGGGTGCTGTGGCCGAATCCCATGTCCGCGTACTTCTGCTGCCACTTCAACTCGCCGGTTGCCTTGTCGAGGGCGCTCACGTTGGAACCGCCGTTCATCGCGTTCAACAAGATCACGGTATCCTGGTACAGGATCGGACTGCCGCCCATCATCACGTCGAAGGAGTATGGGACAATCTCTTTGCGCCAAACGATCTTCCCCTGAAAATCCAGGGCCGCGATGACCGCGGAACCGAAGACGCAGTAGACGAGCTTGCCGTCGGTGACGGGCGTCGGTGCGGCGTAGCCGCCGCCGGGCTTGTCGCCGGCGTTGTTCCGCTTCCAGGGCCCCGGTGGCACGATCGTGTCCCACACCAGTTTTCCATCCGCGACCCGGTAGCAGGCGACATGGTGATCAGGGATCACCCCGGACTGCGTGGCGCCATCCGCCGGCCATTTGGCGGTGCAAACAAACACGGAGTCGCCCCAGACGATCGGACTGGCGTGCCCCGCGCCGATGAGCGGGCTCTTCCAGAGGACGTTCTCATTGGAAGGGCCGCCCCACTGGAGAGGCAGATTCTTCTCCCCGGTGTAACCCAGCCCGGTTGGGCCGCGAAACTGCGGCCAGTTCCCTGCGGGTTCATCAGCGGTCACGCCGGTGGTGGCGGTCAGCGCCAGCAGCAAGAGCGTGCCCGTTGCCAGTCTCTGAAGGGACATGGCCTATGCGATCGTGTTGGTTCGCATGATTCGCTCTGTGGTTCTGTAGCTTCTGGCTGAGTGTGTTTCGCTATAGCGCCGCGGACGTCGATCCCAATTGCAGCTTCCAGACGTCTCCGCCGAAAAGGCTCGAGTAGAGGATGTTCCGCTCCGCGTCCCAGCCGAAATACCAGAGGGCCCCACGCCAGTGGCGACCATCGGCGGGGCGACAGGTTCTTTCGTTCGTCGGCGCGCCCCACGCATCGGGAGCGTCGCCGAAGAACGGCGCCACCTGGGTCCACGACTGGCCGCCGTTCCGGGTGATGGAGTATCCATCTATGTACGAAACCACCATCATCTCCTGTTCGTTCCTGCCGAAGTACGGGCCGAACACGATGTTCGCGATCGGCGATCCGCACACGCTCCAGGTCATCCCGCGGTCGCGCGAGACCACGACGCCCTCCTTCGCCGCCCAGTAGATATTGGGTCCGTAATGCACCGGACATGTGCCATGCAGGGTATAGTCCCCGACCTTGGTCCAGGTCTGCCCGAAATCCGTGCTGCGAAGAATGCCCGGCTGCGGCATGTCTCCTTTCGCCGGTTCCTCCCCTCGGAGCAGGGTGGTCGCGTCGGCGACGCCAGTGCGCATCCAGCGCCTCGTGTCTTTCAAGAGGGGGCCGGACCAATCCCACGTTTCGCCTCCATCGGACGTCTGCACAAACATGCCACCCACCATTTCCCCATGGTGCAGGAAGCCCAGGATGGTCTTCACCGGCGTGTTGACCGAAAGGTCCATGTCCGCCGCGAAGATCGTCACGTCATCCCGGACCGGAGCTGAATCCTTCCGGGTGACCATCACATTGGGGCGTTTGACTTGCACCCAGGACTTGCCCAGGTCCGCGGAAACCGCAATGGGACCATCCAGCACCAGGCCCAAGCGATCCGGGTAGTACATCTTCAAGCTCAGCGAAGACTGGGCGACCCCCTTCATCCACGGCTCGCCATACTTGGTCCATGAGACGCCTTGATCGGTGCTCCGGTACATGCCCCTCTCGTTGTTCGTTACGAGCACCTCGCCGCTGGGTAGGACGAGCATCCCTTGGAAGCGCGTCATATAGACAGCCCCCAATCTCGGGTTTCCGCTGCTATCCTTTCCTTCCACTTTTCGTTGATCGAGGCCGTTAGCCTTGACGAACTCGGCCGTGATGTTCTGCCACTCGGTTGCGGGCGCGGCGCCCGCCGGCGGCTCCTCCGCCTGGAGACTCGTGAACAACAACAGGCTGGTGAAGCTGAGGGTGATGGCGTTGATCGCGTTCATGCTTTCCTTTCCTGCTTTCACTGGATGGTCTTCATGGTTCCGCTTGCGGATCGAGTGAGGCGTCCGAAATCTCAAGGCGCGCCTCGGGAGAATAGCAGGCGACACAGATGAGGAACACACGGCCCGGCACGCACGGCGGTCGCCGCGGCACATCACGTTGGTTCGCGGCCCCAGGGTTTTCCAACCTGATCTTGCGCGCCACGCTCCGCCTTTTACGGCGCAGCCATCACCCGCTGCAACCTGATAAGAAATAGTACCATATGCTCGGTAGGTAGCGCTTGCTCCCTCCGTTTTCCGTCTTCTATGTAGCATCCTCCTCTCTGTCCTTCAAGAGCTCGTCGAGTCTGGTGCCC
>Ga0194127_10001303_pt1 | contig 36898 bp, 50 predicted proteins | sample TA2KigC100mmetaG_FD_148624 | JGI IMG/M metagenome (GOLD analysis project Ga0194127, IMG submission 148624) | Freshwater microbial communities from Lake Tanganyika, Tanzania - TA2015036 Kigoma Deep Cast 100m | ecosystem: Environmental > Aquatic > Freshwater > Lake | place: Tanzania: Lake...
GGAGGATTATCGAAAAGAATTCTGTAAAGAGAATGCGGTTTATAGCAGAATGTTTCAACATATACTTTTTTCATTTCCAAACCTTCCCAAGATAAACCGCTCTTGTTATTCCTATAAGATATCCTGCAAATTTATAGGAGTAGAATCTTATTAAGTCTGCTAAAGTATAAGAAAATTTACTTTTAGCCTTGATAGATTTAAGAATTATTAAAAAAGGCAGGAGCACAAACAAGGCAAGCACTATAAGATATTTTAAAATTGGAATAGTGAATATCTTAAATCTTTCTTTCCAACTTGCACCAATCCATCTAGCTTGTTTATATGTCCCCTTTAGTGTGTCTGGGTTTTTATGATAGCAAGTTGTGTTTTTGGCTACAATTGGTTTAATTTTGTGTTTAAACCAGAATGTTTGATCGTCTGCATAGCCATATTTCTGATCAAATCCACCCAATTGAAAGAATTTATCTTTTTTTATTGCCCTAAAGATTTTTACCTGGTTTGCATGTTCTTTCGAAACCCTAATTTTTCCCCATAAATTACTATATTTCTTTGAAGTATTTACTGCAACTTCATAATCGTGTGTTGTTCCAATAACCTTGCCTGTTTTGTCTGAGATTATTGGTTCAATAAGATTTTTTACATAATCTTTTTCGAAGGTCATATCTGAATCAACAAAAGCAAGAATTTCTCCTCTGCTTTTTTTAGCACCCAAATTTCTAGCTCTTCCGGGGCCCTGATGATTCTGTTTTAATAAAATTAGCTTTAATTTTGCTTTTTTGGCTGTTTGTTTTGCAACATCCAGAGTATTATCGCTAGAACCATCATCTACCAGAATTACTTCTATATTCTTATAGGATTGTTTTTTTAGGGATTCCAAACAAGCACCTATGTCTTTTTCTTCATTATAACTTGGAATTACTACAGATACTTTAGCCATGCTTAATTTAATTGGATATTATTTAAATACCTTGATATCCTCCTATATTTATGACCGAAAAGCTAAAAATATTAGAAATCTGTCCATTTTCAGCCGGTGCTTGCGGGGTTTGGGCTAGGGTAAGGCAAGAAAGCCTAGAATTTAAGAAGCTAGGCTATCGAGTCAGGGTTTTCTCTTCAAATATTGAAAAAGGTACTAATCAAATTGCTGAAAATAAGTCAAATATTGCTGGTATAGAGGTTATTAGATTTAAATCAAGTAATTCTTTCTCTGAAAATGTTAAAAAGTTTAATTTTAAAAAAGAGTTTAAAGAATATAATCCGGATATTGTCATAACCCATTTACTACATCCTCATTCTTTTTTAGCTCTAACTCTATGTAAGAAAAAAAATATACCTTGCTATTTAGTAACTCACGCCCCATTCAATGTAAAAAGAAGATTCCCACTCAATCTTTTAACCTCCATATATAATCAAATAAAAGTAAAACCCCAACTTCAGCATTTCACTAAGATAATCGCAATAACCAAATGGGAGGTTCCTTACTTGCTTAAACTTGGAGTCAAAAAAGAAAAAATAGTTTATATCCCAAATGGAATTCCAGATGAATTTTTCAATCAGAAAAAATTAAAGGAATCAAAAAAAGTTTTATTTTTAGGAAGAATATCTCCTGTAAAAAACTTAGAGTATGTGTTGTTGGCAGCTGAAAAATTCCCAAATATTAAATTTACTATTGTTGGAAGCGCAGAAGAACATTATTTAAGTAAGCTTAAAGGTGTAATTAAAAATAAGAAAATTGAGAATATTAGTCTTTTAGAGCCAATTTATGATTTGAAAGATAAAATTAGAATAATTGATACCCATCAAATATTTATTCTTCCCTCAAAAAGAGAAGCAATGCCCCAAGTATTATTGGAAGCAATGGCTCGTGGAAAAACTATTATTGCTTCAAAAACAGACGGAAGCCAAGAACTAATAAGTCATAATGAAAATGGATTTATTTTCCCAATAGAAGACAAACAAGAGTTTTTCAACTTGATAAAAATGAATCTCATAAAAAATCCCAAAATAAAAAGACAAGCAGAAATAGAATCTAAAAAATACTCCTGGGGCAAATTAATTAAATCCTACTTAATACTTTTTAAAAAGGAGCAAAACACGAGAATAAAATGATAACCGTAATAATCACAGCATATAAAGAACCGCAAACAATAGGGAAAGCAATAACTCAAGTTATTAAAAATAAAATAAAAGAAAAGTATGAGGTTTTGGTTTTTGCTCCAGATATAGAAACCATTGATGCAGCTAAAAAGTTCGCCAAGCAAAATAAAAATGTAAGAGTAATACAAGATAAAGGCAAGGGCAAACCGGCAGCCCTAAATATTGCTTTAAAAAAAGCAAAGGGAGAAATTTTAGTTTTAACTGACGGGGATGTTTATACTAATGAGAATTCAATTAATAAATTAATTTCCTTTTTTAAGGATTCTAAAATAGGGGCAGTATCTGGTCATCCTATTTCTTTGGAATCAAGAAAAAATAAGTTTGGCTATTGGTCTCATTTATTAACTGATATGGTTGATTTATGGAGGAGAAAGTCCAAATTTATTTCTTGTTCAGGTTACTTATACGCAGTAAGAAAAAATGTTTTATCTAAAATGCCTGAAGAAACTCTTTCCGATGATGCATATAATTCCCATATAGTTGCTGAAAAAGGATATAAAATAGCTTATTCCCCAGACTCTTTTGTTTACATTAAATACCCTACTAATTTCTCTGATTGGATTAAGCAAAAAAAGAGAAGCGCCGGCGGTTATAATCAACTTAAGTATCTTTTAAGCAAGAAGAGCAATGATAGAAATATTTTCCGAGAGTCTTCCGGTATATTTCAAGTATTAAACTATCCTAAAAATTTTAAAGAATTTTTTTGGACAATTCAGCTTATTTTAGCCAGAATTTACTTATGGGCGATTATATTTATCGATATTAATGTAAAAAAGAAAGATTTTAGGAAAATTTGGGTAAGAATAGAGAGTACTAAGTGAAAATAATTTTTCCGAATTATTTTTTCATTCCTATAAAAACTATCCCTGAGCCAAAGAAGTTATCTAAAAAGCTCGTGGAGTTATCTCCTCTTCTTTTTATTTTCAAACCACATATTTTTAGGGGTTTTCTTACAACTAAATCATAAAAGGAGCTATAAAACCCGCCCATTATGAATTTGTACCCTAAATTATTTTTTTTAGCAAATTCTCTGAATTCTTTTTTTGTAAATGCAATTTCTTGCCCGAAGTTCCACAAACCCAATATTTTAGATATAAATTTAGATAATTGGTAGAAGATTCCGTTTTTGTAGGGTGCTGAAATTACTATTATGCCTCTTTTTTTTAAAAGCGCCAAATGTTTTGTTAAAACTGCTTTTCTTTGCTTACCTGAAAAGTGTTCACATAATCCAAATGAAAGTGTAACATCAAATTTTCTTTTTTTATACTTAAATAAATCTTCTAAAACATAAGTATATTTTTCCCCTTCCACCAAATAGCAGCCATTTTTTTTGCATTTATGGAATTATCTACAAGAGTTGTCTTGAAGCCTTTTTCATTTAAAAAATATGAGCAAAGCCCAACACCAGCCCCTAATTCAACAGATTCTAGTTTTCTTTCAGAATTATTTTCTTTTCTAAAATATTCCTTTATATTTTCTAATATTCTATGAAAAATCATAGACCGAGCAATATCTTCTTTATCCCATTCTAACTCTTTGTGCCAAACTTTTTCCCAGGTTTTTTTCATAAGTATTAAAAGGATTAGTCGTTTAAAAACCATTCTAGTTGATAGAACAAAAAGGTTTTTTAACTCACTCTGTGTCCAAAATATATGGATAAAGATGATTTTAAAGAGGGAACAGAAAGGGCAGAAAAAGTAAAGAGATGGCTAAAGAATCAGCATAATTTTCTTTTTTTCTTACTAATAGCATTTACTATAGCAATTAAATTGTATTATTTTTTCCTTGCTTCAGGCCAGCCTCTTTGGTGGGACGAAGGAGATTATCTTGCAATGGCAACCCACTTTGCCCAGCCTTTTCCAGAAACACCTGAATGGTGGGGTCATTTTGCAGGGATGCGCCCCCCACTCATGCCTTTGGTTTGGGCTTTATTAATAAAACTTAATTTTTCAGAACCATTAATGCGTTTTATAACTGAAGTTATTCCTTCTATACTTCTTGTTCTTTTCACATACCTTTTTGCTTCAAGTCTATTTAATAAAAGAATAGGATTGGTCGCAGGATATTCTATGGCAATCTATTGGGTAATTCAATTTTATGGCTTGAGATTCCTAACTGATATTCCTGTTTTATTATTTAGTCTAATGTGTCTCTATTACTTCTGGGAGTTTTATATAAACCGGGGGCAGAGCAAAGGATTATATTTGGGGGTTTTGTTCGGGGTACTTGCATTTTTGACAAGATTTCCTGCAGCATTAGTAATCTTAAGTATAGTATTATTTTTATTAATAACAAAAAAACAGGAAATAATAAAAGAAAAATTGACTTGGAAAGCAATTATCCTAGGTTTAGTGCTTTTAATTCCATTTTTTATATATAATAAAATAATGCTAGGCGGATGGTTTCCTGCAGGAACTTTCTATTTAACTGATAATACCATAACTTACTCTTCTTTTGCATGGTATTTAATAGGATACATTTCTTCTTTCCTAAAACTTGTTCCAACATTAATTCTTTCCTTGGGTTTCTTACTTAGTTTATTTAAATTAGTCTTGGGATGGGATATAGTACTTAAGCAAAAAAGTAAACATTTGAATAATCATTTATTTTTGTTTCTGCTTATAATTGTTCAAATAATCTTTTATGTATTTATATTTAAAACAGGTAATGATAGATGGATTTTAATGTGGATGCCACTTGTTTTTATATACTTAGGTTTAGGAATTGAAGCAATAGCTCAGCCAATAAAAAAATATTTTAAGTTTGCTCCAATTGTATTAATTATTCTTGTTCTTGGTTTGTTATCCTTTACTTTCATGCCTCATGCAGATCAATTAATTAAAGTTAAAGTAACAAGTTATTCGGATGTAAAGGATACAAGTCTTTGGCTTAAATACAATTCTCCTGAAGATGCGAAAATATTATGTGCTTCAATAGTTCAAACAGCATACTATGCGCAAAGAAGAACTTATGATTTTTACACAGGTACTGAATTAAGGGTGCAAGTGAATAATACAATGGTGGATGCGGAGGGAAAAATAATGAGTACCGCAATTCAATCTTTGAGAAATGAAACCGAACTAGAATGCAAAATTGCTCGAATAAAACCCGATTATATGGTTTTGCATGTTTGGGAACCCGAATTCACACCACAATTTATGTATGACTATGCTCAAAGAAATCCTTTGTTATTGCAACCTGTTCAAGCCTTTCAAACTAACGGACAAACAACAGCAGTTGTCTATAAATTTAATTCTTATCCTGAAATAGACGCAAAAAAGGTAAATTGTAGTTGGGTTTATGAAAGACCAGACACAATAAACAGAAGGACTTTGGCTCAAACAGCCCCCGAAAGATTAATTATTCCTAAATAACTTTACTATTTTATATTTTAAGGGGATATAAGCATGAATAAAAAGCTCTCCAAAGCAAGCGACAGGGTGAAAAAACCATGCTAAAGAAGGTTTTCTAAAAAAACCTTTCAAAGTATCAAACAAAACCGGCAGAATAACCGCAATATATAAGGCTGTCTTCAATGTATCTTTATTACCCACCCCATAATTATATTTTATAGCGACTTCTTTGTTTAATCTTCTAATGATTCTTCGTATTTTATTTGGAAAAAACCTTGGTTGGTTATGCACTATTCCAACTTTAACTTTAGCAAAGCAATTATAACCTTTGTTAACTAAATCATAAATTATGTCTGAATGTATAAAACTATTTTTAACAAATTTTCTTAAAATCTTGGTTCGTATAAGAAAACCATTAGAACCCATTGGTGGAACTCTGTTAAGATCTAATAATTTTGTTTTATAATATTTTCCTTGATCTTTATCTTCATGAGGGCAATCAGTCCAGCTTTTATTTAAATAAGACCATCTTGAATGTATCCCAAGATAAGCCGCAAGGGGGTCGTCTCCACCTATAAGTGCTTGATATCTTACTCTTATTTTATCTTTTTTTCTATAAGTGTAATACAAAGTATCTGCAAAAGCTATATCCTTATCTTTAAAGACGTTTAGCATTTCACTTATCCAATTTTTCTCAGTTATTACATTATCTGCGTCGATAAAACCGATAATTTCGCCTTTTGCAAGATTTATTCCCATTATTCTGGCATTTTCTTCATTTCTTTTAGGATTATTAACTAGCTTTACCGGATATTTTTTTACTATCTCTAAGGTTTTATCCTGGCTTCCCCCATCTAAAAGCAGAACTTCGAATTGATTTTTTGGGAAATCTTGTGCAAATATGCTTCTAAGACATTCTTCTATGGTTTTTTCATTATTATAAGTTGGTAATATTATTGTTAGTTTCATCTTAGTTGACTCTTAATCCTTTTAGAAAGTATTCCTTTTAAAAAATTATAACCGTAAAACAAATGGCTCAAAAAAGTTATAGCTACAGTAAAAACTATCAATCTAATTTTTCTAGTTAATAGCAAGGTATCTAATAATATTAGGATAAAATAAATTATTATAAGATATACCCATAAAGAGAATACAAGAAAGGAGAATATAGAAGCTAAGAGTAAAATTAGATTACCAATTAAGAATAAGGAAGGTGCAAAATAGGTTAGTTTAAAAGAAGTTTCTGGGAATTTCTTAGCAAAATAACCTCGGTGCTTACCATAATTTCCTATTTGCTTTAGGTGTGCTCTTAAATTCTCTCTTCTATGGTGATATACTATTAAATCTTTTGAATAAAGTATTTTATGCCCTTTTTTAGTTAAGTCCAAGCAAAATTTAGTGTCTTCGCCAGGCCAATATTCGTTATCAAAACCGCCTACGTCTTGAAAATCCTTTTTAGATACAATGAGATTTACAGTAGGGTAATCTTGTACATAAAAATCTCTTTTTCCTGGCTTGTACCTATAACTCATGCCCCCTCCCCCAAATATTGTTTCAAAAAATAAACCAGAAGCTTTTTGAAAAGAAGTATTATTTTTTGGAGTAAGAGCAGGGCCCCCGATAGCACTAACTTTTTTCTCTCTAAATATTTTTTCTGCAATCTTCAACCAATTTTTCTCAGGGTAAGCATCATCGTCTATAAAAGCCAAATATTTTCCCTTGCTTTCTTTAGCTCCAAGGTCTCTTTTAATAGCAGGACTTACTTTTCCACTGGCAACAACTCTTATTTTTTTATTTCGAGCGTAAGGGGGTGTTTTGCAGGGAGTATTCGGAAGAATTATTATCTCATAATTGCTATAATCCATGGCTAAAAGCTTAGGAATGGATTCTTTAAGATAGTCATTAAACTCTTTTACAGGAATAATAATAGAAAATAATATTTTATTTTTTTCCATATTAAATTAATGACGGTCGTACCATTTTAATATCTTTAGCCTATAGAATATCGCTGCAGTATCCCAAAGTATCCAGAAAACAGAGCGAATATTTATTGTACTTTTAAATTTGTATTCGAGGATTATTGGAGCTTCAACAATTTTAAAGCCATATTTATTAGCTAGCACTAGTAGTTCTAAATCGAAAGCAAACCTTTTTATTACAATTTTTGGCATTATTTTATCTAGGGCTTTCTTTTTGAATAATTTTATTCCTACTTGTGTATCTCTTACGTTTAAATTGAATAATAGTTTATTTAATATTTGATAAACCCCGCTCATTATTCTTCTAGAAATAGGATAAAAAACTTTTGATTCTTTATGCTTCTTGCTTCCTATTACAATATCTGCTTTTTCTTCTTCCATAATTTTAAAGAATTTTCTTAATTGATTTGGATCTAAATCTCTGCCACTATCTAAAAATGCAACATAATCTCCTTTTACAAAATTAAAACCATATTTTATTGCATTGCCCTTTCCTTGATTTTTTTTATAGCCGTAGATTTTTATTTTTTTATTTTTTATTTTTTTAGCTTCTTGAAAACAATCGTTTTTGCTACCATCATTTATCACTATTATTTCATAATTTGGAGTTATTTTTTTTATAATGCTTGAAACTTCTCTTAAATCCTGAATTATATCCACCGAATTATACATCGGAACTATGATAGAAAGTTTAACTTTTCCCATTTTTGAATATTATATATCCTCCAAAATAAGAGATAATGGCAGAAATCATAAAACCAAAAGCAAATGTTTCTATATTAGCAGAACTTATTTTAAAAGCAATACATTCTATAAGCAAGCAAGCAAGCAGGATTATTATACTTTTAATTTTTATTTTATTTGTTGCTATAGCCTGAAATAAATAAATATTTAGAAGTGCAAGGAAGCTGAAGGCCAATCCCACCAAAACAAGTATAGGATAAATAGATAAGTACTTTGCACCGAATAAAAGACCAACTATCATCTTTGGAAAAAAAGCGAAGACTAATACTGCACCAAGGCAAACAATTAAGGATAGCATTAGAGTTTTGTTAAGAATGCCTTTAGAATCTTTACCCTTAGCATGTTTTTCAGAACTAACTGGCAACATTACTGTTCCTATGGAGGATACTACAAATATAATTATTTTTCCGATTAAAGAAGCAACAGAGTATTGTCCTGCTAGCTCTGCGTCAAAAAATATTTTAGCGAAGATTACATCCAAATTAAATAAAAGAACAAAGAGAAGCATTGCAATTAAGGGATATAAATTTGTTTGTGAGAAAAGATTTAAGCTATAACTTTCTGTTTTATTCTTGAATATTTTCCTAAGGCTGTATAAAAGTAATAGGAAAGCCAGGAACATTCCGGCTAAAAACCCGGTTATTGCTCCATAAACCCTAAGTCCGAGGACAATTAATCCAATACCAACAACAAATTTTATAAAACAATTTATAAAAAAGTTAAAGCCAAGAGAACTAAATTTTTTTAAGCCTTGAACAATTCCTGTTGTAACGGGATATAAAAATGCAGCGAATATAAAAAATCCAGTATAAAACAAATAGGCATATTTTATTTTAAGAATATTTGAAAAAGGAATAGCTAAAATAGAATATATGATAAATAATATTAATGCCGCTAAGATAACTTTTTTTATAGAAGAGTACATCAACCCCTTTATTTTATTAGTTTTTCCCTTTACTTTTAATGTAGTGGTTTCTTTAGCTATAACTGTTTGAATTGCAGAAGAAGGTATAGAAAATATCGCTATTAAACTTGTGATTATAGCGACTATTCCGTAATCAATTGGTCCTAAAAGTCTTGCACCCAAAAACTGAAATAAATAACTAAAGAGATTTCCCAAAAAAGTTAATCCAACAATAATCAAACTTCCAATAAAAAGTTCATTGTTGAGGTAAGTACCTATCTTTTTTTTAATCATTTTTAATTAAAAGAGGTAAGACAAAAATAAGATTAAAGACAATAAACATAAAATAATTTGTATGGCAAAAATAAAGTGAACAACATCTTTTTCGTAAACCTTTTTTTTAAATTTATTTAGGATTAGTATTGCAAAATGCGTTAAACCATAGACTTTTTCATAGGGCAATCGTAAACTATTATCCTTATTCGGTATTCCGAATGAATATTTTTTAAGCTTACCTCTTCCGGCTTTTAAGATAGTTTCAAATAAGTATGGAATAAATACAAACAAAGCTATTTTTTCGAAGTTTCCAAGTATAGCCATAATTCCTATAAGTGCACCCACTGAATAAGTTAATATATCTCCTGGGAAGACTTTAGCAGGATATCGATTGTAAGCGTAAAACACTATTAAACTTGCCACCATTGTTAACCCTACTATTGTTAACCAAGGCGAACCAGTTATATAGGCTATAAAAGATAAAAAGGAGAGGATTATTATTCCTTGCCCCGCTTCAAGACCATTAAAACCAGCTAAGAAATTATAAGTGGTTGTTGTCCCTGCAATCGCAAGAGGTACTAGTATTACTGGATAAATCCAACCCAAATTTATTTGACCAATTAAAGGGAAACTCATGGTGTGTTCTCCAACATTGATTACTACTAAAGGTATGGAAGCAATCAAAGCTAAAAAAACTCTGAATCTAGGGGATAATCCACCATGTTTCCACCCCAGCAAATCATCGACCAAACCTACCAATCCTAAAATTAATATTGTGCTTATTAAGGCAAATATTTGTAATCTTATTAATCCGGTTTCGTTAAGGAAAAAGGTTTGAAGTGCAATATAAGTTAATAATCCAAATATAAACGCAAAAACAACAACTATTCCCCCAGACCCGGCTACATTTTTAGGATGAAGATACTTGTTCATATCCTCCCATAATAATCCGATAATTTTACATTTCTTTATCCAATAGGGAAGTGCTAAAGCTGTAGCAATTAGGCTTACTAGCAATCCCAAGAATAGTAGGAGATTCATATTTTATCAATGTAATTCTCACTTTTAAATCTTATTAATTAGAATTTCCAGGTAATATATTCTGGTACTGTTTTCTGAACAAATTCTAAATTTTCTTTCTCTTGTCCAGTATACTCTATCTTCCAAATTTTTATTGGTCCTTGTAATCCGCCATAGTTTTCGTAATAAACAAACTCCTCTAATCCCTGATAGTTTTGACTAAAGCTTCTTGTTATTATGTCTTTTTCAATGTGAGCTATTTTGAAATTAGGAAAATTTCCAAGACTATTATTTAATATATAGACTTGGCCTAATAATCCACGTAATACTCTAGGGGAAAGATAAATTATAGAGCCCAGATTATCTACCGATAATTGATTATTAGAAACTCCTACTTTTTGTATTACTTTAACTGCAGCATTAATTCCTGTTTTAAAATCATAAAGTTCGTTTCCTGCTTGTAGATATCTTATTGGCAAGTCTACTCTTTTATTATTATTGATAAAAAGAGCATGAGGTTGTTTAAAAACTGCCTGTCCTTGTTGTTCGCCGTATTCAAGTAAAATTCCACCAATTCCTGAGTTCTCTTGGAATAGATCATATTTAGTATTGTTAAGAGTATAGCTTATATCTTCATCAAGAGAGTATACTCCTGCATTAATTGTGTACATTCGTTGTACACCGGTTTTAGTTTCAATCATATTCGAAGGATAAGAAACAAAAGTTAGAGGTCCCTGAGAAAGTCTATCATAATTTTCATTGCTACCAATTTGGGAAAAAGCACCATATTTTCCAATATCGCTAGAATCAATTAACAGATAATCGACATTATGATTCCATAAAAATTCGAGGGCCTGATTTTGATTGTCTCCTGTTAGAACATATCGTCCTGTGAGGTAGTTCCACCAGACAATTACATTCCCCCCATCAGTAACTGTTGCACGATTACCCATAGACTGAACCCAATATCCATAGTCCCACCAGTGAGCAAAAACAGAATTCTCTAAAGTATTCTCTCTAACCCAAGCCATAGCATTTTGCCATTGATTGGTGTAGTAATAAGGAATATATCCGTAAGAAGTATTTTTTACAGTTTTATAATAATCTACTGCAGAGAATATTGTTATAAAAAGAAGTATAAAGAAGATAGCTATGTAAATCACTTTATTTTTATTATTAGATTTTATTTTAAATCCAGAATCAACTAAGAAATAGGAAAGGAATATTGGAGCTAGAGGAACCAGAACCATAATAAGTCTAACCGCACTTCTTGCTGTAAACAGAGTAAGTATGAAAAGAGAGAATAATAATAGATATTCATACTCCGTGTTATCAAAGGCAGGATCTTTTTGTTTATGATAATTATTGTAATAATAAATTATTGTAGCTAAAAATATCAAGGCAGAACCATAATACATAAACTTACTAAAGAACCCCTCTCCGTCGAGAATAGAAGGATGCGAAGCATATCTTGAGAAGATCAATCCAAATAAAAAGATTACATAGCTTAAAGTCAAAATAATATTATCTTTTCTCTTTAGTTTTTTAAATATATTACTGAAAAGAACAATAGAACCAATTATAAAAGCCCAGAAAAGAGTTTTACCAAAACTAGAGAACCATTCTGTAAAATATGGTTGTTTGTTTTCAGCAACCGTAGTGTTCCATCTTCCGGTTACAGGTTTAATTAATCTATCATTTACTCTTTGAAATAGTTCAAATATAGAACCAGGAGAAATTATTAATCCAATTATAATTGCAACAACCAAGAAGAGAATTATCGTTTTGATATTATCCGGAAGATTGATTTTATCTAATCTAATTATTTTATTTAGATTGGTTTTCCATAATATTAAATGAAAAATTAGTATTCCTAAACAAGCAGTAGCTAAACCCGTGTCTAATCCAAGTATAAAACCCTTTAAACTAAATCTATTAGTTAAACTCAATAAAACTAAGAGAGAGGAAACAAGCCATAAACCATACACGAATGTCTCTTTTTTATTTACTTTATTAATAATAAACGCCGCAAGAGTAGCCAAGCTAATTGCTATATAAATATAAGTAACTCCACCCCAAGTCAAACCCATAAGTGCTGTAGAGATTCCGGCAAGTATCGCAATAATGGAAGATGGTAATAGTTTCTCGGTTTTCCAAGCCTTTAAGAATAAAAAGAAAGAAAGGAACATAAAAAAGAAAGCAACGGATTCTTTTTCAGGAATTCCAGCAACTGTTCTGGATAAAAATCCAGGGATAATAATCATAAATAAAGTTGAAACAAGTGAAATTAAATTGGCTTTTAATTCGGTTTCTTTTTCATTTTTTCTTATAAAAATTTCTCGAACAAAAAAGAAAAATGCAATTATTGTTAAAGCAAACATCCAAACAGGCATAAAAGCGCCGGCATAATTTATGCTATAGGTTCCAAATATATTTAGGACTCTGTAGGTAAGAACAATCATGTAAGAAACCATCTGCAACTCGGTTGTTGTATCAAAACCTAGGGGGACATTACGCATATTATCTATTTGAGAGAGCTCGCCTGTTTCTATTATTTCTCTCGCATATCTCAAGAAAAGAAAAGGGTCTAAATCAGGCCCTAAAGTATAGTCATTTTGTGTAGCATCCCACAATCCAGGATTCCCGTTATGGTCTGTTAGGGGCTGATACCTGATATAAATTCCAAGTATAACTAAAAGTAAAAGAACAACATAAATCCACAATTTATTGTTTTCTTTAAAATAACCAATAATTTTCTTTTTTCTTTGTTCAATAATTCTTTCTTCGCTTTCCATTTATTCTATATCTAAATCACCAAGTAAATCTTCTGCAGAAGGTTCTTTTTGTACTGCACTTTTATTACAATACGGACAAGTTTTCTGAGGTTTGTCTGCTTGGAATTTGTAGTTACAATTCATACATCTATAATTTGTCATTTTGTTTTACCTTTTTACTTATTTTTTAGAACAATTTAGGGGTTATAAATACTTCTATTAGGGCGGCCAGGACTAAAATAATTATAGCTATAATAATTAAATATAAAGAATCTTGTAAAATATTCCATAACTTATCTGCTTTTAAGTCTCTTCTAATTACTGCCAAACTTAGAATTTTTCCAGCAAGAGCACCGACAAAATAAGAAGTTATTTCTGGAATTCCGTGGAATAACATGTACCTCGCGAATCCAATAGGAAGTTGAGCTAAACTTGACTTGATAAAAATAGCTATGGCAGCCGCAATTACGCTTGCATTCCAAGCTAGAATAAATATGGCTCCTGCTCCAAAGAGTAGCGATAATATCACAGTAAATATCAAAACCGCCATATTATTTGAGAATATAGAAAAGAATCTTTCTTTTACAGTTACATTACCAGTTATTCCTCCGAATGAAGAACTGTATTGCTTAACACACTCCTGATAGTTATTACCTCGGTTAATCTGACAGAAGGTTTCAACTTGAGCCTTTAAAAGATTTTGGCTGTCTGGAACCACAACATAGTATATTGTAAAAGCCAGGACAAATCCAACAAATAACCAAATTAAAGCAAGAATTGCCTTACTATGTTCCTTCAAGAGCTTTCTCTCATTATCTATAGTAACATCTTTTCTTTCTTCATACTTTATAGTATAATAGACATAGGGTAAAGTTAGAATAACACTAAAAAGTATAACAAATATAGCAGAATATTGCGAAAGAACAGGATCGTTAGAGAATATGTTGTCTGCCGCAAGCATAGCAATAACTCCAAAAATAAACCCTATAATCCCCATTTGCCAGGGTCGTTTTTCCGCTCTTTTTGGACTAATTAGTAATTCAAGCATAACACCTATTGGGCTTATTTGTTTTTAAATATTGTTAGTCAAGTTTATTAAGGTTTAAATAATCCTTTTGTGTTGTATATAGGAAAAAGGGGAGCATGTTAGGCAAAATTAAAAAATATAGGTTTGAAAAGATTTGTAGAGATATTAAGGACATAAAAATCCAGGGAGCTACTAATGTAGCTAAAGCAGCCATACGTGCTTATTATCTTATTCCTGGAGAAGAAAGCAAGAAAAAATTATTGAGCTTGAGACCAACAGAACCCATGCTTTCTAATGTGCTTAATCTTGTTGATAAGTGGTCTGAGAAAAAAATTTTAAGCCATTTTTCTGAAGCACAAGAAAAAATTAATCATAGTGTTTTTAATTTAATAAGACAGGATTCAGTTATTTTTACACACTGCCATTCAACAAATGTAATCAAAGCATTGATTTATGCTAAAAAAAATGGAAAACATTTTAGCGTTTTTAATACAGAAACAAGGCCATTATTCCAAGGTAGAAAAACAGCAAAAGAACTTACTAAAGCAGGAATAAAAGTTACGACCTTTGTTGATTCCGCAGCTTCTATCGCTCTTGATCAATGTGATATAGTTTTATTTGGAGCAGATGCTTTATTATGGAATTCTGTAATAAATAAGGTTGGAAGTGGGATGTTTTCTCAAATAGCCCAAGATAAGAAAGTCCCAGTTTACATTATAGCCGATTCTTGGAAATACTCTCCAAAAAATGTATCCATCGAAGAGCGAGACTTTAAAGAGGTTTGGGGCTCCAAGCTAGTTCATATAGAAAATCCAGCATTTGAACCTATTAAAGCCACCAATATTTCAAGAATAGTCACAGAAATGGGAGTAATGGATTATAAGGAATTTATAGATGAAGTAAGGTTCAGAAAAATAGAATAATTTTTAATGTTTATGCCCGCAGGAGCATTCATGACCTTCACTTTCACAATCGCAATCATCCTTGCATTCGCATTCATCTTCTTCACAACAGTTACAATCTTTATCCGAAGATTTTGATTGAGATAAGATTTCTCTTACGTGTTTTTGAATATCTTGAATTCTTGCAATAAGCTCTTCTTTGCCTTCTCCGAGTCTTAAAAGTTGATTATCTAAAATAGCTATTGTTTGTTCTGGAGTTTTCTTTACTACTACATCTTTACCAATATTAACGAATAGTTCTTTATTTTTTACTTCAGTTTTTATTAAAATGCCCTTACCTAAGTTAGAAAGAATTTCTTGTTTTTCAGGAGCATTTTTTATTTCTTCAAGACTCTTTCGTATTTCTTGTAATTCATTAGTTTGTTGATCCATTAACTGCACGTGTTCTTCTATTTTTTGGGCTTCTTCACTAAGCATTTGTATCTGCATCATAATTTCTTGTTCCATATTAGTTTCAGAATTGGGGTATTTTTAAAGCTATGGTTTGATTTAATCTATCTTAAATACTTTTCTTAAGACTATACTAAAGACTATCGAGGAAATAATATACCACCAAACCCAGCTATCTGCAAGAGTGGTTGTGGAAAGAACATTTCTAAGCCAATTAAAAAATACTAAAACAGGCAAAAGAGTTATAATCATTATTTTAAAAGATTGTTTCATTTGAACTGGGAAATCTTCCATCATCTTTTTATTAATTTCCATCATCTTCTGAGCATCATCTCGATATAATTTCATTTCTTCTCTAAGTTTTTTTTGTTTTTCTTTTATGGACTTCATTAAGTTTCTATCTGTAAAAAAGTAAGTTATTACTGTTAAAACTACTGTAGCAATTAAAGAAAGAACTAAAATTCCAAGTTTAGGATTAGATTGAATAAAAGTTGTTATTTCCATTTTACATCATTTTCCTCATTGCAGGATGCATATCCATTGCATGTTGTTGTGCTATATTTTGATAGAACTGGTAGATAATCATGGTTCCAAGTAACAATGCGGTTCCGCCAGTTATTGTTCCAGTAATATCAGATATTGAGGCTAATAATCCTACTGCAATACCGCCCATAATTGTTAAAGGCATAACATATCTATTTAAAATTGATTCAAGAATTCTTTCATCTTTTCTAAATCCTGGTATTTGTAATCCTGAGCGAATTATATTTCTTGCTTGAGCTGCAGCATCCATTCCAGAGGTTTTTACCCAGAATACCGAGAATATCGCTGAAAATATAACAAATATAATTATATGTGTTGCTGCTTGTCCGAGGAACACCCATCTAAAGCTCTTATCAATTAAAGCTCCAACAATATCTGTGCTTCCTAGCCAATAAGCTAATCCCGATACTGCTTGCCCATTAGAGAAATTTCCAAGCCAAGTAGCATGTCCTAACCAATTCTGGAATAAACTTCCAAACAATTGTAAGTTAGCAATAAATGCACCAGTTAAAATAACAGGGATATTGCTAGCATAGAAAAATGCAAGAGGCCACTTAACATTATATCCTCTTAATCTATCATAAGACAATGGAATTTCTATTTTAAGGGATTGTGCCCAAACAATTATTAAGAAAATTATAACTGTTGAAAGAACAGTAGCAAAAGATTTCAAGGCTCCTATTGTATCTGTAACAACAAATAAGTTATAGAAGAAGCTAGGTATTGCTCCAACTGCTCCTATTGTTCCTTCTGCGCCTATAAATCCAAATAATCCTGTTACTAATCTCCAACCAACACCAGCTGCGATGAATAATGATACTCCTGAACCAAAACCCCATTTGTGAGAAACTTCATCCATTAATAATATCAAGAAACCACCCACCATTAATTGAATAATTACTATTAATTCAAATCCCGGTATTGCAGGAGTTCCACCCATTAAAACATAAATTATTGCTTCAAAAATTATAAACCCGAAGACCAAAAGTTTCTGCAGTCCCTGAAAATATCTCTTTCCTTCTGGACTTGAGGTATCAATATTTAATATTTTACTTCCAACCAACAGTTGTAAAATAATAGAAGCCATAACAATAGGACCAATACCTAACGATATTATAGAACCAAAATCAGTTCCCAAAAGGATTGCAATATACTCAAATCTCATTAAGGCTTCTGTTCTTAATCCATAAAGCTGGATATTAGCTAGGATAAAAAATGCAGCCAGTACAATTATTGTCCATCTAAGTTTTATATTAAAAGAAAGTTTCTTTTCAGTAGGGCCGATTACTTCAGGTAAATTATGAAGGATATCTTTAAATGACATTTTATATCATATCCTATCTTTTTTAGTTTATAAACCTCTCTAATTTATTTTTATTCTTTACTATCTTCCTCAGATTTTTCAGAATTTTCTAGAATTAATTTTCCGCCAGTTTTTTCAATCTTCTCTTTAGCTGATTTAGAAGCTGCTTTGGCTTTGATAGTAATTTTTGTTTTTATTTCCCCTTCTCCAAGAATTTTATAATCGCTCAAGTCTAAAATTTCTTCTTTCCCTTCTTTTTTCAAGAATTTTGCTTTTAAGGATTCAATATTTTTTTCAATTAATTCTAAATTGATTACTCTATTTTGTTTTCTTTTTGAACCTCTGCTTGTTACTCCTTGTTTTCCAAAGTAATCATGTCCATAAAGTTTGTGAACTAGGGTTTTTCTACTTCCACCTTTTTTTCCGCTTCCGCCCATTCCTCTTCCGCCTTGGTGTCCACTGCTAACATGTTTTTTTCTAGCGCCCCAGCCATGTGTTCCCATATGTCTGCCACGCATTCTTACTGATTTCTTTTTCTTTTTAAGTTTCATTTTTAAAGCATCTTTTCGATTAATTTATTTATATTTTCCTTATGGTCTCCCAAAACTCCTCGAGGATATTGAAGTTTGCTTTTGATTCCGCCTCTTGGTGGATGTAATCTGAAGAAAGGTTTTATTCCTAATTCTTCCAAACCTTTTCCAGCCATAACTTCTTTAGCAATTTTATCAGAGCCAGTTATTTTTGCTTTAGAGTCCCCAATTTTTTCAGCTCTAGCTTCTATTAGTTTTGCTAATGTTGCTTCATTAATTTTTCCAAAAGCAACAAAGTTTCTTACTTTTTGAAGCATTCCTAAATTTTCAGGAGTTTCTTTTATTACTACGCATGAAAATTTTCTTCTCAATCTTAATCTTGAAAGAGTTTCTTCTACTCTTAAATTCATATTTACTAGTCCTGTTATTCTTATAAGTACAATCATTTTTTAATCTCCTTATTTGTTTTTTTAAGGGCTTCTATGCAAGCTTTTCCTAAGTTTATTGTTGAACGTGTTTGTCCAAATGTTTTGCTATAAATATCTTTTATTCCAGCAAGTTTTAATATTTTTTTACATTCATCGCCTATAACTAATCCTGTTCCTTGTGGGGCTGGAATTAATCTAACCACAGAACTTCCACATTTTCCTTCTACAATAAATGGAACTGTGTGTGGTTCTGAACATAAACAATCAAAACTGGCACATCCTCTTGTAACTTTTATGACATTTAGTTTAGCTCTTCTTAGCGCTTTTTCTCTCGCAGGCAAGGTTTCTTTTGCTTTTCCGAATCCTAATCCTACGTGTCCATTTTTATCACCAACAATTACACCACAACTAAAGCTAGGCACATTTCCATCAATAGTTTTTCTTTGAGTCTGTTTCCAAGCTCTTCTCTTTCCGCCACCAAATTTACCTTTTGATTGTCCTACCAATAATAAATCTGAAGTTGTAGGTAATAGTAAGTCAACTATTTGTTCTTCAAGGATAGGTAATTCTAAGATTTCATCTACATTTTTTACTTTGCCTTCTCTTATTTTTCTTCCTAGGGCTGTTTTAGGTTTCCAATTATCCAGGGCATTTTGTCTTTCTTGTTCTTGAATTTCCTCTCTAGTCTTGAATTTTCTTTCAGTTACAATTCCTGTTGTTTCTTTTATTTCTTCCATTTTTATTTATTTTCTATTGCCTTTTTTACTTTTTCGAAAAAATCAGCATCTTTAGTTATTCTTTCTTGTGCCGGGAAAACTTTTTCTCCGCAAGGCATATTTAATCCTGAATCTTTTATTCCCTTAACGGCAGCATAGATTCTAGAGCCATTTGTACTTCTTATTAGCCCGCTATCTAAGATTCCTGGTTTAAGTTTACTGGCTTCTTTTCCGAATAATAATCCTGTTAAGTAAGCTGCACCCAAGGATTTTAAGCTTCCGGCTTTGCTTTCAGGCCAACCTTTACTTAAAAGTTCTTTTGATGTAACTGTAAGCTTTACGCTGTCCTGAGCTGCTTTGCTTTCAACATATTGGATTATTATATATCTGTTTGTCTTTCTTATTACTATTCTAGGTTTTCTACCTTCAAGTAATCTTTTTCTCTTAGTATAATTTGTTTTCGCTTCCAATCTTCTTCTTCGTGGTATTAATTTCATTTTTCTTTTACTCCTTCATATTCCTTTAGATGTTCTTTCAGATGAGCCTTGTTCTTAAATGTTTTTGCTCGTATTTTTTTTCTTAAATCTTCAAAAACATTTTGATTTATTTTTCCCTGTAATTTTAATTCTTTTACATGTCTTCTTAATTTTCTTACTAATATCATATAATCTCTCTTTCTATTATTTACTTTTCTTTTTATTTTCCCAGGGCCTCGCTTTGTAGTTCTTTTTATAATTTTCTTTTTGCCCCTTACTTCTTTTATGGAAATTATTCCTGCACTAAATAAGTCTCGGATATCTTGTTTTGTAATAGCTTCCTTAATCTCTGGAAGTTTAGAACTATCAAAAACTATTTTATTCATTCCAACCCCTAAAACTTTTGAGGCCAATACTTTTCTTTTTCTTAATTCTTGCATTATTTCTTTTCCTCCTTATTTTCTGTCTTTTTTTCTACTTTCTTGTCTGCATTTTTTCTGAAATTCAATTTTCTTTCAGCATTTTTCAGAAATTTCTTTATATTTAAATTAAAAGCCTCAAGATTCTTTTTTTGTATTTCTTTAGCTAACTCCATTTTTAGTTTCATTCCTATTTTTCCTAATATGATTATGTTTTCCTTTGTAGCTTTTTCTAAGTCTTTAAGATTATTAACAAAAACCGGCATTTTATTATTTATTAATCCTCGAGTATCGTTTTTATTTTTATACCCTACTTCCACCATAGGCGGTCTGCCTCTCCATTTTTGTCTTGTTTTATTATGTCTGCCTTTGGCTCTCTTGTATTTTAGTTTACTTTTCTGTCCAGAGCCAAGTTTTACATAAGCTCTATATTTTGTTCTTTGAAATTTTGGTGGCATTTTGTGATTAAATTAAATGTTTTCCGGGTTTTTTTGTGATAAATATCCCGTCTTGAAATTTATTTCTATCTCGATTTCTTATTCTAGCTATTTTTTCTAGGTTTGCTGCATTTTGTCCAGCTGCTTCTAAGTCATAAGATTTTATTTTTATCATTGGTGCTTTGATTTCTACTTCAATCTTTTCCGGACATGTCGCTTTAATTAATCTTGGAGATCGCTCGCCAAGAAGATTTTTTACTGCAAATTCAGATTTTGCCTTATCATATGTAACAGTTACTGGAAAATGTACGTGGCATATTTCTAATTCATATTCGTATGCTTTTTCAATGCCTTCAAAGATATTTTTTAAGTGGCTTATTACAGTTCCTAATTTTCTTTTTTCTGCTCTTCTCGCTTTTTTTACACCTAAGGTAATACTATTCCCTTCAATTTTTACGTTAATTATAGGGTCAATAAATCTTTCTACAACTTTAGAATCTTTTCTAGCAACTATTTTTCTACCTTCTACCTTTAATTCTACTCCAGAAGGAATTGTTAAGGATTCTGTGAAGTCTTTTCTTTTTGTTTTTTGTACTTTTGCCATTTTAATAGAAATATGCAATTAAGCTTCCTCCAATTTTACTTTCCTGAGCTTCTTGATGTGTCATTAATCCTTTACTTGTTGAAATAACTACATAACCAAAATTTCTTGCAGGTAAGAATCTTCTTATATACTTCTCAATATTTCTTTTATTAACACTATATCTTGGTTTAATGGCCTTGCATTCATTTAATTGTTTTATATTTATTTTTAATTTATCTTCTTGGGTTTCATATTCAATATAACCATATTGCTTCATAATTTCGAATACCTTCATTAGCAATTGAGTAGGGCTAGTTATCACTATGCTTTCTTTTCTTGCTCTTTTAGCATTCATAATTTCATTCAATATATCGGATATTCTGTCTTGACTCATTTTGTTTAACTATATTTTTTAAATCCTAGTTCCTCCGCCATTTCTCTAAAGCAATGTCTGCATAAATTCAAGCCATACTGGCTAACTCTAGCCCCAAATCTTCCGCAATGTTCACATTTATAAGCCGCAATTCCAAATTTTCTTGTCTTTGGCTTATTATGTTTAAGATATTTATTCATTACTGCCGGTTTTGATTTAAGTTGCTTCATTACTTTGTTCCAATCGCTTGCTGTCATTTTTTCTCCTTATTCTACATTTATTCCCAATTTAGTTAAGTATTCAATTATTTCTTCTTTAGTTACCTCTTGCTTTCGAGGAGCCCGGCTTTGTTTAATCTTTTTGAAAGCTACTCTTTTACCTGCTCTTTTAAAAACAGCAGTTACATCTAGTCCCAAGATACCAATGTCTCTTTGATATTCCATATCTGGAATTTCAAGATATTCTTCAATTCCAAATGAAAAATGATTGTTCTGTACCTGTTTTATTCTTATCTTATTATTTACTGCTCCGAATAATCTTTTTAATAAAGCTTCTTTTTCTTTTCCTCTAATTGTTACCATGGCTCCGGTCTTTAATCCAGGTCTAACTCCGAAGGTAGGTATACGTTTTTGAGATTCAATTTCATTAATTTTTCTTCCAGTCAATATTTTTAATAATTTTAGAGCTTTCTCAAGTTTATCTGCAGTTCCTCCGCAGTTCAAAACTACCTTTTCTAATCGCGGTTTTCTCATTACATTAGATTCTTGGTTTTTATTTTCTTTCAATTCTGTTTTTATTTTTTTGGTTTTTTCTGCCATTTTAAATTTTTGCATATAGATTGTTTATATTAACTTTTGATTCTTCTTTTCCATGGGAGATTGTAGCAATTGTATTTTCTCCTTCCTTAAACATTTCTTTAATTTTTCCTTCTTTACCAATGTGTTTTCCTTTAATTGCAATAACTTCTACATCTTTTTTCAGAACAATTATTTTTGATATCTTATTATCTGAGCTTATCACTACAAATTCACCAGGATTTATTTTTTCATTAGTTAAAAGATTTTTTCCACCCTCAAGATTTATTTGGATTTTCTTTCCCTGTAAAATTCTTTTATTAATTACCTTGTAAACTCTTATAGAATTTTCTTTATCTGAAATTTCTTCAAAGCCTATTCTTTTACCCTTAAGAACAGCACGATAATTCTTTTTTGCCTCAACCAAAGTTATGGTATCAAATAATTGAATAGGGTAGTTTCCTTCTCTTACAATTTTTGTATTAACTTTTACTTGTTTGTTATATAAAAGTCCTTTTAGTTCTTTTTTTGTTTTTACTAATTTTAACATGTCTCTAAGTACAACTACTAAAGGTATGGAGTTTCTTTGATTATGGTCGGATACTGCTAAGTATTTTGTTCCTGTTCTAGGAAGAGCCCATAATTTTGGAATTGCTTTTCTTTTTTGATGCATTATTTTTTACCTCCTGATTTATTTTCTTTTGTAGCTTTATTTTTATTATTTCTCTCTTTAGATAATGAAACGATTCTTTTTTTATCATCTAAATTTAACTCGATTATTTGTAGTTTTGAAGGGTGAAAAATAATATTTCTTTTAGTTCCATCTTTCTTTGTTTCTTGAACGCCTTCAAGTGTTACTTTCATGTTTTTTATATCAATTAAATTTACTTTGCCTTCCTTACCAGACATTTCTCCTCGCATTACTTTAACTTTATCGCCTTTTCTTAGGGTAAAGCTTCTTCTTGCATATTTTTTTCTTAAGTCTTCAGATAAGTTAGAGGAAAGCATTTTATGTCTTAAGCTAAGTGAAGCATTTGCTAGATATTTTCTCTGCTTTCTTGTTTGTTTGCTTGCCTTCCATTTATTCGAAAATTGTTTTTTCATTTTTTGTTTTGTTGTTTGTTTTTTATTTAGTTTATAATACAAATTTAGCTATTTTAGAGACATTTGGCCATCTTTCATGAACTTCTCTAGCTACGGGCCCCTTAACTTGAGTTCCTTTTGGATTTCCTTTTTCGTCTTTTAATAATACTGCCGCATTATCTACAAAAGATATTCTTTCTCCAGTATATCTTCTATAAGGTCTTTTTTGTCTTACTATGACTGCATCAAATACCTTTCCCTTCATATCAGGTAATCCTTTTACAACAGATACTTTTACATGGTCTGCCATTTTTGCATATTGTTGTCTTCCTCTAACAACCTTACCATGTTTTACTCCAACGATTTTAACAAGTAATGCTCCACTATTATCTGCCGCTACAATTATGCTTCCCAAGTTTAGTGCTCTTGTTAGTTGTGCTGCTAGTGCTTTCATTTTATAGCTCCTGTTTTATCTCTTATTTTTTTAGAAACAACGAATTTGATAATTTTACTTAGGGGTCTGCATTCAACTATTTCAATATAGTCTCCAATGTTTATTGATGGTGCCAAACAATCAGATAATCTTGCATGCAGTTTTGTTTTTGATTTAGAGTATCTTTCATATTTTTCAATATATAATGTTCGTTCGAATTCAATAACTACTCTTTTTGGGAACTTTTTGATAACTGTTCCTCTAAAAGTTCTACCCCTAAATTTTAATGAACCATGAAATGGACATTTTGGGTCGCTGCAGCTATTATTAGCTTTTTCCATATTTTCATTTTTTTGTTTTGTTATTTTTTCTGCCATTTTTGTTTTGTTTATTTTTATTATTTAATCTTCGACGGATTCTTCTGAAAATCCAAGTTTTATTAAAATTGGTTTAATTTTTCCGGAATGGTCTCCCTGTAGTTCGATTAAGCCATTTTTAATTGTTCCGCCACAAGCGAGAACTTGCTTAAGTTCTTTAAGGATGTTTTTTGTGTCGATGTTTTTAAATCCTTCGACAGTAGTTATTAACTTTCCGTATTTTCTTTTTACCAATTCAACTTTTATTTTTTGTTCGCCCTTACCTATTTCTTGGCATACACATGCTTGGATAGGCAATCCGCATTTAGGGCAAATTTCCATTACTTATTCCCTCCTGTCTTTGTTTTAATTTCTTCTAATCTTTCTATTGTTAGTAATCTTGCTATTGCCTTTTTTACTTCTTTAAGATTAATTTTTGTTGTTTTCTTATTTCCAACTCTTGCTTTTATCATTTCTGTCTTCAATTCTTCTATTTTTTCTTTTCTTTCTTTTGCAGTAAGTTTAGCTGCATCTTTTGCTTTTAATAATGCCATTATTGAGTTTCCTCCATCGGTGTTTCTTTTACTTCTTCATCTGTTTTAGCTTTTTTTGTTCTTTTAGCTTTAACTTTTTTGTCTTCTTCTACTTCTCCTGTTTTTATCATTCTTTTTAATTCTTCTGTGATTTCAATTTTATCATGTATTAACGCATCCGGAGGCAAAATAGCTACTTTTATTCCACTTATTCCTAGTTTTGTTAAAGCAGTCGATTGTGCTTGATTAACTACTTTAGCACTATCTCCTACTTTTTTTAAGTATCCTGCTGCAAATCTCCAAGATTTTGCTCTATCGCTAGGTAGTTTTCCACCCATTCTTATTTCTACTCCAAGCGCTCCCGCTTTCATTATTCTTGTCATTTCTTTATAAGCGATTGTTTTGAATTTTAGGTTTCCAAATCTTTCTAAGTCTAGTGCAATTCTGTCTGCAACAAGTTGAGCATCAAATTCTGGTTTTTTTATTTCATTTATTTCAATATTAGGATTTTCTAATTTAAACTTAGACTTAAGGAATCTTGTTAAACTATCTATTTTTTCTCCACGAGAACCGATAATTAATCCAGGTTTATCTGTGGAAACAATTATTTTTTCTCCAATAGGTGTATATTCTACTTTAATTGCACTTACTTTGCCTTTTCCTAAAGTATTCCAAACATATCTTTTCATTTCATATTCTTTCTTTTTGAATTGTACAAATTTTTTCTCATCCATTTTATTTCTTCTCCATTATTTTTTTAGTTTTTTTGTTTGTTCCTTCTTTTTTTATTAATTTCAGCATTACATTTGTTCTTTTGAATCTAGCCCCGCCTCGTCTGTAGGGTCTTGAAGCTTTGTCTGCTTTGCAAAAGATTACTACTTTCTCTAATTCCAATTCATGGTGTAGGCCGTTAGCTTTAAGATTTTTTAATAATCTCAAAAAGTTTTTACAAGCTTCTATTGGATAACTTGCTCCGGCTATTCCTTTTCCATGTTGGTGTGGATATTCTCGTGAAGTCATTTTTACTGGTCTTTTGAATACGATTACTTCTTCAACCATTTTTATAGCATCATCAACATTTTTATTACGAATCATGTCGCATATATGTCCTGATTCTTTTGGAGACATACTTAAATTGAATCCATTTACTAATGCAAATTCTCTTTTAAGATTCTCATTTTTACTAGTTTTAGCTACAGCTGGTTTTTTTGCTTCTTTATTTTCAGTTTTTACTTCTTGTTTTTGAGCTTCCATTTTTTGTTCTGTTTTTTTATTTTCCTCTGCCATTTTATTTACAATTATTATGTTTTCTTGCTGGCTTTAGCCATGCTTGATTTAGTTGCACCGATACCTGCTGCTCCATGTTTAACTTTTTGTCTTGTAACACAGAACTCTCCAAGTCTATGTCCAAGCATTTCAAGAGTTATTTCAGTCGGGATATATTGTTTTCCGCTATAAATTCCAATATTATATCCAACCATTCTTGGAACAACCACAAGTTCTCGTGTTTGGGTTTTTATTGGTTTATTCTTTGAACTATTTTGGATGCATTTTGCTACAAACTTTTCAATTTCAGAAGTTTGTCTTAGGATTGCTCGTCTTGTTCTTGACTTAACTAATTTAGCGAACTCCCGAGTATCTAATTCTTTTAATTCTTGTATTGTTTTGCCTTTGAATAATACTTCTTTTGCCATTTTTAGTTATCTTTGAATTTTATTTTCTAACTCCTGTTCTGCTAGGTCTTAAATGTCCTACTTTAGCTCCAGCAGGTGCATTTCTCTTAGCAATTTTACTTTTTATTCTTTTACCTCTACCGCCTCCGAATGGGTGGTCAACTGCATTGAATTTAATAGCAGATGTTCTAGGCCATAATTTATTTCTAGCTTTCATCATGTAGTGTTTCTTTCCTGCTTTTACTACTGGTTTTAAAGTTCTTCCGTCGCCAGCAATTATTCCAATAGTAGCTCTGCAATTAGGATCTAAGTCAACTTCTTTTTTACTTGGCATTAATAGTGTAACAGATTTTTCATTTCTTTTTACTATACCTGCAGAACTTCCGCTTGTTCTTATCATTTTTCCACCATCGCCTGGTCTGATTTCGATATTGAATATTCTAGCATCAAATGGAATATCTTTTAGTTGAACTACATTTCCAGTTTCTATCTTATTGCTTCCAAATTCAATTTCTTGTCCTTGGTAAATTCCGTTTGCAGCAGGAACATAGAATATTTGATTATTAATAGAGATTTTAGCAAGTGGGCTTGTGTGTGCTGGCGAGTTTATCAAATCAATTATTTTTGCTTTGCCTATTGTTCCAAGATTAGGATATTGTATTCTATAGATGTAAGCTTTAGGTCTAACTCTATAAGTTTTGCTTCCATGCCCTCGTGCTTGTTGTATTATTGTTTTACCCATATTATTTTTTCTTTAATTTATTTTTAGATTAATCCGAATTTAGTTGCAACATCAATTGCTGGATTCTTTTCATTTAATTTAACATAAGCGAATTTTTTATTGTCTTTTATTAAAGTATTTATTCTATCAACTTTAACTCCAAAACGAGTTTCTACTTCTTTTTTTATTGCTGTTTTCTTAGACTTGATATCTACTTTTATTACAATAGTATTTTCTGCTTCAATCAATCTTACTGATTTTTCTGTTGTTTTAAATGCGTTTATCATTTTTTATTAATTTTTACTCTTATTAGGATTTATTTTTAATTCTAAATCTTTGATAGCTTGTTCTGTGAAAGCGGTTAATCTTGGTCCGTTTAATGCTAAATCAATTACTCTTAATTCTTTAGTTTTTACAACATCAATACCTGAAATTTTTCTTTCTTCTGTATTTCCTATAACTAAAAGCATTCCAGCATTGCTTTTGTATCTTCTATTTCTTTTTTTACCTAATCCTGCTCTTATTTCTTTCTTTTGGATTGCTATTGAAAAAAGTTCTTGTCCTAGTATTTGTTCTAATGCTTTAAAGAACTCTTTGGCTTTCACTGAAGTTATTTTTGAATCGAAAACAACAGGAAGTTTTAAGTTTATTTTTGAATTTTCTAAGCTTGAATATTTTCTTTTAATCATTTCTTCAGAAGAAACCATAGCTAATGCTGAAAGTAATCCTCGGATTTTTTCTTTTTGATTTATTTTTATATCTGTCCTAATTACTTTTGGAGGGTGTGCTCTTCTACCTTTTCTTACTCCAGGAATAACTGCTGCTACCCAAACAAAACGCTCTCCTTTATCAGACATTCTTTTCTTAGGGTATCTTGCAACTCCTTTTCCTCTGTCGCTTTTCCATACATGTCTATTGTGCTTGACATTTCCATGAGCTGATGTTTCCATTCCAGCCCATAAATAAGGAGCATAAGGTTGTTTTTCTTTTTCAGTTTCTGCTATTTTTTGTACAATATCCTCTCGGATTTCAGAATCAAATATGCTTGTAGCTATTTCTTTTGATTTTTTTCCTTGTGTATCGTATATTTGTAGTTTTGTCATTTTTTATCTTAGCTCAACAAGCTCGTATTGTTTTTTAGATTGTTTTTTAGTTGGTCTCAAGGGTGCTGATAATAATATCTGTCTTTTACAAGGGCCTTGAACACTTCCATTAACTATTACATAATCTCCTTTTATTTTTCCGAAATTATCAAAAACCATATTAGCAAGTGCAGGATTTTCTGCGATTTTTTTTGAAGCAATTATATGGGCATTGTAAGTAATTCTCGAGTATAAACCCATTTGTCCTGCTCTAGCGACAGTAAATGGAACTCCGGTAGGGTGCCATGGTCCAATGCTACCAACTCTTCTTTGTCCTTTTTCTGCTTTATGGGATCTAAATTCAACACCAAATCTTTTAACAGGGCCCTGGAATCCTTTTCCTTTTGTTAATCCTCTTAAATCAACAAGTCCTTTTTGGAAAAATTCAGTTACCCCAAGGTCTTTGGAAATATTGTTTTTTATTAACTCAAGTTTATCTTGCTTTGAACCACTTAAAGCAATTTCAGCCAAGTCTGGAGATTTTTTTATTTCTATTTTAGCAACTTCGCTATAGACTACAAGTCTTAAATCATCAATTTCTTCTAAATTTATTTTTGCTAATTCTGCTTTTGTATCTACTTTTTTCTTTGGCATTTTCATTATTCTCTTCAAGTCTTTGCTTAAATTGTCGTTTATAATCTCGTTTTTTACAATTCCATTTTTATAAACTCTTACAGAGAATATTTTCATTTGTGGGCATTCAAGAATTGTTACTGGAACAATAATTCTTTTTCCTTTTGTCATAGAATCAGGAGTACTGTCTTTTACAAAGGCAGATTTCATTCCAACCTTATAGGCGATGAAACCGAGAATAGTAGATTTTTGTGGAGAAGTAGTATTTGAAAGTTTAGAAGAATTAGAAACGATTGGAGACCAATTGACTCTAGATATGAAATCATTAGATCTCTTTCTAGGCCATACTTGCATACTTCCATGTCTTGGTCCGTTTTTTCTACCCATTTCTTCTTATTTTATTTTTATATTTTTATTATTTATATTTATTTTTATTTGGTTGTATTTCCAAATTTCTATTTCAATTCCCGACTAAGAAATCCCTTCGTAGCTTTTGGCTTCGGATTTCTGAACCTTTCCTTTTTCAAGGAATGTTGTCAGAAACTCATCTGGTTGTTAGGTAATTTGTTTTATTAGCTAACTTGTATAAAATACCTATAAAATCAGGGTTTAAAAAGGTTATTATGGGCGTTTTATCATTTAAGCAGCAAAATCTGCCTCTTTAACAATTTTTTTACCATCCACATCAAGCTTGCGAACTATCTTGCCTTTTCGCTCTGCCATTTCGCGGATTTTAGCGAAATCCTTTTCTTTCTTTAATTCTGGCGAGATAATTATATCATTTATGATAAAATCATGCTTTATTTCTACTTTCTTAGCCCCCCTAACTTCTGAATCAAACACAAAACCCTCAATTAAGCTAAAATCACTAGTTTTAAGCTTACAAAAGTCTATTTTAGCCTCTGCATCCTCTTTCTTGCTTGAACTAGCACCTTTAGCTGATTTTGGAGATTTTGGCTGAATTGATAACTCTGAATCTCCAACTTTAAAAGAGAAGGCAATAAATGCTTTTGGTTGACTTGCGCTTAATTCGAGTATTTCTTTTCCAGTCATTTCAGTTTCAATCATATATTTTCTTACACCCATTGCCATTTTCCTTTCTTTATACTTGAATCCCTGCAAGTCTAAAGCAGAAACCAAAGCCCCTGTAACCTGGGTTTTACTATTCCCTAGCTTTTCTGCCAAGGTAATAACAAGCTCGCGAGCATACTCAGAGGTAGTATCCATAACAAACTTGCCGGCAGAATCTTTTAACCTAATCATAGCCTTATCTTTAAACTCCCCCCTAGAGAACTTTGTAAATTGCTGATGAGCCAATTCATCACTTTTCTTACCTCCAAATATTTTCTTTAAAAAACAATCCATATATACTTTTCATTATTTATGTTTATAAATCTTTTTCTTAAATAATATCTCGATAAATACAAATAATATCGAAGGCTTGACAACATTTATAAAGAATATTTACCCTATTTTTCTATGGATGAAACTTTTAAAAAATTTATTGTACCTGCTTCAATTTTAGTGTTAGCTTTCCTATCTTTTTTGGTAGTAAAACCCCTGTTGCTACCGATAGTATTGGGTTTGTGTTTTTCTTATCTTTTTAATCCTGTTTATAAAAGATTGAACAATAAAATCAAATCAAAATATTGGTCTGCTGGCTTGATTATAGTTTTAACTTTAGTTATATTAATTTTACCTTTATTAATTACAATGCCTATTTTTACAAAACAAGTATTTGAGACTTACCTTTCAATTAAGGATTTTGATGTTTATACTTTAATAAAAAGCGTATTCCCTATTCTTTTAAACGACCCGCAATTCTCTGCAGAAGTTTTAGCCGCTTCAAGTAATTTGAAAGCATCTATTTCAGAGTTTTTGGTTAATTTCCTTAAAAATACCTTAATGAGTATTCCCGACATAATCTTTGGTTTATTAATTTTCTTTTTTACTTTCTTTTTTGGATTAATTGAAAGTGATAATTTTAGAAAATATTTTTCCATAATCTTCCCATTTTCAAAGGATCACGAAGAAAAGTTTTTTGACAAATTTGAGAAAGTAACTAACTCGGTTTTATATGGTAATTTCATAATTGGTTTTGTTCAAGGTATAATTGCCGGAGTGGGTTTTTTTATGCTGGGGGTTCCAAATGCTTTGTTATTAACAGTTATTACAACCATAGTAGGGATTATTCCAGTAATAGGGCCTTGGATGGTTTGGATACCGGTTGACATTTATCTTTTTGCTATCGGTCTTAAAGAACCTGCTATAGGTCTTTTAATCTATAGTTTGTTTGTAACTAATTGGGTTGATACTATCATGCGCCCTTTTATTGTCTCGAGCCATGCTGAGATGAACTCAGCAATAGCTTTGATAGGTATGATAGGCGGAACCATAGCCTTTGGAATAGTTGGCTTTATCTTAGGTCCTTTGATTTTAGCATATTTAATATTATTAGTCGAGATTTATCAAAACAAAAAAGAGGAGAGTATTATTTTAAAAGAAAACCCGCAAATTCCTTAAAATAAAAAGATAATTATAAACTTAAAAAAGAGGATATGAAATTAAATATGAACAAGTTTGTTAAAACGAGTAGCTTCCCCTAGGGAAAAACTCGTGAAGAAAAACCGTTAGGTTTGTCTTACAATGAAATTAAAAGTTAAAGAGTTAAGATTTATGGCTGGAAGGCCAATAGCGATTTTAAATAGTTGGACCGCTAATCATATGAATGTTCATGTTGGCGAGAGAATTAATCTTTCTAAGTATTCGGATGATATTGTTTCTATAGTCGATGTTTCTCGTGATTTAATTTCTAATAATGAGGTTGCAGTATCGCAAGAGATACTTGAGTCTTTAAACATTCGAGAAGGTGACGAAGTAGACGTAAGCCCAGCCAGCAAACCCACTAGTGCTTTTTATATAAAGAAAAAAATGGATGGGCTTGTGTTGAATAAAGACGAAATTCATACAATTATTGAAGATATAGTTAATAATGCTTTAACTGAAGCAGAAATTGCTTATTTTGTTGCAGCAGTTTATAAAAATAAAATGACTGCCCAAGAAACTGAAGCACTTATTTCCTCGATGGTTAGTGTTGGAAAAAGACTTAGTTTTCCAGGTGTTGTTGCGGATAAGCATAGTATTGGTGGAATAGCCGCCAATAGAACTACCCCAATAGTTGTTTCGATTTGTGTTGCAGCAGGGCTTACTATGCCAAAAACTTCTTCAAGAGCGATAACAAGTGCAGCAGGAACAGCCGATGTTATTGAAAGCATAGCCCGAGTAGAGTTTACAACAGAAGAATTAAAAAAAATAATTTCTAAAGTTGGGGGTTGTATGGTTTGGAATGGTGTTTTAGGATTATCTCCTGCTGATGATAAACTTATTCAAACCGAGAGAATTTTAGGATTAGATCCAGAAGCTCAATTACTTGCAAGTGTTTTATCCAAAAAAATAGCAGTAGGCAGCAAATATGTTTTAATTGATATCCCCTTTGGAGAATCTGCAAAGGTTGATAAAAAGAGAGCCTTAGATTTAAAAAAGAAATTTGAGTTTTTTGGAAAAAAATTTGGATTAAATCTTAAATGCGTTTTAACTAATGGCGAACAGCCAATAGGAAGAGGAATAGGTCCTTTACTTGAGATTCGAGATGTAATCAGAGTTTTGAAGCAAGAGGATTCTCCAAAAGACTTAGAGAATAAAGCTCTTTTTTTAGCATCAGAACTTCTCGAGTTGTCGGGTAAATGTAAGAAAGGAAAAGGCTATTCTTTAGCTAAAGAAATCTTAACAAGCGGAAAAGCTTTTCATAAATTTCAGAGTATTATTGAAGCACAGTCTGGAAAAGTTCCGACTATAAAAGAAATCGAACAGCGTTTAGGCAAACATAAAAAAGATATTTTAGCTCCAACAAACATGAAAATAAAGAGCATAAACAATAAAAAAATAAATGCTATTGCAAGCTCGGCTGGATGTCCTATGGATAAAGGTTCTGGAATTTATTTATATAAACACGTGGGAGATAATGTAAAAAAAGGTGAAAAAATATTAACTATTTACTCAGAATCTAAGAATAGACTTGAAGAAGCTCTAGATCTCTATAAGAAGATTAATGCCCTTTCTTAATTATTATATTTTAATTAAATTAATTAAACTAGCTAAAACTTGAATTTTTCTTTGCATGATTTAGCTCTTTAAAGTGTTCACGACCTATATCCTTGTACTTCTCTTTGCTTGTTCTATTTTTCTTAATAAGTTCTGAAGCATACCAACCGCCCAGATGATGTGGTATCAGTACATAATCTGCTCCTGCTTTATACAAGTCTAGTGCTTGTCTTGGTTGTTCAGCCGTGGATACAAAAACAGCGTCGGATTTCGATTCTTTTAATACTTCAAGTATTGTAAGATTAGAAGATTCTTCAGGTATTGTTGAAATAATTATTTTTGCTTTGCCTAAAGGAATATCATAAAGGAAATTTTTATTTTCAGCATCACCATAGATTGCATTTATTTTTTGTTTATTTAGAGCAAGGACTACTTGGGGATTATAATCTACTACTAAAAAACTTTCTCCAAGTTCTTTTATTGATTTAAGAAGTTTATACCCCATACGATGATATCCAAACAAAATAATATCATAGGTTTTTTCTTTCATATCTTCTTTGTAATCTATTTTACCATCAAAAATATCCAAGAACCTCAAAAGTTTTCTTGAGATTATATCCGAATAGTTTATGAGATATGTGCTTGCTGCAATTGTTATTAAAGTTACTAAAACAGCAAGGTTCATTACATCTGCACCAAAGTGTCCTAAGCTGAATCCTAGGAGAACTAAGATAAGCGAAAACTCGCTGATTTGAGCAAGACTTATTGAAGCAAGAAAATTTGTTTTCTTTTTGTATCCAAATATTGTAAGTATAATCATTACAATTAAAGGTTTGCCGAACATAACAAAAACCGAGAATATTAATGCATCTCGAATTAGTGTTGGGGTAATGCTTGTAAGTTGACTTCCAAAAAATACAAAGAATAAGACAATAAAAAAGTCTCTTAGGGGTTTCATTTTTCCGCCCAAGTCTAAGGAATATTTACTCGAAGCTAAAGACATTCCTGCTATTAATGCCCCTATTTCTAATGAAAATCCCAAATAATTAAATAAAGTAGCTAAAGCAAGCGCCCATGCAATTCCAAATAAAAACAAGGCTTCTTGATTTTTTGCCAAATAATCCATTAATCTTCTAAAGACAAAACTAGAAATTAAGAATACTAAGAAAATTAATCCAATAGCAATTCCAAATTCCTTAAGAACTATTTCTCTTGCTTCGCCTAAATTATTAGTTAATGGAAGAATCATAAGTGCAATAGCTGCGAAAATATCTTGAATAATTAAAATACCTAGGGCTATTCTTCCGTGAAGGGTATCTAATTCCTTTTTATCTGAAAGGATTTTTACTACAACAACAGTGGAAGAAAAAGCCAAAGCCATTCCGATATAAACCGAGCCTATAACTGAAAAATTCATGGCAATTGCAATAAAATAACCTAGCACCCCAACGATTGCAATTTGAACTATGCCTGCAATTGTAGAAACCTTTCCAATTTCTTTTAAAAGTCTAAAATCAAGACGAGTCCAACAATAAAAAGAAGAAAAGCCACTCCAATTCTAGCAAAGGTTTGAATTAAATTAGTATTATCTCCAATTAGATTAAGGGCCAGCGGGCCAACTAAAACTCCCGCAATTAAGTAAGCTATAATTGGCGGTTGTTTTACAATTCTGGCAAAAATAGTTAGTAAAGAAGAGAGGGCTATAATAATACTAATTCCAACGAGCACCTCTTGAACCATTAGAACTATAGACATCGGATGTTTTTAAATTTGTTCTTTAGAAAAAGCCCAAAAAACCCCGGAATTTTGTCACTCCAAAATATACATTTTTCTTGAGCAATCTTTTTAAACACCCCAAACCTGAGTTTAATATGTCAAATCCAGAAAATCAAAATCAAAAACTTGCAGATTATGTAAAAAAGAATATTTCAAAAGGATATACTCTTGATGCTTTAAGATATTCCCTATTACATCAGGGATATTCTAGAACAAGTGTAGAAAAAGCAATTGAAATTGCTAATAGACAACTAGCTGCTCAAGCTCCAAAGATGTCTGAAAAGCCAGTTATAAAATACGAAACAATTGATGATGAAGAAATGGCTGCTAAGATTGCCGCCCAAGATAAGCCTAGTTTCTGGAAAAGACTTTTTGGCAGAAGATAATTATTTTATTAGCTTATAATAGAAATCAAACATTTTCTTTGAATTAAAATCTCTATGATTTATATCTCTAAGAATAATATTTTTCACATTATTACCCTTTAAGGTTCTAGAACCGCGACTTAAATTCAGTATAGAATTAAGAATAATTCCTCTTCTTTGGATATTATCTTCTTTTGAATAAACATTGATAATCTTGGTTTTTGATAATGGTTTTATTGAGAGATTTGGGCAACCTATCTGAACTATTTTCTTTATTAAATTGGTTCTTTTAGAAGCAAGTTGGGCTATAATCCCCCCATTACTCTTTGCAAAAATTATTACAGGTTGTTTTGCCTTCTTGATTTCTTGCGCGAGTTTATTAGCTTCTTTTTTTATTCTCCAAAGCCAGATATCCCCGCCCCAATAAAATATTCTGCATTTTACTTTATTTTTTATAAGGTAGTCCTTTATTTGTTTTGCATAATTAAAATTTGGGTCTGTTCCAATCATTTTTTTGGCTAGTAAATAAGTTAAATTTCTCTTATTGGGTTTGCCAAAATAGGTTTTAGAACCATGAATGATTATAACTTTCATTTTATATTGCTCTAACTATTACCTGTACAACTTGTCCGAAGAATCCTGTTGTTATTGGCACTACTAGATTATCCTCAAGTTTATAGGTAAGTGTTTCGCTGATTGTTGCGGTTAGGCTCATAGCAAGTATTAACCACCAATTATTTAACAAAAGCACAGCAATTATGAAATTAATAACAAACTCCGCAATTATTCCCTCAAGAGTTCTATTACGCATTACAAATCTCTTGCCCAAAGTTTTTCCAAATAAGGCTGCAGAAGCATCTCCGACTATTATCATCAATAAAGCAGCAGTAGCTATATGAACTTCAAATAAAGAATAGCAAATTATAAACGAAAGGTAAAGAAAAACAGCAGCAGAATAATGACTTTCTTCTTTTTTTCTATAGATATCCTTTATAAAATTAATAGGTTTATTTTTCTCAACCCTCAAATAATCATTAAACATTAATATCAATAAAACAAGGGTTGTTGCCAATAGGGCAAGCCCTTTTCCAAGATAAAAGTAGATTATAAGAAAAAATAGAATTGCAAAAACCGAAGATAAATGTATTGCCTTTCTTTTCAGCTCTATTTTCATTTCTTTTTTCATGTTTTAAACGCCGACGCCCGGAATCGAACCGGGAAATCCTTGCGGAAACCTGCTCTCAAGGCAGGCGGAGTACCATTGTCCCACGTCGGCTTAATTTCTTTAATATTTTATTATTTTTAAAGTAATCTGTGGGACAATGTAGAGTACCATTGACTTCAAAATATACTTGTTTTGAAGGGACAGAAAATAATTGATTTTCTGTATCCCACGTCGGCTTAATTTTAAGAGACTTGTGATGTTTTTAAACTAATCTATATAAGAAATATTAACTTATCTATAATCTTCTTTATATAATAGAGGCTGCATCGGGCTTAGTCTTTCCTAGGTGGTAAGTTGCCAATATTCGCATTCCTTGCCTTCTATGGATTCTTATAGGGTCGTAATCGTCTGCTTGGGAGTTATATTCACCCTCTACTATAATATCATCTCCTAGTTTTATATCCATTTGCCTATGATCATTAAGAAAACAAAGTGATCTTGTCTGTTGAACTCTTTCCCTTCTTCTTTCTGTTGCTTCACTTGGTTCTTTTAATTTATGATGGTAGACTGCATTTAAAATTTTTATAGGTATTTCCATAGCTCCTGACTCCAAAAGCGCAGGAGTAAATTCTACTACTGCTTCAAGAACAAGGTCAGATTTTTTTCCCATAACATAAAACTCTTTTTATTATTTAAAAGCATTATGTTGGTTCAAAATATATTTTTTAATCTTTATAGAATTTTCAATTAAATTTAGGAAGAAGTTAATACGTTCTATGCAATCCAGAA
>Ga0194127_10001306_pt1 | contig 36880 bp, 25 predicted proteins | sample TA2KigC100mmetaG_FD_148624 | JGI IMG/M metagenome (GOLD analysis project Ga0194127, IMG submission 148624) | Freshwater microbial communities from Lake Tanganyika, Tanzania - TA2015036 Kigoma Deep Cast 100m | ecosystem: Environmental > Aquatic > Freshwater > Lake | place: Tanzania: Lake...
CCCATGTGCTTTTTTATCTCAGAATTACTATTTCATTAGAGATTTCATTTAAAATACCCTCATTTTTATGGCTCAATTCTTGAAAATATTTTTAAAATACCATTCAGTTAATTAAGCTTATAAAGATTGTTAATGTTATTAACAACAGAAATTTATATTTATTCCCACTGCGAGCAATTGAAAATTAAATTGTGTTTTATTAGATAATCATAAAGTAGGAGTAAGGTATGAAATCTCTTTATACTTTTTTTGCTCTAGTTTTTTTAACATTTTTAACTTTTGCACAGACTACATCGATTGTTGTTGATGATGTTGCCAATGTTGGGTCGATGTATTACTTCCACGGACGGCATGTTACCAGAACACCGAATGGTTTGTTGATGATTTTATGGACAGATAAAACTTCTCAGGGGGGACAAGTAAATTATTCTGTTTACGATAAGGATTTTAAAATATGGTCTCCTGGAGCTCCAGTTTCTGCCGCGCAATATAATGCAATGAATCCAGGAATCGCTGCAGATGAATTGGGTAATATTCATGCAACTTAGCAAGAGCGATCTTCATCATCAGCTGCCTATGTAATAATGTATTCCAAGTTCAATGGAGTGAGTTGGAGTACACCAAAGAAAGTTTCCCTATATGACTCTAAAGCATGTGAGGAACCATCAATTGAAGTCGATTCTAAAAATAACATTTGGGTAGTTTATAATAATGATGGTGCTGGTTCACCAAATGAATTTGTTTTCATCGTTAGCAGCTCCGATGGAGGAAATACATGGAGCAGTACAGCCACACAACTTTCAAAGAGCAGAAATATTGGAACATCAATATCCAATGGAAGATGTGCATTGTCTGCTGGTCCAAATGGTAGGTTAGTTGCAATTTGGCACGATGGACAGAGTTGGAATCAAGATAGAAGAGAAATTTTTGCAAATCAATTTGATGGAACATCTTGGGCTGGAGAAGTTTTAATTTCTGATACAAAATTCTCAGATAGATCTGCAAATTGGTATCCTACAGTTGCAGTTGATAAGAATAGTAATATATATGCATTTTATCATACAAATGATAAACCAACAGACGCGGTACCAACAAGATATGTTATCATGCAGAAAAAAACTTGGGATCAAAATTGGACACAATCAGTTAAAAAAGTTTTACATTCAGAAACTGCTTGTGACATGCTTTCAACTTCAGCTGTTGCAGATGAAGATGGTGTAATTCATTTTGCATTTCGCAAAGATGTGCCAGTTGATATGACTGGTATTGATGCTATCTATTATACTTTTCCAAAGGATGGCGGAAATACTTGGTCTAATCAAACTCGATTGGGCAGACAAAATCATGATGGTGGCTATGTTACTATCGCCAGCCGAGTAAGAAAACAATATGGAATTGATTTTGCTTTCAGAAAGTCCAAGACTCCTTTTATTAATGATGAATCTATTACAACTGTTCATCATGTAAATGTACCTTATAGTTTTATAACAAATCTTTCAAAGGAAGATCCAATTCCAAATCAATTTGAAGTTATTACAAATTATCCGAATCCATTTAATCCTTAAACTACAATTCAATTCTCAATTCGTAATTCTGAAAGTATATGACATGCTCGGAAGAGAAATTGCAGTTTTGATAAATCAAGAATTACAGCCCGGAATGCATCAGATTTCATTTTCTTCAAGTGATTATGATTTATTTTTTGGAGGTGCACAATTTGTAATTATTGATCCCAAAACTGGTCGTTATTTTGGCTCTGCCGATAGAAGAAGAGGTGGTGTTGCACTCGGTTATTAATATTATTTAAGCATGATCAATTATCTATACCTACAATTCTAATATTATTAATAATAATTTTATGTCTGCTTGTATTTGAAAAGGTTACTATTTCTCGTAGTGTTTCTAAAATTCCACTGCGGATATTAGTTAATGAAACTCGCGGAAAATCAACTGTCGTAAAAAATATTTCTTCAATCCTACAATACAACAACTTAAATACATTTCATAAGATTACCGGAACATTGCCTACGTACTCATTAAATGAAAAATCTTTCCAAATAAAAAGGAAAGGCGCTGCTAGAGTTACTGAACAATTTTAAATGATTAAAAGAGCTGCCAAAAATAATGTAGATGCTATTATATTAGAGTGTATGTCGATCAAACCTGAATTACAAATTATTGAAAGCAAAGTATTGAATCCCCATTATTATGTTATTACGAATATTAGGGAAGATCATTTAGAAGAATTAGGAATATCAGAATAAGGAATTGATGTTTTAAATCAAGCTGTTCTGAGAAACTCTGCAAGAATATTTATTCCGCAGAATCTTTCAGAATCAATACTCAAGAGAACAGAAATACTCGTAAATAATAATATCGATTTGTTAATAAATATTGGAGGAAATCAAGCTAGTATGGGGTCTTGCATTCATTCCGCATCAATTCCAATCGGATTGAATACAAGAGTGAAAAGTTGTAGTGATCCTGGCAGAGGAATTATCAGCAGAATTTCAGAAAAAGAAATTCCAGTTATTCATCTATTAAATATCAAGAATATTTTATTAGAAAATACACTACACAATTCGAAAGAAAATAATGTTAGTGCACAAGTGCTGAGTATTATTTTTGTCTTAATAATTATTGTCTTGATATTTAACTATCATAGGCATCGAAAAAGAAATAGTGAGATTTATTAATGTCCCTAAAACAATCCGAGATTGTGTTTTAATTGAAAGATGCGCTTGAATGACTCATCAATTCTTTGTTCGGTTAATTTCCCCTGAACGACCAAATTTATTATAGCAGTTATTGTTTTATCTGAAAGTTCTGAATTAAAATCAACATTATTTCCTTGAATAATTATATCAACACCAGCGTTTAGAGCAAGACTTATAGCTTCTTCAAAAGAATAATGGTCGGTAATTGCTTTCATCATTAAATCATCAGAAAAAATTACTCCATTAAAACAAAGTTTTTCTCTTAGCAACCCAGTGATAATCTTTTTCGATAAAGTTGCCGGAAATTTATCATCTAGGTTTTTATTAAATATATGTGCAGTCATTATTGCATCAACCAAACCTTCTTTGATAAGTAATTTGTATGGAAACAATTCTATTTCTGTCCATTGATTTGAAATATCTACAAATCCATTATGAGAATCGTGCAATGAACTGCCATGACCAGGAAAATGTTTCAAACAAGTTCCAATATTATTTTCTCTATGAGCTAAAATAAATTCTCTTGCATTATTGAAAACAACTTCGGGATTACTTGAGAAGCTTCTGCCTTTCAAACCAATTATAGGACAATTCGGATTTACATTTATATCCACAACAGGAGCCAGATTCATATTTATCCCACATTCTCTTAAAATTGTCGCAATGTTATTTGCATTTTCTCTTGTTTTAGATAGATCATTCAGTTCACCGAAATACTGAGCACTTTGAAATTTCGGGAAACCGTATTTTTCTTTTAATCTAATTACCTCACCGCCTTCAGCGTCAATTGTTAGAAAAAGTGAATTACCGCTTAATGTTTGTAAATCAGAAGTCAATTTTTTCAATTGAGCTGCGGATTGGATATTCCCTATAATTGAATCAGCAGTTTTATCATTATCAACTAACCAAATATTTCTAAGATTAAACTTTTTTATCGAGTTAGTGATAGGGGAGAAATTATCAATTGATGATCCTCTAAAACCGGTCATCACCAGATGACCAATTTTCTGTTCAATACTGATTACTTGGTTATGATTTGATGCGTTCAAATAGAATCACCGCATATTTGATTTATTATTGATGTTTCGAAGAAGAGAAAATTGATTGAGCAAGTTCTTCGTTTGTAGGCTTTTTGGTAATTAGTTTTTCAGTTCCATTCATAACTAAAAGTTCTGACGGCATTGCTCTTAAATTGTAAATGCTGCCCATAGAATAACAATAAGCACCAGCATTTTTAATAACTAATTTATCGCTTTCTCGAATTTCACGAATTGATCTTTGTTCAGCAAAACAATCGCCGGTTTCGCATAAGTTACCGCAAATATCATAATCATAAAATTTACCAGTCGGATTGCTTAAGTTTTCTATATGATGAAAAGAACCATAGAGCAAAGGTCTTATTAAGTGATTAAATCCAGAATTTGTTCCAGCGATTAGTCTGCCCCGGTTATTTTTCAATGTGTTAACTTCAATAACTAAATAACCCGATTCTGCAACCACATATTTACCAGGTTCAAAATACATATAAAGTTCTTTGCCATACACTTTACAGAATTTAGAAAATATAGAACTTATTTTTTTGCCGAAATTTGAATAATTAATTTTTTTTGTTTGCCTATCATATGAAACTTTAAATCCTCCTCCGAAATCAACAAACTCTAAATCTGGGAATAATTTTGGATTGGCAATTTCTAGGAGATTTGTCATACTCTCATAAACCTTTGCAGTTTCTCCTATTCCTGAACCAGTATGCTCATGGAGCCCAACAATTTTTAATTTATATTTTTGTGAAATTTCATAAACTTGGTTTGCTTCAGAAAGCAAAACCCCGAATTTTGTAACTGAACCGGCCGTTTGAACATGTTTATGTTCGCCGGCATACACATCTGGATTAAAGCGAATACAGACTTTGCTTCCAGGATAAGCGGCGCCAAATTTTTCTAAACTGCTTAATGCACCAATGTTGAATAAAACTCCAGTTTTTTTTACTTCGTGCATTTCATCATCTGTAATATTGTTTGAAGTAAAAAGTAAGTCTTCCTTATTGAAACCTAATTTTAGAGCTAGAAATACTTCAGCGGGACTAACTGTATCGAGATAGGCTTTATGAGTACGCAATAATTTTAATATTCCAATATTATAATTGGCCTTCATGGCATATAGGATTTTTAGTTTTGGCCAAGTGATATATTTATAGAGTTCATTGTAACGTGCAATTATTTTATTGCCATCGTATATATAAATTGGCGTACCATACTTTTGAGAATATTTAAGAAGTAAATTCCTTTCCATTATGTTCCGGTTAGTTAGTTTGCATTTATGAAAATATTTTTTGTGATTATCTGCTAAATGATTTTATTCAAATGAAAAATTAAATTATCTATCTGTTCGAAAGTATGAGTGGAAAAAACAACAATTCGTAATGTACCTTCTGAATGAGAACCGATATAGTTTAAGTATTGTATTAGAATATTATTGCTCATGAGTTTGTTCTTTATTCTTAACATATTCGCTTTATCATTTAATGTAAAAGCAACTATAGGTATTGGAGAATTATCAACGATAATTCCGATTTTGGACAGTGAAGTTTTTAAATGTTTAGTATTGCTGAAAAGCTTTTCCCTCAATTCAGAATTTGATTTAAATACTTTAATGCCAGTCAAGCTTGCAGCAATGGCAGAAGAAGGTGCTGGAGTTGCACCATTTAATAATTCACCATTTTTAATTGCAGTTATAAATTCTTTTTTACCTGGAATAATTCCGCCAAATCCACCAAATGCTTTAGAGAATGTTCCACCGTAGTAAATATTTTCTGAATTCAAATCGAAATGTTCATATGTTCCACGTCCATTTTTACCAATAACACCAATGCCATGAGCATCATCAATCCATAAAAGTCCATCTATTCTTTCCACAATCTTCTTGTAATTAGCTGCCGGTGCAATCTTTCCGTTTAATGGAAATACTCCATCAGAGATAACTAATGGTTTTTTGTGGCTCGTAAAGGTTATTTTCTTTTCAAGTTCCTCAAAATTAAGATGAGAAAATTTATAGACGGGTTTACGGCTTAACGTAGCAGCATAATGATTACTATAGTGAGAAAATTCATCTATGAATATTGCGTCAAACCTATTTTCTTTTGTAAATATATTGAGCGCTGCCATATCAGTTAAAAAGCCAGAAGGCAAATAGACAGAATCTTCAGTTCCAAAAAAATCTGAAGCTTCTTTTTCTAAATCAAGCAATAATTGATTGGTGCCAAAACTGCTTCGGGAAGATGATGTGGTAATTCCGTACTTTTTTTGAGCTTCAGCCGCAGCATTTAGGACTTGATCATTTTTATGCAGTTCATAATAACTTGTGCCTCCAAAGTATGAGTATTCCACTCCAGCTATTTTAACAATTGCACCGGGGGCTCCTTCAAACATGTATTGCTTTTCGGTTGTCATTTTTTTGTATTAATTTTTTATCAATGCATCATAAATAACTTCAATTGGGTGAAATGCAATTTTATCAGTGCCATCTTTAATTTGATGACGGCAGCTAGTTCCCGAAGCACAAATTATGGTTTTATCGTCTTCAACATTTCTGAGTAACGGAAAAAGTGAGAGTTCACCAACTTTCATTGAAATATCATAATGTTCGGCTTCATAGCCAAAAGCACCAGCCATTCCGCAACATCCAGAATCTATTTCAGCAACAGAATAATTTTTTGGTATTGATAAAAAGGATTTAGTTGCGATGGTACTTGCAATCGCCTTTTGCTGGCAATGACCATGTAATAATATTTTTTTTGCTTCATCATGAAAGTAGTTTGAAGAAATCTTTCCTTTTTCAAATTCAGAAGCTAAAAATTCTTCAATTGTAAATGTTGAAGCGGCAACTTTTTCTGCTGCGGCTCTCAAATGAGAATCTACTAAGTCAAGATATTCGTCTCTAAATGACAGTATTGCAGAAACTTCTATTCCAACTAAAGGAGTGTTAGGACCAATGATATTTTTTAACAAGTTAATATTTGCGATTGCAATATTTTTAGCATTACGCAATAATCCTTTAGTAATAAATGTTCTGGCGCTTTCAAAATGTTTCGGAACTATTACTTCATAACCTAAAATTGATAGTAGTAAATAAGCTTTTATTCCAAGTCCAGCTTCATTGAAGTTTGTGAATTCATCTGCAAATAAATAAACTTTACCGTTTGCGTAATCAGTTTTATTATGTGAGGAAGAATTTTTTTTGTACCATTTTTCGAAAGTAACTTTTGATAATAGCGGAAGATTGCGCTTTGTAGTAAAACCGATTTTTTTTGCAAGCCATTTAGATTTAAAAAAGAAGTTACTAATACTCGGAAAAATTGATGCAATTGAATTTAACCTTGGCAAGTAGGCAATTAATTTAGTTCTAAGTGGAATACCATTGCTGTCATAATAATGTTGAAGAAATTCACTTTTCAATTTTGATATATCAACACCAGTCGGGCATTCAGATTTACATGCTTTACATGATAAGCATAAATCCATTACTTCATAAATTTCTTCATGATCAAATGGGTTTGCTTTATTTGATCGAGTTAAAAATTCCCGGAGTGTATTTGCACGAGCACGTGTAGTGTTTTTTTCATCTCTTGTTGCTCTGTAACTTGGGCACATAGTTCCGCCAATTAGAATCCCCTTTCTGCAATCTGCCGAACCATTGCACTTTTCTGCTGCTCGTAAAATCCCTTTTGCTGAAGAAAAGTCATAAATGGTAGAAATTTCTTTATGTGTTTTATCAGTTTCATATCTTAAACTGGAATTCATTGGAGCAGAATTGACAATTTTACCAGGATTGTAAATATTCTTTGGATCCCAAACCTTTTTAATTTCTTTGCATAACTGATAATTATGTTCGCCAATCACAATCGGAATAAATTCTGCACGTAATCTTCCATCACCATGCTCACCACTTAAAGAACCTTTGTATTTTTTTACGAGATGCGCTATTTCCTTTGTGACGGAGTAAAATAATTTTACATCAAAAGAATCTTTCAAATTCATCATTGGTGTTAAATGGAGTTCCCCAGAACCTAAATGAGCATAATATGCGCTTTCAAGATTATTTTTTCTTAATACTTCTTGAAATTCCCGCATAAAGTCTGGTAAATCAATTGGTCTTACACAGGTATCTTCAATAAACTGTTCTGTTCTTTTATCTCCCGGAATGTTACCTAAAAGTCCAAGACCAGCTTTTCGCAATGCCCATACCTTATTAACATCCTCGTTGATAAGTAATGGATAATGGTAACCGAATCCTTCTTTTATTAATTCAGCCTCTAAATTTTTGGCAATATATTCAATTTCTTGAATTGTATCTCTAGCAAACTCAACCACTACTAAAGCTGACGGATCTCCTTTAATAAAAAATCGATTTTTTTTCTGTTCAATATTTACTTTTGAATATTCTAAAATTTTTCCATCAATTAGTTCAACAGCTCCCGGATTAAATTTTAATGCAATTAAATTTGCTTTGAATGCTTCTTCCAGAGTATTCATATGAATTGCAACTACACCAATATACTTGGGCGGCAATGGAATTAAGTTCAATTTAATCTCAGTTGTGAAGGCTAAAGTTCCTTCAGAGCCGGCTAATAATTTACAGATATTAAAATTATCAGCACCAAAACCAAAAGTATTACATTTTAAAAGCTGATCTATAGAGTAACCGTTATTTCTTCTATTTATATCTTGTGAGGGGAATTCATTTATTATTTCATCTTGATTTTTTGTATTCGATAAGATCTCATACAAATTTTTATATATTTTATTTTCGAGAGATTCACCACGGCATTTTTTAAGTAAGTCCTCTTTTCCAATAGGCATGAAAGTTACTTCTGAGCCATCACTTAAAATTACATTTGCTTCTAACACATGATCTCTTGTCGATCCGTAAAGAATTGAATGCGCACCGCAAGAATTATTCCCAAACATACCGCCAATATTGCATCTATTGCTTGTCGCTGTTTCAGGTCCAAATTGCAATCCATAATTTTTCAAAAATATATTTAACTCATCTAACACAACACCGGGTTCAACACGAACCCATTTTTCATTCTCGTTTAAATCAATAATTTTATTCATGTATTTAGAAACATCAACGACAATTCCATTTCCAACAACTTGACCGGCCAAAGATGTTCCGGCAGCTCTAGGAATAATAGGGAAGCTGTGTTTATCTGCAAACTCTACAATTTTTTGAATATCATTTTTATTCTTTGGAAGGACAACAGCGAAGGGTTTTTCTCTATAAACAGAGGCATCTGTGGAATAAATTACACGCGTTAAATCATCAAGTAAAATATCTCCTTCGAATTCATTTTTCAATTCCAGAAGTTCTTTCAATATGTAGTTATTGCTTTTCATCAATCTCAATTATTTGTCAATAGTTTTTGTAATACATTATCAAAAAAATCCTTACTTATAGAAACTTGTTGAAATATGTCAATCACTAATTCTTTGGTAATGTGTTTAAAATCTTCCTCTCTTGGGAAAATTAAAACTCCGCCAAAATCAACCGCAGCCGGGCTAATTAAAATCTGTTTGTCATTTTCCTCAAAAAAATATGAAGGTCTGTGCTTGCTTCGCGGGAAAATTAATATGGTCCATTCATTAGTATAGTTGCATATGATATTCAGCATCGGCTCTTCAGAGGAGCTATTATTTAATAATGCTGTGTAAATTTTGTCAAATTCAACTTTGAGATTTGAGATTTTATTTCCTTTTAACACAAAATAATTTCGCATTGAATCTGAGACGATAAATAATTTAATCTCCGAATCAAAAAGAATCAATTGACCATATTTTTTGATGATAGATTCTAGTTCATTTTCGATAAGCATGAATCCGAAATTGCCAGCTTGAAAATGCATATGATCTGGTGCAGAAGCGCCGCATTTAGGTCCATTATAAAACACCGAATAATTTTTACCGAGCAATGAAGAAAGATTTAGAAGACTTTCAAATTCTGCGTGAATTGATTGAGAAACATGTTTGAGTAAAGGAATTGTAAAATGTTTATTGAAAATTGGAAATGGATTAACAAGTAATATATAATCATCAAATAATTTTACTGCTTTTTGTTCCTTGGGCAAGTTGGCTTGACATAAAAAACAAGGTCTTTGTTTTATTGATCTATCATCTACTTTGGCGGAAGAAGAAACTATTCTTCCGGCATTAAATTGCGCTTCGATAGAAAACCCATCGAACATAAATATTTTTTTTCTTACAGATTTTAAACTATTATAGCCATCTGAAGCAAGTTTCCAATTTTGTAATTGGTCTTCAAATAACCTTGCGATAAGAATTAATAGGTCTTTTGAATTATCTTTGATCTCGAGATAAAAATTTTTTTCAGAGAACTCCGTTTGCATTTCTATTTTTCCTCTGACGAGCAATTACTTCTATTGTTCTAATTCTGTCTTTGTATTCATTAAAGATATTCTGTTTTTCAATGCTCAATGCAGCATCTGAATTTCCTTCCCAACGTCTGCAAAGGTATATAGGCTCATAAATTCTTCCTATCTGATAATCACGTGAAATCATTAATCCAATTGCATAATCCTCACCATAGCTAACATTTGGAATTTTATACTCTCTAAGAAGAGGAGTATAAAAAGCACGAGGTGCGCCAAGTCCATTAATTCTCAACGCATTATTTCTTCCGTTATCCGGAGTCCATTCTTTGTGGTCAATAATACCGGGCGGAATTTCTTGAAGATTGAAATTAGTCATCATATAAGTACCAATCACCATAGCACATTTTTCTTTATTAAATGTATTAACAATTATTTGAACAGTATTTTCATTAGCATAAATATCGTCGCTGTCTAATTGCATAGCATACCTTCCGCATAATTTGTGATGAACTGCTTCATTCCAACAACCGCCAATTCCTAAATCTTGTCTTTTTGGAATAATGTGGATTAAACGAGAATCTTTTTTTGCGATTTCGCTTATCTTTTCAGTTGTTCCGTCAGTTGAATAATTATCAACAACTATTAAATTGAATTTAAAATCTGTTTTTTGCGACAACACAGAATTAATTGCATCAGTAATTGTGTTAACTCTGTTTTTAACTGGTATAATTACTGAAGCTTCATATTCAAATTCTTCATCACCAAATTCAATTTGCTTAAAATTTGGATGGAGATAAGCGCCAATTTTTTTTAGGTGTTCAGTGCAAGCGAGTTCCATTTCAATCTGCACTTTACGGTTTTTAGGATTCACATAGTCAAATTGTTTGGCACCGCTTTTTCTAGTATCAGTTTCAATTGTTGTATATAGAAATTCTGGTATTCTTATAAATTGCGATTCTCTAGAAAGATGAAGTCTTAAATTATATATACCAGCATATTTGTAGTCATTTTCATTTTTAAGTGATTTACACATCTGAGTATTTAAAAGTAGAACTGAGCCAAAATCAAAATCATCACGCAAACTCCCTATTTGGTAATCGTTCACTGGATGTTTTTCCAATATGTTTTCTTTAATCGTCATATAATCTGAATATACCAAACCAGTATTTGTTGAATTAATTACATTATAAAATCTTTCGATTGCAAATTGACCTAATTGATATTTATTGTCTTGGGTGAAAAGTAAAATATATTCTTCTTGTGCTGCATCAATTATTTTTTCAATGGTTGAAGAGCTTCTAAGATCCATAACTTTAAGTAATTCACAATTATCCGGCACATTAATCGAATCATTATTAACTAGTAAAAATATTTTGGAAACTAGATTGCTGTTATTTAATTCATTTATTAATTCTAAATTGTACTGCAATCCGCTGTAAGGTAAAAAAGCATTGATCATTTCTTAAAACTCCGATATGATATTTTTAATAATCGTTCTTATGTATTAACATCATTGAGATTCTAGTGAAAGAAAAATTAGAACTGGATGAGTATTTAAACAATAAAAAAATCCCCTCTAGAATTTAGAGGGGATTAAAAACAAAATACATTATTTAATTAACAGCATCTTTTTAGACAATGTTGTTTTGCTAGTATACAGAGTATACATGTAAACACCGCTTGCTAAATTTGAAGCGTTGAAATCTACTTCGTATGTGCCGCGTGTTTTAAATTCATTTACTAATGTGGCAACCTCTTGACCAACAGTATTATACACTTTCAAAGTTACAAGTCCTTCTTCAGGTATTGAAAACTTAATAAGTGTTGTTGGGTTGAATGGGTTCGGATAGTTTTGTGATAATGCATATCCAGTTGGTATTTCATCTAATGGTTTTACATCAGAACCAGATTTTGTAAGTTTTTGAACGAGTGGATATCCAGATCCACCAAAACATCCGATATACGCAGTATTACCATCAGGACTGAATGCCAATGCTCTTGGCCTTTCTGCAGTTGCATTTGGGACAGTAAATGTCCACTTCAAACTATCAACAACTTTCTTTTGGTTAAAATCATAAGCGTACCAAGTGTTTGGTGTAAAAGGATGGTCTGGTTTATCATTATTTGAACCGCCAGAAATCCATAGATGATTAGTTTTTGGATGCCAGGTCATTGATTCACTATCTACACCAATCATCATAGAGTCTTTTCGTGTAAATGAATCAAACTCAGTAGCTCTGTTATAAACGAACACTTTCCCATTTGTGTAACCAGCCCAATAGATAGTATTTCCATCTTTAGATACTTCAAAACTTCTTGAAAAACCAACAGTTGAAGTTAACGCGTTTCCAATTAGTGTAAAATTTTGGTCATACATTTCCATTGGAGATGCGCCGGTTGCACTTGGGACGACGGGTGCAACAAAAATAATTCCTGGGGTTGTAGCAACAGCTGGAGCTGCAGCCGTATATTTTAGCTGAACCCTTTTCAGCGCTTGCCCAGTTTTATAATTCACCATATACATATAGTTAGGTGTTGGACTAGAACCAGTTAGAAAAAGAATATTTCCGTCTTTGTTCAATCTCATTCCACGGTTTGTAGTGAGTAGGGTATCAGTATAAGTAGAAGTTACAAATCGCCATATTGGAGAGAACGATGCTTGTGTTCCATTCGGATTGAAAACGTAAATTAAATAAACGTTTTTCTTAAGTGTATCGCCAGGAGCAACAACATGTTTTACTGCTGGACCCCACCAGCCAACCCAAACTTTTCCATCCGGGTCAACTGCCATAGAGTGGTTTTGACCTTTGAAAGTATCATTTGGCCATGCACCTTGGTTAGTCCATTGTGCTTTGCTAATACTTGCCATAAGAAAAACAACTGCAAGTAATAAAGTTAATTTTTTTAACATAATGCCTCCTTTTAGTGAGTTAAAAAGTTTGTTGTTTGATTTATTTAGAAAAAAAAACATTTGTTATTGTCTTCCAAAATACGGTGCACCTAATTTCTGCATATCTACTCTAATCAAAGAATGAAAAATGGAAGTTCCCTCAATAAATTCTTTAATATAAAAAAGATTCTTATTGGTTCCCCAGGCTATTGACCGTGCATAAGGAGTTATTAATCCAGGATACATTGCGCTCGCATTTCCATTTTTGATTAAAATAAATGCGTCAGTTTGGTTTGTGCCTAAAATTAAATCTCCATCATCAGAAAAGGTAATTGCACCAATTTGAATTTTATTCAAACCATAAGCTGATCCAATATTAAAGAAAGTTTCTTTTGTTCCAAGTGATGTGTTTGAATTAATTTTATAACGGTAAATAGCCTCTTCATTATCTTTCTTACCAGCTAAATATAAATACCCATTGAATACTCTAACTGAAGTTACTGTATAGTCAATTGGGAATGCATTTATCTCTTTGTTAGGATTCACGCTATAAATATTTCCACCGCCGCCAGAGGCCCAGATGTTTTTACTCGCATCAAAATCGATAGAAATAATAGAAATTCCAGTAGGGAAGACTACATAAGTTGCACTTGGTGAACCTTGAGTAACTTGGAAAATAGCTCTGAGACTTCTTGTTCCGTATAAAACATTATTAGGACCCATTTTCAAATCAAAGAAAAATGATTCGCCGCCTTTTGGTGCGAAGTCTGTCAACACTCCAGTTGGAGAAATTTTCTTTATTCCTTTATCCAATACAGATACATAAAGATTTTCAGACTTATCAACTGTAACAGTCATTGCTTCATCAACACTTTTTGTAAAAGCGTAATATACACCAACAGCTTCAAGCAAATTATATTTAGTAACATTACTGAAATTTTCTACTCCTTTAATAGCAACTTTTAAATCGAGCTGGTTCTTTATTAATGGTGGGGCTTTTACAATAAGTTTTGTTGAAGTAGCTTCTAGAATGGTTCCTTTGGCAGTGCCAAAGTAAACAAAATTATCATCCTTGTTAGATGAAAAGTTTGACCCGTTTATTGTAACTTCGCTTACACCGGCTAAGGCTTCATTGGCTGGAACCACACTACTAACAACCGGAGTACCACCTTTCGATTCTATTTCGTATAAACTGGGTGCTGCCTCTTGGTTACAACCATAATAAATGAAACCAAGGAGAACTGTGATTAATAAATAATGAATGTGTTTATAATTTTTCATATTCAATACCAATAAATTTTTTAAATGATTAATCATTTATCACATAACTAAAAAGAAAAATTAAAAGAAAATCTGTGAACGTTTTTAAAAATTCCAAAAGGCTGATAAGCATAATCGATCCCAACGTTCATACCGGCAAAATTTCTATTAATACCAACACCAGCAGTAAAATCTCTTTCATCTGCCGGAGAAACAAAACCAGCTCTAACTGAGAATGTTTTAATAAAAGTATATTCTGCACCAAGATAGATTTGTTCGCTAAAATCTCTTGGATGAACGGCATCAACAGAAACAAGTAGGGAGTGAGTCTCTTTATCAATATTGAAAATATCCATTGCATCCATTGAAAGACCAATTCTAAAAGTTAACGGCAGCTGAAAAGTTTCCTCCTTATACTTTAACTCTTGCGAAAAGTTTTTGATACTCATTCCGAAGTTTAAACTCTTAAATCCGGTTCTGTAAAGAATACCAAAATCGAACGCCATTGCTTTCAGACCGTTATCTTCTTGAATGAAATTGCCGCTTGGATCCATATCAACTACACTGCTGCCAAGGTTCTGCTTAATGAATTTTATACTTCCGCCGACTGCAAATTTTAATGAAAGTTCTTTTGCATAACTAAAGCCAATTGCATATGAAGTTGGGGAATAAGTGCCAACGTCAACATATCCTTTTTCATTATTTGCAACTACTGTTCCGAAAAAATCACCATAGTCAACTGTCAAGAATGAGATTCCAAAAACTCCATAATCTCCATCGAACGGGGCAAAAGCAATTGCAGAATGAAGATAGTTTATATCTGCAATCCAACCCACATGTCCCACTGAAAGGGAAGCAAAGTTCTTTAGTGATGCCATTGTAGATGGGTTATAAAACATTGCAGATGCCGATGATAAATCAACAGAAGTTGCAGCTTCAGAAAAACCAGTTGTTCGAGCGTCTGTTGATACACTAAGAAACTTCATGCCCGTTTGAGCAAGCTTTTTATCTTGCGCTTGAAGGGAATGAGTTAATAGTCCTAATATCAAAATTGAAATGATTGTATAGTTTTTCATTTATCTACCCAAAATTATTTTATCTGATAATTGCAAATTTGGCGATATGATTTTCGCCCGTTTTTTTATCAGTAATAACTGCAATGTAAATACCACTTACAATTATTTGATTTGATGAAGTAACTTGATACCAATATTCATCACCGCTTCCATTTGTATGTTCAATTGTTTTTATCAGTTCACCAATTTCAGAATAAATTCTTATTGTACATTCACCCGGAATATTATAAAAAGCAATTTTATCTTCATCAATTACTCCGGGGAAACGAACAGATCCTTTTGCAGATGCATTAAAAGGATTAGGAACAATTCTAATATCAGTTAACTTGTCACCAGCCGCTCTTTGAAGATTTGCCGGATCGTACGTTTGAGTAAAATATCTTCCGCTTTCAAGTCTTCCGGCTGGAGTTCCGGGTCCGGCTGGTATTGGTGCTCCAACTGCAGTAATGTAATAATAATAATTGAAGCCCCTTACAACTGATTTATCAGCGTAAGTTCTTTCGCTTCCGCTTTGTGATTCGTATATCTTTGTATATTCTCCGTCAACATCGCCTAATGCTCTATAAATTCTAAAAGAAGTTGGAGGATTAGGATCGTTTGAGTTAACATCCCATTTCAGTGAAATTCTATCGCCTCCGGAATTTACTTCAAAACTTGTAGGAGGCATTGGAGCTAAAGGAATTTTCCAACCGCTGTTAAAATTTTCTGTTATTCTTTTAAATGTTAACATCAAAGAATCTTTCCCTTGCATTACTACTCGGTTTTTAGCTTCTGCAGTAATTTGACCTTTCTTATATTTTTCACCGGTTTCTAATTGCAGTTTTCTTCCAATTCCGTTTGCGGCTTCTGCAATAACTATTCTAACGCTTTCGCCAGGTTTAATTGTATAAGGTCCATAACCATTGTTGAATGAAATACCTCCGGATGCATTGCCAACGTTTGGTGCATTTTTTTGAATGGCAAAATCACCGCTCGGTTCAACTGCATCTGCATGACGTGGAGCTTTATGACCAACAGACATTAATGCATATTCTTGAGTCATCCTATCTATATTAAGCGCATTAGCACCGGCTAATAATAATGGATGGTCTGAATTTATATAATCTGTTGTTGTTGGCTGATTTGGATCATCAATTTTTTGCGTTGCAGATTTATCAGCATATAAAGTTAGTGTACCTAAAAATTGAGTACCGCCTAATCTTCCAACTGTATCTGCTGGGTTATTGTATCTTGCAGCATTTGCGTTGAGCGCCCAGATTGGTCCGCCAATATTATCGTACGGAACATCTTTGCCCGGAAAGAATCCATGCCAAGAAAATTGTGCTCTAAATCTTTCGTTAACTGGATCTGCTTTAACACCATCGCCTCTTGCATCATTCATAGTATTAATACCCCAACCAGCAGCATTACCGATTACATAACGAACAGATTGATTAACTGAATTTCTGTATGTAAACCAAAAGTAAACTTCTTTAAGTGTTGTATTTGGGAGTTCAATTTCAGAGTCGGCATCAGTGTTTCCAGTATTAGTAAAAGTATATTCGTATACTATATAGTTATCATGATACTGCTGAGAGAATTGGAAAATTTTTCTTGTCATAGTTAAGCCAAGCTGATTATTGACTACATTTTCAATCATTCTGTCATATGGTAATTTGTCGTCAACTTTGTCAACTTCAACATTTTTTTGATATGAAAGATTTCCGTCAACATAAACATTAGTCGGATTGAACTTAGAAACTAATTGCATTTTGATTGGATAGAAAGAATAAAATTGAGGATTTCTTGGTCCAACTGTTACAACTTTATAAGGAAAATTTTGACCTCTTTCATCAGTAAAATCCTTAGCTCCTATCCACATTCCTCTTGCTGCTTGCATGTCTTGATAATTATAGATTGCCGGCCATTGCATTCCAAACTGTTGTCTTCTAACAAATCCGGCTTCTTCTAATTCGGAACCGATTTCAGAATACCAGTTATGCAATGAACCTACAGACATGTAGACATTTTTAAATTGTCCCAAACTAATTGATTGTAATCCAAATAGTAAAAACAGAATAATTAGATGACAATTTTTAATTCTGAAAAACGCTGAGTTCATTATTCCCTCAAAAAATTTTAATTAATATCGTAGTTAATTCTTAATCCCCAGAAAATAGAACGTGGGTTTAAAAATCCGCTGTATTCTAAATTCGGCATATCTATATAAGATTTGTTTTTTCTCCACTCTTCTTTTTGTGAGTCGCTTGCATTATTATCCCATGGTATATAAGGTCCAGTTCTAATATCGCCCGGTTTATCATTACCAGCTATAAATGTGTAGTTGTTGCCAAACTCTCTATATTGTTCAGGAAGATGAAGTGATTTCATATAATCATCATAATCGTTCAAATCAATAAATCCGCCTCTGTAATCAAGTTGTTTTAGATTTAGAACATTATACATGTCTGCGAACAACTCTAAATTCAACCGACCGATATTAAATCCTTTTGAGATTCTTATATCTAGTCCGTAATAATCTTTCCATTGAATATTATTCTCAAATCCGGGCTTTACTCCACCAACGCCAGTCCAAGAGAAATATGTTCCGGCACGCCATACAGCTAATAAATTAATTCTTATATCTTCAAGCGGTTTCATTCCTAAAAATTCTGGTCCCCAATTAACTGGGGTAAAGATATCAATGTTAGCTCTTGCGTAAGGTCTTGGTATTGGTTTGCTTTGCTCGAAGAAAGATTTATTTCTTAAGTTTTCACGTTGAATAGCTGGATTTTCAGAATTACTTCTTAATCCAAAATTACCGCTTGTGGAAACTTGATATGTATAATTAATAAAACCTCTAACCCATTCGCCTCTATTTTTTGTTACAGTTGCTTCGAATCCTCTAATATCTTCGTAACTGACCGGTTCTGGAATAGTGTAATTAACTGAATTATCACGGCTTGTGTATGTAATTAATCTTGGTTGTTCTGATACATCTTTGTAATATCCAGCTAATCTTAAAAGATATTCATCAAATAAATTATGCTCATAACCTAATTCATATGCAATTGTTTTAGGAAGTGGATTATTAGGATTTGCTAAACGAGTAATTGCTTGTGTAACAGAACTCCTTCTGACCAAATAAAGATCTTCTGGAAGCGGCATCGATCGGAAATGTCCATAGTTAAAAAATAGTTTGCTATCTACCGAAATAGGAAATGCAACACCCAATCTTGGGCTTACATCCAGAATTGCTTTTGTTGGTTCTTTTACAAGTATAGTATCAATACCAAGTGAAAAGGCACCTGAAAGTGCTTTCGTATAAGGATTATCAATCACATACCATTCGTCATTTGCATTGCTATATTCTAAACGCACACCAATGTTAGCAATCATTCCTTCGAATTCTAATTTGTCTTGTACATAAAAAGCACTTCTAACCGGATATGTTTGCCACTTAGATTGACTATTATTACTTGGCAAAGCCGGTTCTATAAGAGCATAATTTACTGCATTATTAGTATAAACAAATTCGAATCCGCTTTTTAAATTATTGTATTTATCAAGTTGACTTACAAAATCAAGTTTAATTGACCATGTAGTTACTTTGCTTGAATCTCTCGAGTTGCTAAAGCCAAGCCCCATGTTCATTGATGAACCAATTCCAGCACTTGTTCCGCTGAAATATCCAAATGGAGCTTCATCAAATAAAATTCCCCCGAAGTCATAAATTTTATTTGTATTTCTATAATTGCCCGGATTGGTTTCGTACCTGGTTCCAAATTGATTTATATAAACGTCATAAAATGAAGAAGGACTTAAAACATGTGTAAGTTTGAAACCAAAGCCAGAAATATATTTTGCAGTTGGCGCCCAATAATCAGTTGCGAATACCCGTGCATCAAGATAACTTGCGCCAGAGCGAATATCTAATTGACTTGCAATTCCGCTCTCCGAACGAAAAATCCCGGGACCACCGCTTCTTGAACTTGTTGTGCCCCATTGTTTTCCAATTATTCCTTCTAAAGAAATTTTAATTGCCGGACTAATGTTGGATGTAAATTTCAATTGGTAGTTATTATCTCTATAACCATCAGTTGATAGTGGTACGAAATACATATCTTGAGTTGATCTGTATGAAAAAATAAATCTTAAATCGCCCAACAAATCTCCAACAACCGGAACCGGACCGCTGAAGCTTAAATCAGCATCATAATCTGGTTTTGTTATATCTAATTGTCTTCTGTGCTGCCATAAAAATAATCTTTGTGCAGCTTCAGGTGTTAAGTCATTGGAAGGGTCATTATCGGCAACTAACTGTTCTGAAACTTTATTCCAACCTCTAAATGGCTGGTATTGCCGTTTTGTATAGTCATCCCAAGAACCGTTATCAGTTCCAGTCCAAGCAACGGCATCATCAATATAAGGTCTAATCCAATACGAATTAGGTGAATTGATTGGATCACCAAAATGTTTTCTGGCAGCACCTTTATATCTGCTTAAAACTGAAATTGAATATTTTTGTTTGTCGCCTTCTTTTGTCACTACATTGACTAAACCGGAACGGATATTTCCTGACTCGGCATTAAAACCGCCAGTTTGCACTTGAATTTCTTTAACTGATGTAAAGCTAATTCCAATGTACGGTGTGTTATCGCGTTCATCGCGAAGTGTCATACCGTTTAGAACAAATGCAGTTTGATCTGCACCGCCGCCTCTAATTGCCGGACCAGATGCAGTTGCAAGTATTCCAGCTTGCAGATTCAGAACACTTTGAATAGTTGCAACTGGTAAATTCTCGAATTCTTCAGCGCTAAGATTAATTCTGCTTGATGAAACATCTTTTTGAACAATTGGTTGTTGAGCAATAACAATAACTTCACCGGCAAGAATTGCTTGTTCTGTTAATGCTACATCAAGGTTTGTCGTCTGGTCAATATTTACTCTTACATTTGTTATTGTTGAAGGGGAGTAACCTATGTAAGAAGCTTTTACAGAATATGTTCCCGGAGGAACATTCAATATTACATAGTATCCGTCAACATCAGTCGAAGCCCCTAAGTTAGTGCCCATAAGAATTACATTCACACCAATAAGAGGTTCTTTTGTTTGCGAGTCTATAATTGTACCAGAGATTTTTCCCGTTGTACCCGCAGCAAAATTAAGTGAAGCAAATAACAAGGTGAGAATAGTGAGAAGTAAAAATTTTCTCATACTCAATATCTCCTAAATTTCAGAAATTTTTATCAAAAGAATAATTTGTGGAACTACTACAATTACATTACTATATTTATTAATAGAAATCAATTGCAAATAAATCCAATTCAAAGGTTTATTTAATAATAATCATTTTTTTACTCAATATTTGAGGACCAGACTGCAGAACATATATATAAATTCCGCTTGGATAATCTCTTGCATTAAACTCAATAGTATAGTGCCCAGCTGCAAATTCATTATTTACTAACTCGCCAACTTGTTGTCCGAGAATATTATAAATTTTAATAGTAGCTAAACCAGCTTCCGGCAATGAAAATGAAATCTTTGTAGAAGGATTAAATGGATTAGGATAATTCTGATTCAAAATAAATTCAGTTGGAATGTTTCCGTCATCAACATCAGAGATTAAAGTTTTAAATCCAAACTGTGAAGACCAGAAGCTAGTGCCATAATTATTTTTTGCATTCACACGCCAGTAATGTATTTTATTCGGAGTCAATGCTGTCTTTATTGCATAAGTAGTATCGACTAATGTTGTATCAACAACGTAAGAACCGCTCTGGAATTCAACCGTTGTTGAAACTTGAATTCTATATGAAGCAGCATCTAAGCATCGATTCCATTTGAATTCAGGTTTTAATGAAACATTATAAGTTGCATGAGCGGGCAATATTAACAGAGGAGGAAGCGGAATCCCCGATTGAAAACTAAAAACATCAGAATATGCGCTCTCACCAACTTGTCCGAAAGCTTTTACTCTCCAATAATATTTTTCTCCAGGAACAACATTTCTAAAACTCAATTGAGTGCTTTGATACTCTGAAAGCAATAAAACAGTTTTTGAATTAAAAGAAGAATCTTTAGAAATCTCTGCAACATATCGTTCTGAGTTAGAATCACCCGACCAGGTTAAATTAACGGAAAGACCTAATTCACGATTGCCGTTAGCCGGTGAAGCGAGAACCGGTTTTTTTGGAATTAATGAAGGCAAATTAAATAAAACAACATTACTGACTTCTGATTCGTTGGAATATCTATTGATCGCAGTTACTGCATAATATGTACCTTTAGTAACCGAATATTTTGCATAGTTAGAAGAAAGAGTGGTAAGTCCTGTCGTTCCAAAAAGATTAGAAGAATTTTCAATATCGGGGGAAGCATTTTCTGATCTGTACACAATATAGAAAAAAGCAGTGTCGCCGCTTGCAGCTTTAGTGGGTTTATCCCAATGCAACTCATACTTACCGGTTGATGAATTAATTTCAAATCTAAGATTGGTTGGTGCGTTAGGTTTGTTAGTGCTTCCTACTTTCCATTGCATCTTTGGAGCAATTGATGGACGAGTAAAGTATCGATATTTAAGAGTATCTGTAACGAAATTATAGTTATAAACAGTTAAACTCCGCGAACTAAAATAAACACCTCCGTTAATTGCTGGAGTATTTCTGTTGGTTGAAATTTCCCAAGCTATTTCACCAGAAGAAAATTCCCCATACCTATAAGCTGCTTGCCCAACATATAAATGTCTTCCATTAAGAAAAGAAGAACTTGACCAGTTAGTCAAATAGCCGCTGTATTTTTCCCAATAAAGTTGAGGCATTATATAATCAATATAAGCTCCTCCAGTACGGAGAACACCAGTTGTGTCGGTGTATGTTCCGGCTAACCAATCTCCGGGAGTAATAAAGATTCCGTTATTTACTGATGGATTACCTGAAGGACTAATACCAAACTTTACCCATGGTTTTATTACTTTTATGCTGTCGTCAATCATCTTTAAAAGTATGTTAACATTGTTTTTGCGCCATGCTGTTTTATTTGTAAAACCGTTGGGGTATTTTGTAAATGCGGCATCATCATTAAATGTTCCATATTCTGCATAAGGATAAAAGTAATCATCAAAGTGAATACCGTCTACATCATACCTTTTAACTATATCTATCACAATTCCTAAAACATATTGTCTAACTTCTGGTAAACCGGGATTAAGAAAACGGTATTCAGTTCCATTACATTTGATAATCCAATTCGGATGCTTGTTAATCACGTGATTAGTTGATACCGGACTACCACCAGATAATTGTGCGCGGTAAGGATTTAACCATGCATGAAGTTCCATTCCCCTTTTATGAGCTTCTTGAATAGCAAGTTTAAGAGGATCATAACTTGTGTCAGAAGGGGCAACTCCTTGAGTGCCGGTTAAATAACTTGACCACGGTTCATAACTGCTTTTGTAAACAGCGTCGCAGATCGGGCGGATGTGGAAAAATATTGCATTTAAACCGTAGCTTTTATGCGAATCAAAAATACTAACAAGCTGGCTTTTTTGATTTTGAATATCAGCTGTACTTGTTCCTCTGGTAGAAGGCCAATCAATCCCTAACGATGCAATCCATACACCTCTCAATTCTCTTTTGGGAATGGAAGTTTGAGCTAAATTTGAAATTAAACTAAAAACGAAAAAAAAGATGATTAAGCAGATATTTTTTCTCTTCACGAGTAATATCCTGAAGGTTTTATAATCTTTTAAGGAATTGCATTTCAATTTGTAAACTATAGTTCTTTTTTTTACTACCCTAATGTGTAGTTTTACGATATATAGGAATAATTGATATAAGAAATCTATTGAAAAAACAACTAATTGGGCTAAAAAATAATGATTTAGTTATTATTTTATTACCACTTAGAAAGAATTCTAAGTTTCTGCCCTTTATTTACAGCTTCTGCTCTGCTATGGACATGCAGTTTTTCATAAATACTTCTAATGTGATATTTTACTCCATCGACGGAAAGGAAAATCTCATCAGCAATTTTTTTATATGATTTCCCTTCGGCCAAAAGATTTAAAATAGTCGTTTCTTTGTCGGTCAAGTTTTCCTCAGAATGACCAAGATTATATTTATGGAAAGATTTTAAGACCCTTCGAGCAATTTGAGGCGTCATTGGTGAGCCACCTTTTATGGCCAAATTTATTGCATCAATCAATTCTTCTGGGGAAACAGATTTATGCAGATATCCAACGGCACCGGATTGAAGTGAACCAAAAATACTCTTATCATCATCCTTAATTGAAATCATAATGATAAGTGCTTTTTCATTAATACGTCTGAATAATTCTGCTCCTTCTATTCCAGATATTCCGGGTAAACCAATATCGAGTAGAATAACATTACATTTTTTAATCAAACCAGAATCTAAAGCTTCTTCACAAGAACTATAAGCACCTAAAACAACAAAATTACTTTCTGCACTTAAGGCAGTTTCCCATGCAGTTCTTGCAAAATTATTGTCTTCAACAATTATTATCTTAATCATAATATTCTTTTTGCAAACTGAAAAATGTTACTATTATATTCACTACACATTATGGTGAACATCATACTTTTATTGAGAAGTGCCATTTTGTACCCTTATCAACCTCAGTAGTTAAATTGTAAATTGCTTTTAAAGCTTCGACTCGGTTTTTTATGTTAATCAATCCGTTATGGTAAATTTTTTCTGATTCGTTAAAACCAATTCCGTCATCTTCAACAAATAAATCAAGTGTTTTTCCATCAAACTGAAACTTGACTTCCGCTTTTCTACATTGTGAGTGTTTAACGATATTCATAATTGTTTCTTTGCAGATACACCATAAATGTTGACGCTTTTCCATTGAGATGGATTTATTAATGCTGCCGCTCGGCATTTCAATGTTGTAATTAATTCCTTTAGAATCAAATAGATCTGAAGCATATCTATTAAATTTTACAAAAAATTTTCCAAGTCCGTCTTCATCTGGATTTACTGTCCATATCAAATCTTTTATTTTTTCTTGAGCATCAGCAGAGCTGCTCATTATAAGATTTAAGTATTTGCTGGAATTTTGGGATTTGTCTTCACCAATTTCTTTTCCCATTGCTCTTACAAAATACTGAATACTAGAAAGTGTACCTCCAACCTCATCATGAAGATTGCGAGCAATTTTAGATCTTGTATGTTCAATACCTAAAAGTCTATTCAATCGAATTTCATAAAAAAGAAAAATCAACAGTAAAATTAATATCACAACAATAACTCTGAACCACCATGTTTCCCAATACGGAGGCGTTATAATAATTGTAATAGATTTTTCGGTGTCGCCCCAAATACCGTCATTATTAGAGGCTTTTACCTTTAATGTATATTTACCAGCCTCAAGATTAGTAAATTTTGCAACTCGATTATTTGCATCAACAATAATCCATCTATCATATAAGCTTTCTAATGTATAAGCATATTGGTTTTTTGACGGTATTGCAAAATGCAGCCCTGAAAATTCTATCCCGATAATTTTATCTTTATATGATAATTCAATTTCATCTAAATCATTTAATGGTTTTTGTAAAGGGGAATTTTCTCCTACTGATATTTCCTGATCCATAATGGTCAGTTTTGTGAACACTACTTTTGGTTTAAAATGATTGTCTTCTATTTCATTTGGGTAGAAGTAAACTAAGCCATTTGAAAACCCGAAGAAAATTTTTCCATCATTATTAGCAACAGAAATATTCCCATTCTGTTCCATGTTCGGAAGTCCATCGCTGCTTGAATATTTTTTAAAAATTTTATTTTTCGGATCAAATTTAGAAATACCATCATCTGTTCTTAGCCATAAGTTTCCTTTTGAATCTTCTTGAATACTTAAAATTGCATTATTAGTAAAGCCATATTCGGTTATAAATTGCTCAAAACTATCAGTCTTTTTATCATATTTATTTAAACCCTGATAAGTTCCGATCCAAAGTTCGCCAGACTTTGATTCATATATACTATAAATCCTATCATTTGAAATAGATGTTTTGCTATTAGGAACAACTCGGTAGTGTTTAAATGTTTCACTATTTTCATCAAACACATCAAGTCCACCGTAGGTGCCAACCCAAATAATACCATGGCTGTCCTCAAAAACACAGCTTACTCTAGAGTCTCCAAGTGAATTTATATCAGCTTCATAATGGATAAATCTTTTATAGGTTTTTTTTGAGGGATCATAAAAATTAAGTCCGCCAGCCATTGTTCCAGCCCAAAACCGATTTTTATTATCAATGTAAAACCATCGAACAAAATTATTTCCTAATGAAGGAGTTCCATCATCAATGTATTGAACATTATGAAATTCATTTTTGATTCTATTGTAGTAATGAATACCATCATAACTTCCGACCCATAAATAATTGTTCTCATCTAAATAAAAATTTGCTGATTGCGCAGTTTTAAAACCATTTCGAGAGTCAACATTTCCGAAAAATCTAATTGATCTATCTGCGCTTTTCAGAATTGTAGATTTTCCAGGTCCAGCCCATAAAATTTTTTCAGAAATAAAATTCTTTGGAACTTGATTTAGATTGTCTAATAATGTTTGATAGTTATCATTAAAATTAACGACATGAAATTTTTTTCTTAAAGAATCGAATTTATTCAATCCAATAATAGTACCAACCCAAATAACACCAGTAGCATCTTTAAAAAGCGATCTAATTTTATTGTCGTTAATAGTTTTTGGATCATTTGCGTTTGAATAAAGATCAGATTTATTAAAACTATTTTTATCAAATCGGAAAAGACCATTGTATGTGCCAACCCAGATAGATTCATTATCCTCTAAAAGTTTTCTAACATTCAAGTTATCGGGTTTAATTGGAAAGGTGTTTTCACTTTTAATACTTCTAAATTTTTTTGTTTTTTTATCGAATAAATTAATTCCGCCGCCAAAAGTGGCAACCAAAAAATTTCCATTGGCATCTTCTAAAAATTCCATTACCTGATTATGACTAAGACTGTGCTTGTTTTTCGGATTGTTTTTAAAATGAATGAATCGATTTTCTGATTCAACATATAAGTTCATTCCGCCATCAAAAGTACCAATCCAGAAATTTTTTTCTTTATCCTCATAAATGGCACTTACCATGTTGCTGCTGATGGAGTTAGAATTGTTTGGAGAATGTTGAAATCGAGTAAATTCTTCAGTTTCTGGATTAAATAAATTCAACCCACCGCCAAGAGTAGAAATCCAAATTCTTTTTTTTGAATCCCTAAAAACTTTGAAAATAATATTGCTGCTAATTGTTTTTTCGTTTTCTGGATCGTGAAGATAGCGCTTAAATTTTCCAGTTTTACTATTGAATTTATTTAATCCGCCGCCTAACGTACCAACCCAAAAAACACTGTTTTTATCTTCAAGTAAACTGAAAACATGATTATAGCTTAAGCTATTTTCATCATTAACCTGGTTTTTATAATAAACAAAATTATAACCATCATATCTGCTTAATCCATTTTCGGTAGCAAGCCACAAGAAACCAACACTATCTTGTATAATATCATTTATATTCCCAGGAACTAATCCCTGATCTTTGCCTAGTCTTTCAAATGAAGTTTGTGATGGCTGTGCTGTAATTTTGATAGTTAGGTGAAGTATTATAAGAAAAATAATGAGAGTGTTTATGATATTATTTTTTGGCATAAAATCAGTTTTATTAAGAAAATTTAATTTCTTTTTCAATTGGAAATAAGTATTATCACAAGTAAATTAAATAGCGTTCTATTTCAATATACTTATCTTTTTTATAAGAGAAAACTCAAATCCTATCTAATAAAACCACCCGATTATGTAGTTAAATTTGTTTTACCCTAATTATTTTCGATTGTAAACGGACAATTAATAAGCAAGATTCTGATTTCAAAGTTTTAATAAATGTAGGTGTAATTTTGGATATTAAAAAAGTTATTTTAGCCATTCCTTTAATTCTAATATTTCTTTTCGGATGCGGCTCTGTAAAAATTGAAAATTCTGAAAAAGTAAATCAAAATTTACCTAAAGTGGAGCGTGAATTTCGAGGTACGTGGATTGCTACTGTTGCTAATATCAATTGGCCAAGTAAAAAAGGTTTATCATCAGAAGAACAGAAAAAAGAGGCAATATTTATTCTCGACAAATTGAGTGCATGTAATTTAAATGCAGTTATATTTCAAGCTAGGCCTCAATGTGATGCAATGTACAAAAGTGAACTTGAGCCCTGGTCTTACTTTTTGTCTGGAAAACAAGGAGAAGCTCCTGAACCGTTTTATGACCCTCTTGAATTTTGGATAAAAGAAGCTCATGAGAGAGGAATGGAATTACATGTGTGGTTAAATCCCTATCGAGCTCATCATATTGATGGTGGTGAAGTTTCAGAATATTCAATAGTTAAAAAGCATCCGGATTGGGTTGTTAATTTAAAATCAGGATATTGGTGGTTAGACCCAAGTAATAAAGAAGTTCAAGATCATTCATTAAATGTAGTTCTTGACATCACAAAAAGGTATGATGTTGATGGAATTCATTTCGACGATTATTTCTATCCATATCCATCATATAATGATGACATCGATTTTCCAGACGAAAAAAGTTGGAATACTTATTTGACATCCGGCGGAAAATTAAACAGATCGGATTGGCGGCGTCATAATATCAATATTTTTATTGAAAGAGTTTATAATGGAATAAAAAATATCAAGCCACATGTAAAGTTTGGATTGAGTCCATTTGGAATTTGGAGACCAGGTAATCCTGAATCCATTGAGGGATTTGACCAATATGAAAAACTTTTCGCCGATGCAAAACTTTGGATTAACAAAGGTTGGGTTGATTATTGGTCGCCGCAAATTTATTGGAAAATTGGTACAGTTAAACAAAGTTTCCCAGTAATATTGGGCTGGTGGAAAAATGAAAACTTAAAAGGGAGACACTATTGGCCGGGTATTAATATAGTTAGAGAAAACAACGATTTGAATACTCAGGAAGCAATTAATCAAATAATGATAATTAGAGGAATGCTGCCTGATTCACCTGGAAATATTTGTTGGAGCGCTGGACCAATTCTTGAATTTAAAGAATTGTTTGATGCTCTAATAAATGGTCCTTACAATAGAAAAGCATTAATACCAGCAACAAACTGGTTTAATAATTCTAAACCCGCAACACCAAGAGTAAATATTAGTTTTACCGATGATACAGCAAATGTAAATTGGAATTTGGAAGGCATGGAAAATGTTTTTTGCTGGATCCTTTATTTTAAATATGATGGAAGATGGGATTACAAAATATTTAGTAAAGAAAAAAAATCATATGAAATTCCGCTGATTTCGGGAATTAAATTTTTCAATAGCGACGGTAACGAAGTTGTTAGAAAATACAAATTAACTGAAATCGCAGTTTCCTCGGTAGATAGAATAAGCAATGAAAGTGTGCCGTCAATTCTACATATAAATAAATAACGGCTTCAATTTTAGTGTTGTTCAAACTTTTTAACTGCTATTTATTCTTTCGTATATAATAGTTTGTAATTAATTTAGTCTCATAGAATTAATCTCGTGAATATTTTTGAAAAGATATAATTCCTTGTAAAAATGATAATGGACTGAATTTAGAAATTAGTAACTTTATTTTACCAGTAATAGGAAAATAGGTGGGTATAAATTATTTTATTGGATTGGACGGCGGCGGTACAAAAACTAAATGTGTTATTACCGATTATGATTGTAATCCGATTTATGAATGTATTGGAGGCCCCTCAAATTTTTTGATAATAGGAACTGAAAAAGTTTCTGAAAACATTCTTGCTTTAATCCTGGAATCAATTAATCATGTTAAAATAAAACAAAATGAGGTTTCATCAATTTTTATTGGGACTACCGGTGCTGGCAGAGAGAGCGATGCAACGAAACTTAAAAATGACTTCCTCAACTTTTCTTCATCAAAAGGATATAACTTTCCTTTGTTTCATGTAGATAGCGATGCAAGAATTGCACTTGAAGGTGCATTCTCCGGTAAAACTGGTGCTCTCCTAATTTCTGGAACCGGCTCAGTCATTTTTGGTAAAGATAAAAATAAAATAATTCATAGAGTCGGAGGGTTCGGTAGATTACTTGGAGACGAAGGGAGCGGAAATACAATTGGAAGAAAAGGATTGAATCAAGTAGCAAGATTTTTTGATGGAAGAGGGGATAAAACAGTTTTATCTGAATTGTTGAAAAGAGATTTTGGAATTGTTGATTCTGCACAATTAATTTCTGAAGTGTATCGAAATAATTTTGATATTGCAGCATTTGCACCACTTGTAATTGAAGCAGCGCAGAATGGAGATAAGATTGCAGAAAAAATTCTCGAAAAAGAATCTGATGAACTTTTGCTGCATGTGGAAGCAATTTATAAATTGATCAATGAGCAAGAATTAAAACTTTGTTTAGTAGGTGGAACTATTGCAACCGATAATTATTATACAAAGAAGTTTCAAATTAAATTAAAAAACAAGTTGCCATATGTAAAAATTGTTAAAGCTGAATATCCTCCAGAATTAGGTGCTGCTTTTATGGCAAAGTCAAAACTATTATTTCAAAATTATCCAAATTAATTCCAGAAAAATATGATGAAAGAAAAACCAACTTATAGAAATCCTTGGTCATGGATTCCATCACTTTACTTTACCGAAGCAATACCATATGTAATGGTAATGACTGTTTCAGTAATGATGTATAAAAATCTGAATATCTCTAATACTGACATTGCATTTTTTACAAGCTTGCTTTACTTCCCATGGTTCTTAAAATTTTTATGGGGTCCATTTATTGATATGTTCAAAACCAAAAGGTTTTGGATTGTTACTATGCAATTTGTAATTGCAGTAACATTATTTGGAATTGCTATTGGACTTCCAACATCTTTCTTTTGGGGTATTACTCTTATTGTTTTTGCTATTATGGCATTTGCTTCAGCAACTCATGATATAGCTGCAGATGGATTGTATATGTTAGGACTCGAGCAGCAGCAGCAATCTGCTTTTGTTGGTGTAAGATCAACCTTTTATAGAATCGCGACAGTTTTTGGTTCTGGACTATTGGTTGTTATTGCCGGTGAATTAGCTCCAAGTATGGGTTTCAAAGGCGCGTGGTCAATTGTTTTTGTAATTGCTGGAATTCTTTTTTTGCTTCTATTTTTTTATCATAAATTTATTTTGCCTTATCCAGTTGAAGATAAAGGCACGCTTTCAAGTAAAAAATTAAAATCATCACAAATTGGATTTCTCTTCGGAGGTTTCTTTCTTTTTGCTGGTGCATTGTATCTCGCATTTTTGATAATCAGCTCTTTGTTAAACGTTATTGGGATTGTGTCGCCCTGGAAAACTATCTCCTCAACAATTGCATTAGTTCTAGCAATAGTAATTCTGTTCAGAACTTTTGTTGCAAGGTATGTTGAGAATTTCGAAAAGTCTCCAACTCAAAATGAACTTCTTCTTCCATTCATCGAATTTCTAAAAGCATTTGTGATATTCATGAAGAAGAAAGATATCTGGAATATTCTAGGGTTTCTTTTATTTTTCAGATTTGCCGAAGCACAATTAGTAAAATTAGTACAGCCTTTCTTACTCGACCCAAGAAGCAGTGGGGGATTGGAATTAACAACCTCACAAGTTGGAATTGTTTATGGTACAATTGGAATTATTGCATTAACAGCTGGCGGCTTGATTGGTGGTTATGTTATATCGAAACAAGGTTTAAAATGGTGGTTATGGCCAATGATAATGTCGGTTCATATCCCTGATCTAGTATTTGTTTATCTTTCGCAATATTTACCACATGATCTGTTGATCATTAATCTGGCAGTTGCATTCGAACAATTTGGATATGGGTTTGGGTTCACTGCTTACATGATGTTTATGATAATGATTTCAGAAGGCGAACACAAAACCGCCCACTTTGCAATCTGTACCGGAATAATGGCTTTAGGTATGATGATTCCGGGAATGTTCAGCGGTGCTCTTCAAGAGCAAATTGGCTATCAAAATTTCTTTTTGTGGATAATGGTTTCTACGATTCCAGGATTTATCGTAACAGCGCTTATAAAAGTTGATCCTCAATTCGGGAAGAAACAAAATAATTCTAAAAAGTAAAATAATAGTTTAACACAAATATTATTTGTAGAGTAAATTATGAAAAGATTATTTTCATTAATATTATTTCTTGTATTGTACTTTCCGTTATTAGCTCAGGATTTTAAAATGAATGAAATAATAAAAGTTATAGAAGACATAAAAAATGAATTTGCACCTGATAAAAGAACAGCAATTTTTCATGTCACAGTTGAGAATAATTCTGGGGTTTTAAAATTTTCTGGCGAAACCAACTTAACTGAAGCAAAGCTAAATTTATTTAAAAGTGTAAAAGAAAAAGGATTTAGGTTCACAGATGAAATTATAATGCTTCCTTCTGAAGAATTTAAAGATAAAATTTATGGTCTAGTTAATTTGTCGGTTGCAAATATTAGAACAACTCCAGCTCATTCTGCCGAACTCGCTACACAAGCTTTACTTGGAACACCAGTTAAAATACTTAAAAAAACTTCTGGTTTTTATCTAATTCAAACTCCTGATCAATACATTGCGTGGGTTGATGATGATGGAATAATTCCTATTAATAAAAATATGCTGGATGAATGGAACTTTTCTGAAAAAGTAATTTATTTAAATGAATATGGCTTTGCATTTTCAGAACCGAATGAAAATTCGCAGCGAGTATCCGATCTTACTGCTGGAAACATTTTAATTAAACTACAAGAAGAGAATAATTTCTGTAAAGTAAAGTTCCCTGATGGAAGAATTGCATTTGTCAATAAAATATTTTGTAAGAATTATTTAGAATGGTTAAATAAAGAACAACCAACCGGGGAAATAATAATTTCATCTGCAAAATCATTAATGGGAATACCATATCTATGGGGAGGTACTTCTGCAAAAGGTGTTGACTGCAGCGGTTTTACAAAAACTATTTATTATTTAAATGGCATAGTTCTTTCAAGAGATGCTTCGCAGCAAGTTAATCAAGGTGAATTAGTAAACACTGAAAATGGTTTTGAGAATTTGCATGCTGGGGATTTGTTATTTTTTGGTTATCATGCAACAGACTCAACAAAAGAAAGAATTACACATGTAGGAATCTATATAGGCAATTATGAATACATACATGCTTCTGGAAAAGTAAAAATTAATTCATTGGATAAAAACGCTCATAATTTCAGCGAGTTTAGGCTAACACATTTTATTAGAGCAAAAAGAATTTTGGGTTATATTGACAATAATGGGGTTGATTCATTAAAACGGAATAAATTTTATCTTGGGGAATTTTAATGAAGTGTGGTAGAAGGACATTTCTTTCAATAGCTGGATTACTTGGAGGTTTAATATTAACAAATAGTTTTAATAAAAATTTGTTCGGCAAAACATTTTCTATAAATAAAAAAAATTCTAAAATGAAATTGACATTTAAATCCTATACACTTGAATTGAAGCATGTTTTTACACTTGCTTCAAGCTCGCGTACAACAACTCCGGTTATGTTTACCCAAATTGAATTTGATGGTGTAGTTGGATATGGCGAGGCTTCAATGCCGCCATATTTGGGCGAGTCGCAAGAATCTGCAGCAAAGTTTCTATCTAAAGTTGACCTAACAAAATTTAATGACCCTTTTGAGATAGAAAGCATTTTGGAATATGTTGATAAAATTGAACCAAATAACCCAGCCGCTAAAGCATCAATTGATATTGCTCTACATGATTTAGTTGGGAAAATTATGGGTAAGCCATGGTATAAAATCTGGAACTTAGATAAAGAAAGAACTCCTTTCACATCTTTTACAATTGGAATTGATACAGATGAAGTTGTAAAGGAAAAAGTTACTGAAGCTGAAGAGTACAAAATCTTAAAAGTAAAACTTGGAAGAGATTCAGATAAAAGAATGATTGAAACTATTCGATCTGTTACCAATAAACCAATTGTTGTTGATGTGAATCAAGGATGGAAAGATAAATTTTTTGCACTCGATATGATTAACTGGCTAAACGAACGCAATGTAAAAATGGTAGAACAGCCGATGCCTAAAGAGATGATAGACGATATGGCGTGGCTAACTGAAAAAAGTCCGCTTCCAACTTTTGGTGATGAATCGGTTCAGAGAATTCATGATGTAATTAAAGCACACGGAGTTTATTCCGGAATTAACATTAAACTGATGAAATGTACCGGACTTCGTGAAGCAAATAAAATGATTAATCTTGCAAAGTCACTCGGGATGGAAGTAATGCTTGGCTGCATGACAGAATCTTCATGTGCTATTTCTGCAGTGTCGCAACTCTCTCCCGGAATTCAGTGGGCAGACCTTGATGGCGCACTCTTAATAAGTAACGATCCTTTTGAAGGAACAAAAGTTATTGATGGAAAAGTTGTTTTGTCTGATAGCCCCGGTATTGGTATAACAAAAGTATTGCCACATTAATTTGTATTGGTAATTCTCTTTTAGGAATTACGCTTAACACTAGTGATTTTATAAATCACAGATATTTTCATTATTCTCTTTTTCAATTTCCCATTTGAGTGGATTTCCCTCAATATACTTTCTGATATTATAAAGCTCTCTTTCATTCCGAATAATTCTATCATAAAAACGTGGCTGCCAAGAGAAATTGTTATAACCATTTTTATTTGCCCAGCGTGTAACTGCAGCTTTGAATTTTCCTACAACATCGCCAAGTGGTAAAGACGCCATAGATGGCGTCTCATTAATTTGTTTGTTGTGAGACGGCATATATGCCGTCTCTACGGCGGGATTGATTATAATTATGCCATGCACATGGTTGGGCATTATTATATAATAATCTATTTCTACATTTACAAAATGTTTGGGTATTTCTTTCCAATAATGCTCTGCTATTTTCCCTAATTCATTCAATATCATTATTTCTTTTACAACTTTCCCAAAATGTCTAACATGATTTTTTGTATTGATTGTTATATAATAATACCACGGATTAGAGTAATCCCATTCTTTCAATCTTGAGGATTCAATGCGGAATGTATTTTTAAATTTTGTCATCAACAAAATTAATTTTACAAAAATGTGAGACGCCCGATCGGGCGTCTCTACAAATATTTTTTATTCTGTAACTTTTTTTAATTCTCTTGTATGTTTATAAAATTCATTAAGTGAAAGTTCTCTCAAAAATAGAATTCCTTTTGCTGAACGTATACGCGGATGCAGATGCGTGAGAAAAAACTCTTTGCCCAAACATTCTCTTATTGTATAGTATTGTTCAACATGTATTTTTTGAACGAGTCTATTGAAGGGACCATCATATTCCCAGCTAGGAAAACTTGCACCGCGCTGAGAACTGAAACTCTGTAAAAATGTATTTTCGAGTATTGCAAAAGAATTTAAACTAACCGGCACATAAATATTTGCTTCTGCCGGATGAAAACGATACCAAACATTTCGGTAGCCCCAAACTTTAATATTAGAATTACCCGAATGTTTTTCATAAAGCTGAAGTGCCTCTGAGACTGCTTGCATTACTTTATAATGAGTATCGGGTCCGCTTCCTTCGGGGTCGAATGCAACAGTTACAATAGTTGGATTTACTTTTTTCATCAAATTGAAAATTGGAATTACATCTCTATCAATTTCTGGCACTTCTGTAAAGATATCTCCTTGATAAAAACCAAGCCGCAAATGAGAAACATCTTCAACACTAAATCCATAATAACCCCAAAAAATTTCGCTTTCAAATTCTCTTTGCATTCCTTTTAATTTCTGAACATAGGTAATATCTTTTTTGCCGGGGTATTGAGTTTTAAAGTAATTGATAAGTTCATTAACCCGATCTTTTATATACACCAAACTTTCTTCGTCATAAATATCCATTATGTTGCGAAGTAATCTTCTTGCGAGCGCTTCGTTTTTAAGTGTGCGCGAATATCCGGCGACTCCATCAAGATAATGCATAACATCACGATTTTTTCCGTCAATGTTTTTTCTATTGAAATAATTTTCATCGAATTTTTTTTGGAATAGTCCGGAGTTTATGAAGTTTAATAAATTCTCCATCAAGTTCAACATAAAAGAATTAGTAACAGCAGTAAATCCGCTCGTCAAATAAGAAAAGTGATGTTTGTTAAGAGGATTTCTTACTAAGTGAGTGATGTAAGGAAGATATGCTAATTCAATATCATCATGATGAGGAGCTGTGTGTAAAATCGTTTCATTCTCAATTACATTCATTCCTTTTTCGAGTCTGCTAATTAAACTTTGTTCGACTTCATTAGTTATTTCGTTAGTGCTTTTTTTAAGTTTATCCTTAATAAGGTTTGTGATTTTATTTTGGCTGAAATCAATTTCATCAAGCAGAGATAATTTTCTCGATTTTTCAACTACAAGGTTAATAATACTTCTTTCAATCGAATGCTGTGAAATTGGAGATTCATGTTCAACTTCTACAAATCTTCTTTCGCTTAATCTTAATGTAGCACCACGTGTTAAAAAGAATCTCGCATTCTTAAGTCGCTGTAATGCAGTGGCTGGATATTTATTTGATTCATCATTTTGTATTGAATCCCTAATTATGTTAGCTTTTGCTTCACCTGCTGCAATAATAATTGCAGTTGCATCTCTATTATATGTTATTGTATCAAGACCAATTGTAATCACAAGTCTATTTCGAGCAACTTCAATTCCGCCTAAATCCGTAGCTGCTGCTGCTTGTGTTTCATAATTTGTGTTAATGAGTCGTGTTGTTGAAAAATGGTCGCTTCCTTGAACATTAAATCCGATGTGCCCGTCAGGTCCTATTCCACCTAGGAAAAATCCAATTCCTCCAATTGCTCTAATCTGCCTTTCATAACTTGTACAATATTCATCTATTATTTCAATCGTCTCTTTTTGCAGTCTTTCAATTCTTGAACTGGCCCATCTTGTCCTTAGGGATAAATCAACTTTCTGATCCGAAAAAATTTCGTTAAGTGAAAGTTTTTCTGCAGTCGGAATTTTATTGATATTCATCAACAAGGCATTTTTTGCATTTAGACCCCACATCTTGAAATAATATTTTTGAATGTAATAATAAAAACTATTATGCTGATTACTATCAATTGGATAAAACTCATCAATTTGAACAAACTTAAGTCCATCGAGTGATGGTTTTGAATTAACATTAATTTCGATATTGGAAATAATTTTTTTAATCGGCTCAGTGTCCCACTCATTTAATATTTTTGCTACCCATTTGATGAAATGCTCGGGAGTTTTACCGGTTGGCAACGATATAACACCATTGGGATTATCAATTACCCATTCTATAAAACGAAGCGCAGTTAATTTTCCGAGTTCTGGAAAACTATCTACTTGTATAACTGGAATTTTTTCTGTCGGTTCATAAATTAATTTTTTACCGGATGCTGATAAATAAAATTGCTCTACCTTAGAATCGGTATGCATTCGATTCTTCATATCGTTTTTGATTTC
>Ga0194127_10001308_pt1 | contig 36842 bp, 37 predicted proteins | sample TA2KigC100mmetaG_FD_148624 | JGI IMG/M metagenome (GOLD analysis project Ga0194127, IMG submission 148624) | Freshwater microbial communities from Lake Tanganyika, Tanzania - TA2015036 Kigoma Deep Cast 100m | ecosystem: Environmental > Aquatic > Freshwater > Lake | place: Tanzania: Lake...
TCCAAGTATGATACAGGCGGTTGGTCGGCATCAGCATCTCCAAGTAAATCGTTTTGTCGTAAAAACAAATTTACTCGATTTTGCTCGCCGATCAACCCCCTTGGTTTCAAAACTGTCTGGTGGCTAGTTTTGATATTAAGTCTGCTTTATTATACGCACTTTTAGTTTGGTTTTACAAATTTGCCCTAATAAAAAGCCGCTCATTTCGGAGCGGCTTTTGGGTTGTGTTATTTTTTCTTCCTCTTCGCGGGCACTGTCGCAGCTTTGCGCTTGGCAGATTTGGCTTTCACTGTTTTAGCCTTCTTCCCCTTCGGGGACGACGTCGTAGCAACCTTTTTACCTTTTACTTTTCCCTTTGCTTTCGCCACAGGCAGTTTCTCCAACTCGCTGACCAGTTTCTCCAACACATCGAATCCGCCCTGCCAGAATTTCGGGTCGTGGATGTCCAAGCCAGCTTCGCTCAGGATCTTCTCCGGCGCTTCAGACCCGCCCGCCGAAAGGAGCTTGAGATACTTCGGCTTGAACGATTCGCCCTGCGCCTTGAATTGCTGATACAAAGCCAGCACCAGCAATTGACCGAAGGCATACGCATACACATAAAAGGGCGTGTGATAAATGTGCGGAATGCCCACCCATTCCCATTTGAACTCATCACTCAAATCAATAGAATCGCCAAACTGTTCTTTCAGATTCTCCATGTACGCGGCAGAGAGTTCATCCACAGATGCGTTCTTCTGCACCATTTCATGCGCTTGTTTCTCGAATAAGGCAAAATAAGACTGACGCATGACGGTCGCGTAGGAATCGTCCATTTGTTTGAAGAGAATATCGCGCCGCACCGATTCATCATGCTCTTCGGAGAGCAGTTTATCAATCAACACCATTTCAGCAAATGTAGAGGCTGTTTCAGCAAGCGGGAGCGATGAATGGAAGGTAAAGATATTGTGATGCGCCGCCAGCATGGAGTGGATGGCGTGTCCCAGCTCATGAGCGAGGGTCGCCACTTCGCGGCCGGTGCCCTGGTAGTTGACCATCACCCACGGTGTCATCTCAGGTAAAACAGACCAGCAGAACGCGCCGCCGCGTTTGCCCTTGCGAATTTCACTGTCAATGCGTTTTTCGTCAAAGACTCGCTTCGCTAATTCAGCCAGCTTGGGGTCGAATCCGGAGAATGCTTCCAAAACCATTTTCACGGCTTCGTCAAAGTCATAGGTCTTTTTGGATGCGGCCACGGGCGCGTAAATATCATAACGACGCAGTTGCTTTACGCCAACATATTTTGCTTTCATCTTGAAATAGCGTTGGAAGATGCTTGCATTCTCGCGCGCCACACTCAGCAAGGTTTCTACTGCTTCATCGGGAATATCATTGCCTAGATTGCGCGGCGCAATGGAATTTTTGAACTTGCGTAGATTGACGTTCTCGTTATGCCAGTCACGCAGGCGTGTCTGGTACATTTGCCCGAGGATCGTGCCGTCATTGCCAAATACACGGAATTGTTCCTGATAACTCTTGGCGCGAACTTTCGGGTCTGTGCTGTAGCGGTACGAGAACAACTCTGCCGCAGTCATCTCTTTTACTTTGCCGTTCACCCTCATTTTGAAAGTGTAATGGTTCGTGATCGAGTCGTACAAATTAACCAGCGCATTGGAGCCGGTCACATTTTTGATGTTGACGATCTTCTCTTCCGCTTCACTGAGGGTGTGCGGCTTATACAAACGCATGGCTTCAAGATAATAACGATAATTACCGCAAGCATCCATCAGTCGTTTTGCGTTGGCCTCATCCACTTCCTTCCACCACAAACTGAAGAAAAGCGTACGGTTTTCCACCTCCGCCAAAAACTGTAACACGCGTGCTTGCAAGGATTGCGCCGCCTGATCCTGCGTATCTGCTGAAAAAGACAACCCCGCAAACGAATACAACTTGTTTGCCACACGGGCAGTCTCTTCACTGGCATGCAGCACAGCCACAAATTGGTCAGGGGGCATGTCAGGGCTGAGTTTTTCACGCACGCCTTCGAACGAAGTCACCTGCTCTTCGATCATATCGAATGCGCTTTGCAATTCTGCGCTTTTATAACCGGGGTACAACGAAGCCAGGCTCCATTTCGAAAGTTTATATGCCATGATATTTTCCTATAATTTTCGTCATTGCGAGGAGCGTTTGTTGCAACGAAGCAATCTCCCACTATGTTGAAGACTGCATCGGGCGGAAAAGCGCCGCCCTCGCAACACTTGCACCGCGCGCAAGTGCGGTGTGACATGTTACAAACTGGATCGGACGTGCATGATATCGCCGTTCTTAATTAAATATTCCTTGCCTTCGAGTCTTAATTTCCCTTTTGCCTTCGCTTCATTCATGGACCCGAGGCGGATGAGGTCGTCGTAGGCCACCACCTCCGCCCGCACAAATCCACGCGCCAGATCAGTGTGGATCTCCCCGGCGGATTCCTGCGCTGTCGCGCCGCGATGCGTGGTCCAGGCGCGTACCTCATCTTCACCGACCGTGAAGAATATCTGCACCTGCAAAAGGTCATAAGACAGGTTGATCATGCGATTCAAGCTAAGTTCCTTGATGCCATACTCTTTCATAAAAACAGCAGCATCCTCCGGAGAGAGTTGGGCGATTTCCATTTCAAGTTTGCCCATCAAGGCTACGCAGGGATGGTCCAGTTTTGCATCGGGCGCTGGTTGTCCCTCGCCGAGATTAAACACGGTCAGGATGGGTTTACGGGTCAGCAAGCCGAAACTGGAAAGTTCCTTCTGCTCTTCATGTGTGAATTCCACTGCGCGCAAAGGCTGGTTGTCTGAAAGCGTTTTGTGTAATTTTTCGAACATTTCCGTCTGCCGCGCATTTACGGTTTTATCTGTGCCGCCTTTTTTGCGTTCATCGGCCAGGCGTTCCAATTTACGTTCCACGGCGATCAAATCGTTCAGCAAAAGCTCGGTCAACATGGTATCCACATCACGGAGCGGATCGATGCTTCCGCTGGGATGCATCACGCTGTCGTTCTCGAAGCAGCGCACCACAAGGATCAACCCTTCCATCTGGTTCAGTTGATTCAACAATTGTCCGGAAAGCCCGCTTTTGGCCGAACCGGTTTCCAGTCCGGCAATATCCGCGTACGTCACTTTGGCGTAGATCGTTTTCTTCGGGTTGAACATGCTGGAGAGTTTGTCCACGCGCGGGTCGGGGACATCCACGACTGCCTGATGCACTTCGATGCGCCCCGCCGAGGCGTTGGTGGGGGCGTTGCCGCGTGTAAGCGCGTTAAAAATCGTGGTTTTTCCTGATTGGGGTAATCCAATTATTCCTAGTTTCATCTTGACCTTGTAATTGGGAGTGGTATACTTCCGTTCGCAAATGAGCCGGAGTGGCGGAATTGGCAGACGCGCACGACTCAAAATCGTGTTCCCTACGGGAATGAGGGTTCGATTCCCTCCTTCGGCACAGCGGATAATGTACCGGAAGCGGTATTATACCTCACGGGTATAAAAACATTTTAAAACATCCTCCTGAATTTGGAGGATGTTTTATTTTTGTATATCCTGCCTGCTCAAACGTTGACAGATATTTTGATGAACGTAAAATAATATTACGAAAGCAACATATGACGCTGAAAAACGTAAATCCTCCTGAGACGAGTCATATCCAATGTTTTCCGGAGATTGAACAAGATGAGACTTTATCTGCTTTTTGCCGTTATTGATATTTTGATCCTGGTGGCCTATCCGATTGTGTATCTGTTTTATAGCGTCCGCAAGTTGATGGGTGTAAAATAGAACGACCTCGCTTTCAAAATACGCGAAGGATAATCCGGGAGGTACATAATGCCCTCATTGAAAGATGTCCTGGCGGTGATTCTGGGTGGAGGGCGTGGCGCGCGCCTCTATCCTCTGACTCAAATGCGCTCGAAGCCAGCCGTGCCGATCGCGGGCAAATACCGCCTGATCGATATTCCCATCAGTAATTGTATTAATTCAGAGATTTATCGCATTGCGATCCTGACGCAGTTCAATTCTGTTTCATTGCACCGTCACATCACCCGTACTTATAACTTTGACGCCTTCCATCAGGGCTGGATTCAGATCTGGGCGGCGGAACAAACCCTCGAAAACGCAGACTGGTATCAGGGTACAGCGGATGCATTCCGCAAGCAAACCCTCGAGATACAGTCTACGGGAGCGAATTACGTTTTGATTCTGGCGGGCGATCATCTCTATCGCATGGATTACAAGGCCATGGCTGAGTATCACTGGGAGAATAATGCCGATATCACCATCGCGGTGCATCCCGTTTCGAAAGAGGAGGTAACGCGTTTTGGCATCTTGAAACGCGAGTCGAATGGCCGCATTACAGACTTTGTGGAAAAACCCAAAGACCCGCGAATCCAAAAGAAATACATCAGCCGGGACGACCCCCACAAACCATTCCTCGCTTCCATGGGGATTTACATGTTCAACACAAAAATACTGATGGATTTGCTGAAGGATTTCCCGCACCATGACGACTTTGGCGGAGATATTATCCCGCAGGCGATCAAATCCAACGCGGTGTATGGGTTTGACTTTAACGGCTATTGGCAGGATATTGGGACGATCCGCTCGTTCTACGAGACCAACCTTGCACTTACCACTCCTGAAACGCCTTTTAATTTTTACGATGCAAAACTTCCCATCTACACCGATACGCGTTTTCTGCCCGGCTCCATTGTGGAAGATAGCAACCTGAAAAATGTTTTGATCGCTGAAGGATGCCGTATATTAAAATCCGAGATTGATCATTCCATCATTGGCATTCGCAGCCAGATATCAGCTGGATGCATGATCAAAGACAGTATTATGATGGGTTCGGATTATTATGAACCCGACCGCGCAGGCCTGCCGATTGGCATTGGCGCAAACTGTTACATTGAAGGTGCGATCCTCGACAAGAACGTGCGCATTGGAAATAATGTAACCATGCGCCCCTTCCCGCGCAATAAGGATATTGATAATGAGAAATGGTATGTGCGGGATGGCATTGTTGTCATCCCAAAGGATGCGGAGATATTATCCGGCACGACCATTGCGCCTTAAGAAAGTGTTTTGAATATCAAAAATTTAACCGGAGATGAACAAAGATAAACAGGGATTCGCCCTGACAAACGGAACTGTGCCTGTTTTTCGATCTTCAAGGATCTTGAAAATCTTTGTTCATCTCCGTTTATCTCTGGTGAATCCGAATTTCAAAGCACTCTCAAAGACTCTTTATACAACCAGACCCCTTGCAAAAGTCTCAAACAGGTCAGACTTGCAGGCTGACAGTTTTTGAAAACATAAGCTTTGACGGGGCTGCAAACCCACCCTGCGAACGCTTATGCAGGAGGCCAATAGTAATTTTCGCCTGCATGGGGCATGAGGATCAACATTAGAATTATGCTATACTCGCATTAATTATGAAGTCACCGCGCGAATTTTGGCCGCGCTGGGCTGAGTCCCTGCGCCGATATCAACTTAACGACCTGGTCGCCTCGTTCCTTGAAGCAGGAAACCCCCTTGCTTTGCTAGGGGCGCAGGCGATTTATTTTGGTGCAGGCTTCGTAAAAAGTGATCAGTGGAACGCGCTTGCGGAAACCCTTGAAGAGGAAACAGAAGCGCGCGCATTTGCATCCTTCTTAATCCAGGAACAGGCAGGCCAATGACTTCACTGGTAATTCTTAGCTTAAGCGGCGCACTTCTGCTTGGAATAACCTTGTGGAAACGAAAGTCTCCTGCCATGCTGCGAGAGATACCGGCATTCACGCGGTTATACCGCACACTGGGGTTAAGTGTAGAAGACGGAACGCGCTTGCACGTTTCTCTTGGAAGTGGAAGTCTGCTTGATACAAGTGGAGGTTCCGCGCTGGCAGGGCTGGCCATGTTGCGCATCATCGCAGAACGCACATCCGACAGTGACAAGCCCGTAGTTGCTTCTGTTGGTAATCCGCCTTTTGGACTTTTGATGCAGGATACATTACAGGCCGGTTATCAAGCGGCAGGTGCGGATGAGTTGTATATCCCAACGATGGGGCGCGTAACGGGGCTAACGCCATTTGGTTATGCGGCCGGCGCAATGCACATTTCTAAAAACGAAGAAGTCTCTGCAAATATCCTGGTCGGGCATTTTAGCTCTGAAGTTGCCTTGCTTGCCGAAGCCTCAGACCGCGAGAATGAGATCATGATCGGCGCCAGCGACAACCTGACCGGGCAGGCTGTCCTCTTCGCAAGCACACAGGATGCGTTGATCGGCGAAGAACTATTTGCCGCAGGCGCATATCTAAATGCAGGCGCATCGCACACTGCCAGCCTGACCGTGCAGGATATTTTGCGCTGGCTGGTGATCGCCGCTTTACTTGGCGGCGCATTCGCAAAATTTGCGGGAATCATCTGATGCGCGTATTAACTACAGTCATTGCCATCGCAGCCGGCGCCTTAATATTAGCTGGTTATTTCTTCCCTGCATTGGCAGATGTTCAAACGCTCTTATTGAATTGGGCGATCATTCTCGCAGGGGTTGTTGTGCTGGTCGGGATATCTAATTTGATCTCAGTGCATACGGATAAGATCAGCCGCAGAGAAAAGGGAAGCGCCTATAGCGCGCTGCTTGTCATCGGGTTGGTTGCCACGCTGTCCTTCGGCATGATCTTGCGCCCGCACCACTCCACCATGAAGATCGTGATGAACGGCATCATCATCCCTGCAGAAGCATCATTGATGGGTGTGTTGACCATATCCCTGCTTTACGCGGCCATCCGCCTCCTTCGCCGCCGCGCAGATTTGATGGGCATCATCTTTTTGTCCACAGCCGCCTTGCTCCTGCTTGGCTCAGCCACATTGCCCCTTGGAGATATTCCATTGATCGGCACTTTACTGCGCCCCTGGGTCACTCAAATACTGGCGCTTGGCGGAGCGCGCGGAATCTTGATCGGCGTTGCGCTTGGTACACTCATGACAGGCTTGCGCGTTTTGTTTGGCGCGGATCGCCCGTATGGAGGCAATTAATGTCGGACATGATTAAATGTCCCTCATGCGCAGAGAACAACCTTCCAGATCAGGAGTTCTGCCAATATTGCCAGACCCGTCTTCAGCCATTGACAGACCCTCTGGATGGAGCGGATGCGCCCATCAAACCAGGACAAGCCCCAACCAAGATAAATACTGCTGAACTTGAACCCATTCTGCCGCAATGGCTAAGAGATGCACGTGATTCAGCGCGGAAGGATGACCAGCAAGCGGCACAGCAAAATTTACAACAACCGTCGCAACCCAAGCCAGCCTCCTCTGCAAAAGACCCGCTGGCAGGTCTGCAATCTCAAGCCGGAGACGAAGAGGACATGCCAGACAGGCTTGCCAGTATAACCGGGGTTACATCAAAACCAATAAAATCTCGAACTGAATCTTTTGCTGTCCGCTGGGTTGAACTGGGCGGCAAGGATGATTTTGCAAAAGATGAGTCTGACGGATCATCTTCTGACTTGGCTGGGTTAAAGTCATCTGAACCACAACCTGATGAAAACAATGAGGTACGTGATTGGTTTCGCAATTTAGGCAATCCGGAACAGGCGCAGCAACCTGAACAATCAGATTCCACAGATAGTGACTTGCCGGATTGGCTGACTCAGATGGCGACAAAAGAGAATTTGCAACCCGAAGGTACACCCCCCGATGATTCAGCAGATGTTTTGGACAACTCTCCCGTGCCATCCAGTGATGTGCCGGATTGGCTGCGCGTATTGGGGAGCCAGAATGAAAAATCAAAAAGCGCTGACTCAGCTGACCATTCAGAATCAAGTGTCGGCGAGCCCCCTGCGGGGATAATGTCTGAAGAGGCTGAAAGTCCCTCCGATAGCCCAAAACCTGATCAGGATAAATCCTTTGAATGGTTGAAAAGCACAGTGCCTGCAACTTCAGGGGAGGAGATCCCTGACTGGTTATCCAATGATGCAGCTGTTCCCCCTACTTTTACAGCTGCAGAGGATGAATCTGCCGAACTGAAGGATGCACAATCAAACGGTATTTCAGATCGGTCAGAAACAGTCGCGTTGCAGTCTCCCATCCATACAGAGTCCGAAGAGAAATCCATTGAACCTGCTCAAGATGCGGATACCCTGGGCTGGCTCAATACCTTCCAGGCAGTATCTGCATATCAGCCTGAGAATTCTCTTGCACAGGCAGATTTTACGCCCCTCGATTTTGCCGAAGATTTTCAAGCAAGCGATAACATGGATGGTCTCTTTACGGATATACCCGATGAGCTTATGAGCGCATTGGAAGCTCCGCCTTCGTCGCTTCCCACCGCAGACGCCTACTCAGAGACAATTGCGCCCGATGATCAGACTTCGTGGGTGGAGGCCATGCGCTCTGTAGATTCTGGCATTTCGAAATTATCTTCCAATTTTCCTGCCGATCAAACTGTTGAATCCAGCGGTGTGTTGGCGGGTTTGTCAGGTGTGCTGCCCTCAGGGCCGGGCTTTGCACAGATGAGCAGGCCTAAAGCATATTCAACTAAATTACAGGTCAGTGATGAACAGCAGGCTCAGGCGGCATTGCTTGAGCAGATCCTGGCAGCAGAAACCGCACCTGTTCCAATTGCTTCATTTTCTGTGTTAAGAACTTCACACAGTTTGCGCTGGTTCCTTGCCTTTATTGTTTTTGTTATGATAACGATTCCGTTATTTATGCGTACTCAAATGTTTTCGTTGCCTGTGGGCGTTCCAATGGATGTCAACGGCGCGCTGCAAGTCGCTCAAACCATTCCGGAATCCGCGCCTGTGTTGGTGGCATTTGATTATGAGCCTGCCCGCGTTGGAGAAATGGAAGCCGCAGCCGCGCCTATGTTTGACCAGATGATCCTGTTGCGACATCCGCACTTGACATTTATCTCAACAAACGAAACTGGCGCAATCCTCGTCGAACGCTTCATTTCCGGACCTTTGGCTGTTCACAACTACCAAAGCGGAATCCAGTATTTGAATCTGGGTTACCTGCCCGGCGGACAAATGGGTATCCGCGCTTTTGCGCAAAACCCGCGGGTCACTGCTCCGTTTGACATGTCATTTTCTTCTGCATGGGACTCTATCCCGTTGGCAGGGATCAGCTCCCTCTCCCAGTTTGCGGCCTTGATCGTTATCACCGATGATGCCGAAGCCGCCCGCACATGGATCGAACAGACCGAATCTGCCCGTGGTGCTGTTCCATTCGTGGTCATTTCCAGCGCACAGTCCGCACCGATGATCCAGCCGTATTACGAATCACAGCAAATCAGCGGACTGGTACCAGGCTTATATGGCGGTGCGCTGTTTGAACAATACAATGCCGGGCGTCCTGGCAGTGCGCGCTCCTATTGGGACGCCTACAGTCTCGGCATGTTGCTTGCCATGGCCTTGGTGCTTGGCGGCGGTTTATGGAATTTGGCTCTCGGTCTGCGTGAGCGTGTGGCTGCATGGGAGACACAATAGCATGGTGTTCTCTTCTGATCTGGTCACAGGACTTTTGAGCTTTTTATTCACCATCCTTATCTTCAGTTATTTGATCGGGGATAATCCGCTTTTTCGAATTGCAGTGTATATCTTTGTCGGTGTTTCCTCGGGCTATCTTGCCGCACTTGCATGGTGGCAGGTGATTGTGCCGCGTCTCATTTATCCGTTGGTGTATGGCTCGGTTCTTGAAAAAGCCTTTACCGCCATCCCTTTGCTTGGAGCGGTATTGATCTTAATGAAAATATCGCCGCGTTTGGCTGGGTTGGCGCGCATCGCAATGGCTTTTTTGGTTGGCGCAGGCGCGGCGGTGATCATCGCCGGGGCATTGAGCGGGACTCTCCTGCCTCAGATTGCAGCAACCATCAACGCCTTTGACCTGAGCGCCGCCAGCGCGCGTAACATCAGCGTTGTCGAGGTGGTTTTTAACGGCGCTTTCATCTTGGCGGGCACAGTTTTTACACTTATCTATTTTCATTTTGGCGCCAGCACAAAAGCGGATGGTTCCATACGCCGCCTGAAGTTAATCGAAATTAACGCCTTGGTTGGGCGCATCTTCATCGGCATTACGCTTGGCACGATCTTTGCAGGTGTATATGCCGCCGCGCTGACAGCGCTGATCGAGCGTATTTCATCACTGATAAACTTCATTGGAAATTATTAACCTCATGCCATCCTCGTGGGTTGACGGCAGCTCTCTGCTTGCAATAGAAGTCGGCGCGGCGAACACCCGCGCGGTGCTGTTCGATGTCATAGAAAGCGAATATCGCTTTGTGGCTTCCGGCTCTGCGCCCACCACGGCCGAAGCGCCTATTAAAGATGTGGGTGAAGGGGTCCGCAATGCAATTAGAAATTTACAAAAGCTTATTGGGAACACCCTGCTGGATGAATCCCGCGGGCTGATTACACCGAGTCAACCCAACGGTTCCGGTGTGGATGCGTTGGTCGTCACCCTTTCTGCGGGACCTGTTATCAAAACAGTCATTGTCGGTTTGGTAAACGATGTGTCACTTGAGAGTGCTCGCCGGCTCGCAGAATCCACCTATACCCGCATTGTGGATACGATAGGGTTGAATGATCTACGCAAACCCGATCAACAAATAGACAGCCTCCTGCATTATTTGCGTCCTGATCTGGTGGTCATCAGTGGCGGCACTGACGGCGGCGCATCCCGTTCCATTCAAAAAGTACTGGAGCCGATCGGACTGGCTTGTTTTCTGCTGCCGGAAGAAAAACGTCCCGACGTATTATTTGCTGGTAATGAAAAAATGGAAGACGAAGTAAAAAACCTGATGGGTTCTCTGGCAGCATCCCTGCATTTTAGCCCGAATGTGCGTCCATCGCTTGAAACAGAAGATTTGGATCCCGCTGGGCGCGAACTGGCGCGCATGTTCATCAACATCCGCAAGCGGCAGATCAAAGGTGTAGATACGCTGGATTTATGGTCCAGCGGTCACATTCTTCCGACGGCCTACGCCGCTGGGCGCATGGTACGCTTCCTTGCAAAAGTTTATGGCGGGGAAAAAGGAATCTTGAGCGTTGATATTGGCTCCTCGGCTGCGATCATTTCTGCAGGCTTCAATCGTAAAACCACATTGAGCGTCTATCCGCAATTTGGCCTGGGCGAGAACCTCTCCCGCATGCAAAACTATACAACACTGGAAGATATTCTACGCTGGTCATCCCTTGATATTCCAGTGGGCGTACTGCGTAATTATCTTCATCAAAAATCACTTTATCCAGCCAGCATTCCAGCCACGAAGGAAGACTTTGCCATCTCCCAGGCGGTTTCAAGGCAGGCCTTATACCTTGCGATGCAATCTGCCCGCCGTGACTTTCCGGAAAATATTGCAACGATCAACCCCGCTCTCACTCCGCTCTTTGAATCCATCGTGGCAGGAGGCGGCGCATTAAGCGGCGCTTCGCGCCCCGGCCCCAGCCTGCTCCTGCTCCTGGACTCCATCCAGCCTGTGGGTGTCACTACCATTATGCTCGATCAAAACAGCCTGCTTCCATTGCTGGGAGCGGCGGTCTCACGGAACAATATCCTGCCTGTGCAGGTGTATAAGTCTGGCGCCTTCCTTAGCGTGGGCACGGTGATTTCCCCCGTTGTTGCCGCCAGTTATGGCACGGTTATTCTGCGTGCAAAATTAAATTATGAGAACGGCGCTGAAGCGCAGGTGGACTTGAAATACGGAAACATTGAGACCCTGCCGTTATCCAGCGGGGAAGTGGGCGAATTGAGCATTCAGGGGTTGCGTGGAGCAGATATCGGTTTTGGCCCCGGCCGCAGCCTTACCATCCCAGTTAGCGGAGGGGCCTTAGGCGTGGTATTCGATGGACGCGGACGCCCCCTCGACCTTCCAGCCGATGCTGTGCGACGGCGTGAGCTCATCAAAAAGTGGAATTGGGCCCTCGGAGGCGAATAGAAGATGCAAGCGCCGGTCATTTATGTTAATGGTCTGACTTCCATTGTACGGGAACGATTGTTACCTGTCCCTGGCACTGTGCTTGCACGCCTTAATCAAAAAGTCAGCCCGCTGGACGTGATCGCTCAAACAAGCTGGGCACGTGAGCACCTGCTTTTGGATGTGACACGCCTCATGCGGGTGACTTCCAATGTTGCGGACCGACTTATCACATGCAATGTCGGTGATCGGATTGCCGTAGGCGCAGTGATCGCTTCCGGCAAGGGGCTATTCTCGCGCAGAGTTCGCGCGCCGCGGGATGGACGCGTGGTCGCCGTAGGCGGGGGCAAGGTTCTCATGGAAGTTGGTGTAACGAAAATGGAGTTGAGGGCAGGCATCCCCGGTACGGTCGTGCAGGTCCTGCCAAATCGTGGGGTGGTGATCCAAACTGCCGGGGCGTTGATTCAAGGCGTATGGGGCAATGGCAGAATTGCTTCAGGAACGTTGGTGAACCTGGCCGAAAAGCCGGATGGAATCCTGACGGTTGGGCGGTTGGATGTGAGTCTGCGCGGTTCCATTATTCTGGCCGGCATTGTCAATGACGTGGAGATTTTGCAAGCCGCCGCTGGTTTACCTGTGCGCGGGCTTATATTGTCAAGTATTTTGCCTTCTCTTATCCAGAAAGCGATGGAAATGCGTTATCCCATCCTGGTGACCGATGGATTTGGCTCCCTGCCAATGAACTCTGCGGCATATAAATTACTAAGCACGAACGCCAGGCGTGACGTAACCGTGAATGCGGAGATCCATGACCGTTATAGCGGCGCAAGACCTGAAGTGATCATCCCGCTTCCCATTTCGGGAATTCCGCTTATTCCGCGTGAGGTTGAAACCTTTGCGCCCGGTTTGCAGGTGCGAATGCGACTCTCGCCTGCTCTGGGAATGATCGGTTCGATCGTGGCCCTCAAACCCGGCTTAACCAGACTGCCGAGTGGTTTGCAAGCGCCCGCCGCTGAAGTAAAATTGGAAAACGGTGAGACGGTGATTGTCCCCCTCATAAACCTTGAATTTATGGGATAATATCGAAGTTATTGCGAAGATAATTAATATCAGTTTGGCGATGACAAAATAATCAGGAGAGTGCTCCATGTCTTTCGATGAAAACAATTACGATAATTTTGACGAAGCTCAACTTCCGGAAGAATCAAACAACAACCGTACCTTTCTGGTTGCTGTAGCTATTCTGGGCGGGATCATATTGCTCTCGGTCGCCTGTCTCGTGGGATTTTATCTGTTTGGTCCAGGCGGCAACACCGCCGCCCAACAAGCAGAGGCTGCCAAAGCCACCCTGACAGCTCAGGCTGCCAATAACTTTATCAGCAATGCATTGACGGCTACTTTCCAGGCGTCCATTTTGCCCACAACCACAATCACTCCTGAGCCGACGTCAGTGGTAAACCTGGCCACCGCCACGCTCGACCCTGGCCTTACTCCTGATGGCACAGCCGTTGCGGCGACTGCCACTGTCGGCGCGGCCTTGACCCAGGCCGCAATTGCTCAACTCACGATTGTTCCAACCACAACCGCGCTGCCCCAATACCGGCTTATTGGATGACTATGGCGTGTCCGGGCTTGTTACGCTGGCTTTGGCCTTTGTGATTGTGATCCTGCTGGCGCGTAGATTACGCATCGCGCCGGTGAAGAGGTCATAATCACCGATCCAAATTAAATCTGATGGGACAGCAGAAATGCTGCCCCATTTTTACTTTCGCTAGACCACGCTCTCAGCCACTGTTTTTCCAAAACTCAACAATGATTTAACCATTTCCTGTGTGCGTCCTTCCGCATACACGCGCAGGACGGGTTCCGTTCCTGATGGGCGGATCAGAAGCCATGAATCATCCGCCATAATGTACTTCACCCCATCGCGTTGACTGATCTCCTGCACCTTTTGCCCGCCGATTTCTGCAGGCGCTTTTTGGGTGAGAAACTCGGTCATTTCCGCTTTGGCAACCGGGCGGCTCAGGCGCAAATCCACGCGCTCATAAAGGGCCGGGCCAACATCCGCAAGCAGGTCAGCCACCAGTTCAAAGAGGGATTTTTTCGATTCGGCGATCATCTCCACCAGCAGCAAGCCCATGACTGGACCATCCCCTTCGGGAATATGTCCTTTGAATGAAATGCCGCCTGATTCTTCGCCGCCGATCAGAACATCCTCCTTCATCATGTAGTCAGCAATGTGATTAAAGCCGACGGGTGTCTCATATAATTCCAAGCCATAGCGCTTTGCAAGGCGGTCGATCATGCGGGTCGTGGATACCGTCCGTACTACTGCGCCGCTCATACCGCGTTTTTCAACCAGATATTTCAGGGAAAGCGCCATGATTTTGTGCGGATCAACAAGATTGGCACGCTCATCCATCGCGCAAATGCGGTCTGCATCGCCGTCGGTGACCACACCGAAATTACCGAAACCGGAACTTACTGCACTCGCGAGAGGACCAAGATATTTTGCGATGGGTTCGGGATGCACACCGCCAAAACCGGGATTCATATCACCGCGGATCTCCGTGATCTCACACGCGGTCCCTTGCAAAAAGGATTTGATCACGCCGCGTCCTGAACCATACATTGCGTCCACGACAAAGCGCTGCGGGTTATCTGCAATAATATCTGTATTGATCAATTTTCGCAGGTGGTCGAAATAAGCAGGCAATGGATTGAACTTTTGGATCAACCCCGCTTCCCGCGCTTTATTAAAATCCATCAGGTTGGGCCCGCGCGCCTGTTCTTCATTGTCATTGATATACACTTCCACGCGGCGGCATTGTTCGGAGAGAGCCGAGCCGCCAAACGCACCCTTCAATTTAACGCCGTTATAACGCGGCGCGTTATGCGAGGCCGTGATCATCACGCCAGCAATGGCGTGATTGTTCTTGACGGCGTAAGATATGGCGGGTGTCGGCGAATCGGATTGTGCCAGCAAAACTTTGAATCCGTTTGCCGCAAGTACACGCGCCACCTCTCCCGCAAAACGGTCTGAGAGAAAACGGGTGTCGTACCCGACAACGATCTTCTTGGAGTCCGCGTCTGGAGATTTATCCCAATGATCCGAAGCCACTGCATCTGCGATGGCTTGCGAGACCATGCGCAGGTTGTCGAATGTAAAACTGTCCGAGATGACGGCGCGCCAGCCGTCTGTGCCGAAGTGAATGGGCATTAATTTTTCTCCATGAGGGAGGCGAAAAGGTTCTCCCTGATTTTTTAGTGTGAATTATGGGGCAGGCGTAACGCCAAAAACCGGCGTGGACGAGGCTTCGAAATTTGGCGAGGGCGTTGCATAAGCTATGACAGATTCCAATAGCCAGCCTTCGATCTTCTGCCCGCTGAGCGTGGCATATACATGGATCCAGGTCACTCCATTTACTACCTGGGATTCCGAATAGGTTTCCACGATGGTGCCATTGAGCAGAGTTAATATATATATCCCGTCAGCTGTTTGTCTTAAGTTTGCACCGCCGCCTTCGCTTGCAGATATCATTCCATAAATTGGAGTCGCTTGGAGGGTAAGGGTCACGGTCGCTGTTTCAGCGGGCGGCAGGGTCACATTCAGTGTCAGCGGAACAGGGCTGGGTGTATCTGTTGTCGGGCTGCGCGCAGCGGGAATGCTCGAAGGGCGGGGACTGATTGTTGTTGGCGGCAGGCTCAGGGTTGAGGATGGAAGCGTGGATGCCTGCGCTGTGGGCGTGGAGGATGCACCATTCGCTTCAGCCGCCGACGGGAAGCCTGATCCCATCAACGCAATAAGAATCCCAGCGAAAAGCAGGAGTGTGATTCCGCTGAAAACTTTTCCACCAAACGAAGGGTGGAGTCGTAAAATATACAGTGTGATCAGGCCGAGCGCGCTTGCCAGCGCAAAATGCGCAGCGAAGACCAGCAGTCCCTGAGGCCAAACGCCTTCCAAACCGGAACCGAGTCCAAAAGCGCCTGCGCTGATCGGCAAATAAAAAACGTAGGCAATCAGGATACTGGGCAGGAAAGGTTTACTTTCTGAACGCGCGAAGGAGACCACGAGGGTGACCGCGCCAATGGCGAGCACCACCAAAGCGGGAATCCACAAACGCGAATGGATGAAAACATTGGGGAGCGTCATCGGCATGAAGAGACGCGCGGAAAAACCTGTCAGCAAACCGCCAATGAAAACAAGCGCGACGCTGATCAGCAATGCCATAAGCGTTTCAAAAAGAAAGCGAGGGGAACCCGTCAGAATGGCAAGCAGGAAGCCCACCCAGGGAGTCATTAACGGGGAGACGAGAATACCGAGTAAAAGCACGGTTTGCGAATCAAGCAAAAAGCCAAACCCGAGGATCGCGCCGCAAACCAGTGAAAAGACAAACAGTTCAATGGATGGATATGCGCGGCGTGAAAGATCAGAGATGAGCGAAGCCTGTCCCTCTGCATCGGCAGGGATGGAGGAACGGCGTGTGGCGCGCCGGCGGAGATTGCGAACCCCCTCGCGGGGCGGACGCGGCGGTTCCATTGGCATGATCGGGCCGTCGGATAAGGACATGGTTTCAATTATACAAGGGATGAAGGAATAAAGGGGACACTGCTATAATAGGGATGTTCGCGACACTTCCCGCTCAGGCAGGTATTCCGCCATGCGTCATATTTCCCACGCTTCCTTTCCAAAAACAAGCCGCGCCCGGTCAATTGCGCGCGCATTCATGGCTTCACGTTTCATTCATTATCCATTAATCCTGAAACCTTAAGCTTTCAACCTTCAACTTGTAAACTTAAAAAAAATGACCCAACACAGAATCACAGACGACCTCGACGCCATGCTGGACGTGCTCCCAACCAATATTCGCCATGCGGTGGAAAAGGCAAACAACGGCGAGAACTTATTGGAAATTGTCATTGACCTTGGGCGCCTGCCCACCGCGCGTTTTGTGGAAGGTGAAATCATTCTCGCTGAGAAAGAGATCACCCGCGCAGATATTGACCATATCACCGAACGCATCGGCACCTTCGACGCCGATAACCGCGCCGGCATGGAGCGCACGCTCCACCGCATCTCCGCCATTCGCAACCGGCTTGGAGCCATTGTCGGTTTAACCTGCCGCGTGGGCCGCGCCGTATACGGCACGGTGGACATCATTCAAGACATCGTCGAATCGGGTAAATCCGTTTTGATTCTCGGAAGACCCGGAGTTGGAAAAACCACCCTCCTGCGCGAAGCCGCACGCATCCTTGCGGAAAATAAACGCGTCGTCATTGTGGATACATCCAACGAAATTGGCGGCGACGGCGATGTGCCGCATCCAGCTGTCGGCAAGGCGCGCCGCATGCAAGTGCGCGAACCCATGCTCCAGCATGAAGTCATGATCGAAGCCGTCGAAAATCACAACCCCGAAGTCATCGTCATAGACGAGATCGGGCGCGAACTCGAAACCCTGGCCGCGCGCACCATCGCCGAGCGCGGCGTGCAACTGATCGGCACCGCGCATGGCCAGACTCTCGAAAATCTTCTACTCAACCCAACTTTAAGCGACCTGGTCGGCGGCATCGAAGCGGTAACGCTTTCAGATGAAGAAGCCCGCCGACGCGGCACCCAGAAAACGGTCCTCGAAAGACGCGCGCCCCCAACTTTTGATGTACTGATCGAGATCCAACACCGCGAACGTTTTTCAGTCCATCTCGATATCATGTCTGCTGTGGATTCGCTTCTGCGCGATGTCCCCACGCCCTCGGAGATTCGCACGCGCGACGAAGCGGGACAGATCCAGATCGAGAAAGCCGCGCCAATAAAATCCCGCCGCCCTGAACGAATAGGCGAAGCGAAGCCGGAGACGACTAAAACGCCTCGCCGCACGCGGACGCCTGCTCCTGTTATCCAGGAGCAGACACCACGCTCTGACTCGATCAACCCACCTGTGATCGTTACGCCAAATATTGGCGCGAAATTACAAACGGTGCGGGTGTTTGCTTATGGCGTGGCACGCAATCGGTTGATGCAAGCCGCAAAGAGACTCGGTGTGCCTGCCGTGGTAGTGACCGATGTGGACGAAGCCAACGTGCTGGTCACTTTGCGGACCTATTACCGCAACCGCGAAGCGACCGTGATCGAAGCCGAGGGGCGCGGAATGCCCATTTATGTTTTGCGCGCAAACACTGTGGCGCAGGTGGAGCAATTCCTCGGCGATTTATACAACCTCTCTGAACAACAGCATCCCCGCGACAGCCTGGATGATGTGCGCGACCAAACCAAGCAAGCCATCGCCGCTGTCCTCAATGGCGAGCGCTGGGTGGATCTGCCTCCCGGCTCCTCCCTCGTGCGAAGATTCCAACACGAAATGGCGCGCAATGCCGAGCTGGTTTCTCATTCCTATGGAAAAGAACCAAGAAGGCACGTGAGAATTTTTAGAGAATAAATGTAAAAACGTAAACAGGTAAACAAGTAGACACGTAACTACTTCCTTGTTTACCTGTCTACCTGTCTACTTTCCCCCATGTTCATCACCCTTGAAGGCCCCGAAGGCTCCGGCAAGACATCGCACATCCCGCATCTCGTGGAATACCTGCGCGAGAAGGGGCATATCGTATTCCCCACCCGCGAACCTGGCGGCACATCCATCAGCGAGCAAATCCGCGATATTCTGCATGATATAAAAAATACGGAAATGCACCCGCGCACAGAGACCTTGCTCTACCAGGCAGCGCGCGCGCAGATCGTGGAGCAGGTCATCAAGCCGCGTTTGAGCGCAGGCGAGATCGTCCTCTCTGATCGTTATTATGATTCGACGATTGCCTACCAAGGTTATGGGCACCAGCAGGATTTGGAGCAAATCCGCGCGCTGGTGAAATATGCAACGGGCGGATTAACTCCCGACTTGACCATTTTGCTGGATCTAGATGTGGAAGTTGGCCTCAAGCGAAAAAAGAAAAATGGTGATGAATGGAATCGTATGGACGCCCACGAAGTCGCATTCTATCAACGAGTCCGCGCGGGGTATTTGGAGATGATCAAGGCTGAGCCAAAACGCTGGGTTGTGGTCAACTCGGATCAAAAGTGGGATTTGGTGCAAGAGGAACTGCGGAAGGTGATTGTAGAACGGTTGCAAGTTGCAGGTTGAAAGTTGCGGGTTGAAGGTTTCAAGTCGTCTCAAAATGTCACCCTGAGCCGAAGCCCTGAACGAAGTGAAGGGGCGAGCGAAGGGTCTCTACGATTCTTCGCTGTCGCTCAGAATGACATTACTTATTTTGATACAATTATTTCATGCCCCCCAATCTTCATTTGTTTTCCTCCCCCGGCCAAACGGATATAAATAATGTTGGCTCTTCATACTTTGAAGGAATGAACGCCACACAGTTTAATTTTTCACCTCATTATCCGCTGGATGAATTCGAACAGTCTGTAAAAGATGAACGGCTTTCAGATTATCATTTCTTCAACGATAATCCTGTTATTATGTTGGCCGATGGGGCGTATGTCAATGTAGATGGAAAGAAAACGACCCTGGTCCGTGGTGAGGCGTGGATCTTGTGCAAGGATCAGGAAAAAGAAAAACTCGAAGAAGGCAAGTTAATATCTTTATAGGAAAATATCATGAATGAACAATGGATACCCGGAACCAAAAAAGAATTGATGCCCGCGATTGAACGCGAGTGGAAATTATTACTCGAAGTGGCTGAAAAACTGACTGATAAACAAATGACGACCCCCGACGCCGGTGGCTGGACTCCCAAAGACAATCTTGCTCATCTGACCGAATGGATGAACATCCTCATGGGCTATCACATGGACAAACGCCCTGCGCACGAAGTTATAAACGTTTCTGAAGAAGTCACCAATAATTGGGATTATAAAGTAATAAACCAGCTTTTCTTCGAGCGCAATCGCAACCGCTCCAGAAGCGATGTGATGGACGAATTGATGCAGGTACACGGTCTATTGGTTGCGAAACTCGTTTCCACCAGTTTCGACGACCTGATGAAGCCGCGCTATGAAGACGACCCCGACAAAATGCCGCTGCTTGCTTTTGTCCTCGGCAACACCACCGAGCACTTCCAGGAACACCGCGAAACCATTGAAAGAGGAATCAAACAGAACTAATCATGACTGCCAACTCCGAAAAAGACATCAAATACCTGAAAGCCATTGGGCGAGTCGTTGCGCTGGCGTTGAAAAAGATGATGAAGGATGCCAAACCCGGCATGACCACCGCCGAACTTGATCACATTGGCAAAGAATTCCTTGAAAAAGAAGGCGCAAAGCCTGCGCCGCAAGCCATGTATAAATTCCCCGGCGCAACCTGCATCAGCATTTCGCCTGTCATTGCGCACGGCATTCCTGGCGGTCACATTTTGCGCGAAGGCGAGTTGATCAACATTGACGTCTCCGCTGAGATGGATGGCTACTTCGCTGATACAGGCGGTTCGATGGTCGTTTCAAAGCGCGTGCCTGAACTGGAGAAGTTGCTCGAAGCAACCAGGTCCGCGCTGGCGAAGGCAGTCCATATTGCCAAAGCGGGACAACCGCTCAACATCATCGGTAAGGCCATTCAACAGGAAGCCAAACAAAACGGATTCAATGTCATTTACGATCTGACGGGTCACGGCATTGGACATAAACTGCATGAAGAACCATCCGAGGTGTTCAATTATTACAAATCAAAAGACCGCCGCATTCTTGCCGAAGGGCTGGTTCTGGCCATTGAGCCTTTTCTCACCGCAGGCAAGGGACATGTCGTCGAAAAAAAGGATGGCTGGTCCTTACAGACAGTTGATAAAACCATCGCTGCCCAGTTCGAGCATACGATCATTGTCACAAAGAACGAACCGATTATCCTGACCTTATAGAGCTTAGGCAAAATATGTTTTCCCGGCATGAGGAGTATTCACGATTGTCCCCGGTTGGTGAAAAGGAATGCCACCCACACGCTGAATAACCTTGTTTTTATTAATCCTCTTTCAACCATCTCTTGACTGCCTCGTGCGGATGTTCATATTGTGCCATCCTGCTCAACAATTCTTCAGGACTGGATTCGCAAAATACGGATTTACGATGTTCTGCAAAGATGAAACCTTCAGCCACGGCATGATCCATTGCCGCAAGCAAAGGTTTGTAATATTTTTTTACATTCAACAGGCCCACAGGTTTTTCGTGTGCGCCGGTTTGTGCCCAGGTGATGGTTTCAAAGAGTTCGTCCCAGGTACCAAAACCACCGGGCAGGGCGATGTATCCATCCGCAAGTTCGTGCATGCGGGCTTTGCGGGCATGCATATCGGTCGCCACATCCATGCGGGTGAGACCCAGATGTGCGAGCGCCGGCGTGTTCATGGATGGGATAATAACTCCGATCACTTCGCCGCCAGCGGATACCGCGCCATTTGCCACTTCACCCATTAATCCCGTCTTCCCGCCGCCGTAGATGAGACGAATCCCTTTTTGGGCGAGGATCACACCCATTTGATGCGCGGCAGTTTTGTAGTCTGAGTGAACCGAGTCGGATGACCCACAAAAAACACAGATTGATTTCATTGTCTTCTCATATTTTCCTCTTAGAATGCTCTTCGGCACCTTTATCATATCAGGACTTTCGCTCTGCCAGCGTGAGAGAACGCTGGCTACGCAAATAATGATGGTATTGAGCGTAAAAGGCGCTCTCCAGCGCCGATTTTTAGCAACAAGCGAAAGTCCTGCATATAAAAGCACAGGTTAGAGTTACGTAAGTGTCATCATTGAACGCTTGACTTACACCCTGCGCAAGGATAATAATATCAGCATGGATTATAAAGACTATTATAAAATCCTCGGCGTGAACCGTAAAGCCAGCGCAGACGACATCCGCAGGGTATATCGTAAACTGGCCATGCAATATCATCCGGATAAGAACCCCGGCGATAAAAAAGCTGAGGACAAGTTCAAGGAAATTAACGAGGCCTACCAGGTCTTAAGCGACGATCAAAAACGCGCCCGCTACGACCAGTTAGGCAGCGCCTATTCCAATTTCCGCACAAGCGGTGGCCGCCCCGGCGATTTTCAATGGGACGATTGGTTCCAGCAAAATGCAGGGCAACGCGGCAATGTGAATGATATGTTCAACGGCGGCGGCAGCGCCGGCTTTTCAGATTTCTTCCGCACGATCTTTGGCGAGGCGATGCGTTCCTCCACGCGCAGTCAGGCGGCGCAGGGGACTGGCTATCAACAGGAAGCGCAGATCAGTTTTCAGGAAGCCTATGAAGGGACATTGCGTCAGTTGCAAACCAATGGACGCAAGTTACAGGTGCGTATCCCTGCCGGGGTGAAGACCGGTTCCAAAGTCCGGGTGGCCGGTGCGGGACCGGAAGGACTCGATCTCTATCTTGTCATCCGTGTGGAGGATCAGGATCGGTTCGAGCGGGATGGCTGCGACTTAACCACAACTTCTGCCGTAAGCATTTTTACTTTGATCCTTGGCGGTGAGGCGGATGTGGATACACCCGCAGGAAAAGTAAAGTTAAGTATTCCCGCAGGTACACAGACCGACCAGGTCTTCAGGCTGGCGGGGCGCGGCATGCCGCACCTGAAAAAGGCAAATACAAAAGGCGACCTGTTTGTAAAATTGAAAGTACAAGTTCCGAAGTACCTGTCGTCCAAGCAAAGGGAACTGATCGAAGAAGCCTCCCGCATAAAGTTTTAAAGGTTATTACAGGAGTAATATGAAAGCAAGAAAAAACATTATCGCTTTAGTGGTTTTGGTACTGGCCATGCTTGCATGTCAGACCTCTGTGTTCACTGATCAAATATTGCCGACCGTTGTAGTTGCGGAAGCTCCCCAAATTGCGCCAGTTGACTCAATTGTCATCAACCCTGCCGCACAGCAGGAAAGGCTGGTTGCGCTTTATGAACATGCCAGCGTTGGCACGGTTGCGATCATTACCGATCAGGGACAGGGTTCTGGTTTTGTATATGATAAGGAGGGTCATATCGTAACAAATTATCATGTGATCGAAGGCGCCAAAAATGTGGAAGTCCGCTTCAATTCCGGTTTTATGGCCTATGGCACCGTGATCGGCACTGATCTGGATTCGGACCTTGCCATCATTAAAGTGGATATGCCAGAGGGTGAGCTTTCCCCGCTCTCACTCGGCGATTCGGACTCACTGAAAGTTGGTCAGACCGTGGTGGCCATTGGCAACCCCTTTGGTTTGGAAAGCACGATGACCGTCGGCATTATCTCCGCGCTAGGGCGAACGCTTGACGCCATTCGTGAGACTCCAGATGGCCGCCCCTTCACAGCCGGCGACATCATTCAGACCGATGCGGCCATTAACCCCGGTAACTCTGGCGGCCCGCTCTTCAACATCAATGGAGAAGTGATCGGCATTAATCGCGCCATCCGCACCAACAGCACAACGGATACAGGTCAGCCTGTTAACTCGGGTATTGGTTTTGCCATCTCCATTAACATTGTCAAGCGTGTTGTCCCTTCCTTGATCGCAGACGGTAAATATGATTATCCATATCTTGGCATTGCATCCCTGGACTCTTTGAGCCTTGAAATGATCGAAGCGCTTGGGTTGAATACGTTTACCGGTGCGTATGTTACAGATGTTGTTCCCGATGGACCCGCAGATAAAGCAGGCATTAAAGCAGACACAGCCCCTGCCAATAGCCCCGCCTTACTTGGCGGCGGTGATCTGATCGTTGCGATTGACGGGCGGGAAGTCCGCACCTTCGATGAATTGCTGGCTTATCTCATTACCCATAAAGGCCCGGGCGATACCGTGGTTCTCACAGTCCTGCGCGGCACCGAGAAAGTGGATGTGACCGTCACGCTTGGCAAAAGACCGTAATACCCTCCCCCGAGTTCATCATCCAAGACTCGGGGCTTTTATTATTAACGGTATACTCGCGCCATGCAAAGTCAATCCATAGAAACGAACAATATAAAACTGCATGTACTGACCGACGGACCTGAAAATGGAACGTCGGTTGTTTTGTTGCATGGCTTCCCTGAGTTCCATTATGGCTGGAAGAAGCAGGTCCCGGCACTGGTGCAGGCGGGATTTCGAGTGATCGTCCCGGACCAGCGGGGGTATAACTTGTCCGACAAGCCCAAGGGTGTTTCCGCTTATGATGTGGATATTCTCGCAAAAGATATCGTTGGCCTGTTCGATCACTTTGGGATCGAACAGGCGAAATTAGTGGGGCATGACTGGGGCGCAGCCGTCGCATGGACCGTGGCTTTGAATCACCCGGAACGGCTGGAGAAACTGGTCATCTTAAATGTGCCGCATCCTGATGTGATGGTGGATTTTGTTTTGAATAACAAAACCCAGCGAAAGAAATCCTGGTATGTATTCTTCTTTCAAATTCCAATTTTTGTGGAATGGATACTGGGCAGGAATAACTTCCATAACCTTGCGCGGATGCTGGCAGGCTCGGGGCGAAAAAGCACATTTATAGAAGAGGATCTGGTGGAATATAAAAAGGCCTGGTCACAACCCGGCGCGTTGACAGGGATGTTGAATTGGTATCGAGCAGCCTTCCGGCGCAGTTTGAAATACGCTTTTCAAAGAGGGCATATTCCTGCGCGGCGGGTGAAAGTCCCAACTTTGATGTTATGGGGCAGGCGGGATGTAGCACTCAGCCATGCGATGGTGGAGCCGTCGATTCAGTTGTGTGAAAATGGCGAGGCTGTCCTGTTCGATAAAGCCACGCATTGGGTGCAGCATGACGAGGCGGATGAAGTCAATAAAAGATTGATTGCGTTTTTGAGGTAATCCATGCCGATCTTTGCCCTTGTTTTGCTTTTCTTTTCTGCATCCATGCATGCGTTGTGGAATTTTTTGCTTAAAAACGCGGAGGAAAAATATATTGCCATGGGGTGGCAGGTGATCCTGAGCGGGATATTCTCCCTGGGTTTCATTTTCTTCACGGGCCTGCCGCCAAAGGAAATGTGGTTGTTCGCTGTCATCAGCATGATCCTGGAGGCGATCTACTTCATTTTGCTTTGCAGTGCATACAGCGACCATGATTTTTCGCTTGTCTATCCGATTGCGCGCGGAGCGGCGCCGGCCTTGCTGGTTTTATGGTCTGCGATATTTTTGCGCGAGCAATTGACCGCAGGCGGTTATCTCGGTATCGCCATGATCACAGGCGGAATAATCGTGATCGGAGCGACGACGCTTTTGCAGAATAAAAGTGAAAAGCCGCATTTACGAGGCATCCTCACGGCTTTGTCTGTGGCGCTGGTTATTTCAATTTACACCTTCATTGACGGAACCGCCGTTAAGAACGGACCCGTTTTGCCATACGGATTGTCCATGTTTGTGATGGTTCCGTTCGTGACCACGCCCTATCTCACCAGAAAATATGGATGGGGTCATTTTGCGGATATGTGGAAGAAAAAACACGGATATTTATTGCTTGGCGGCCTGTTAGGATTGGTAGCATACATGCTGGCATTATTTGCCTACACGTTTGCTCCGCTTAGTTATTCGGGCGCGATTCGCGAAGTGAGCGCGGTGATCGGGGCATTTCTCGGTTGGAGACTTTTGAAGGAGGAAATGGGCGGGATGCGCGTGGTTGGATCTGTAATTGTGTTTGCAGGGGTGATGGTAATTGCGGTGTTTGGATAATCCTTTTGTGGTTAAATAACCCAATGCAGCTTCTGCTCGGTTTCCTGCTTGCAATTCTGATCGCATTCCTCGCATATCACGCGCGCAGTTTAAATAAAAGCGGGGCCATCGCCGCTGCCTTCACAGGCACGATCATCTTTGGCATTGGCGGATGGCAATGGGCAATCCTTCTGCTCACTTTCTTCATCACCTCCTCCGTGCTCAGCCGCGCCTTCAAAAAACGCAAACAAGGTCTCGAAGAAAAATTTTCAAAAGGACATGAACGCGACGCGGGTCAGGTCTTTGGCAATGGCGGTCTCGCAACCCTCTTCGCCGCACTGCATTTCTTTTATCCCGAATCAATTCTCCCCTGGGTCGGATTCGCCGCAGCGCTGGCCGCGGTCAACGCGGATACATGGGCGACTGAACTGGGCGTGTTGAATCCGCAGCCCCCGCGCATGATCACGGACTTAACTAAAGTAGTCGAAAAAGGCGCCTCAGGCGGAATTTCACTCGTCGGAACACTCGCATCATTGGCAGGCGCTGGCGTCATTGGTTTCCTCGCTGTGATCCTGTTTCCGATGGATAATCTACAAGTTACAAGTTACGGGTTACGAATTACGAATTATGGATTACTAATTACTTTCGCGGGGTTCGCTGGCTCGCTTTTTGACTCTTTTCTCGGCGCGACAGTGCAAGCCATGTACTACTGTCCGAAAGATAAAAAAGAGACCGAGAAACATCCCCTCCACACCTGCGGCACGCAGACCATTCATATCCGCGGCTGGAAATGGCTCGATAATGACCGGGTCAATTTCTCGTGCAGTGCGTTTGGGGTGATTATGGCAATTGCATTCATAATGCTATAATCAGTCATAATACAGATTGGAGATATTTATGAATTTCAAAAACATCATTACCATTGAGCCTGGAAAACGCGGCGGCAAACCGTGCATTCGCGGTTTGCGTATGACCGTTTATGACGTGCTGGAATATCTCTCATCTGGAATGAGTCAGCAGGAAATTTTGAACGATTTTCCATACCTTACAAAAGATGATATTCTAGCCTGCTTAAGTTTTGCCGCTGAACGCGAGAGGTTCATGGTGGCGGTTCAAAGATGAAACTCCTGTTATTCATTGAAGCGATATTGAATAGATTAATAACCCTCACCACTTCAACATGCTCAAGCCGCCGTCCTCGGCGGCGTTTTTAGTGTAAATTCTGCGCCGCCCGCAGGGCGCTCCGCAAGGATAGTGCAAGGAGCAAACTCGTCCACAACCTTTGAGTGCCCCCATGAACTTCACGAGCAAAACATTCAAAACAAGCCATGCTATGATTGATGCAAAGGTTTAACCACATGAGAGTTGCAGTTGATACATCCGCCATCATAGCAGTAATCGCCGACGAACCAGAAAAAGCCAGATTAATTGAGTTAACCAAAGATGCTATCATTGTCGCGCCGCCTTCCACTTATCTCACTCGATAAAAACCTGATTGACATCGCAACAAAAGAAGGCGTTCAAGTAATAGAGGTATGACCATGATGATCTACACATCCACCGAAGTACAAAAACAATTTTCCACTTTGCTCAAGAAAGCACTGAGCGAAGGGCAGGTTATGTTTAGAACCAAAGATGGGCAGGTCTTTGTTATCCGACCTGAAACACCTGCGAAGAAATCCCCTTTTGAGGTTCGCAGTATTAAGTTACCAATTACAAGGATGGATATTTTGGAAGCAATTCACGAAAGCAGAGCAAGGTATTCATAAACAAAATTATTAATAACAGGACCTCCGAGTTCTTCGCCCATAGGGGGCTTCGCAAAGAACTCGGAGGTCTGTGCATTACGGTTACTTCAGCCTCTCCAAATCTTGAAATCCTTCAAACCCGATCCGCCTAAAAATTCGCGCACAATGATGGTGAGTGAATTAAGTCGTTACTGCATTATGGCGCAACAATCTTATCAGCAAGGTCAGGGTACACTCTTCGAAAATCCCTCTCATTAAGCGTCACCACCAGATCAACCTTTGCAATTGCGGCGGCGCGAAGAATCAAGGCATCGTATGTTGCCCCGCCAATAATGCCAATTTCAGCCAGGAGTTCTATGACCTCAGTGTAATCCTGGCTGGTCAAAGTTATAACATCAAATTTTTGGATAACATTGTGCTGGATAAGCCGCCGCGCTTCGTCAGGTGAGATGCGAGGCTGGACGGGCAAGGTTGTGAGAATGGAGTAGAGTTCCGCGAGTGAGTGCGCCGCAATGACTCCTTCATCTGCTCCATTTGTTACACGCTTTAACCAGATTAGACCTTGCTCATGGAAAGGATGCGCCTCTACCATCGCGGCGACCAGAATGGAGGTATCCAGCAGGATTTTCACAAACCAACTCTCTGCAAGAGATCGAAAACATGCCGGTCACGCTCATGGCGCGTTACATCGGCGAGGTTGCTGATCGCTGTCACTCTAGCGACCAACAAACCATCTTTTTCTACGATTGAAGTGGTTTCAGGCTGAATGGTTAGGCGCACGCCATCCTGTTCGCCTATTTCAACAACTAAAATCATCCCGGGGGATAAGTGCAGGCGTTCACGTATAAGCGCAGGGATGAAAATACGACCCAACTCATCTAAAGATACTTGAATTACTTGATTCATCTTATTAGCACCTCGCATTTCATTTTCTCAACTATACAACCCTTTCTAAGTTTTGACAATATTTTCAGTTTCACGCCAAACGACAGATAGGCCTCTACTCTCCGACAACCCAACTGACGAAACAATTGTGACCGTAAAAAATGCAATGTAAAATCACCGAGTTCTTTGCGACATTTGCGCCACACTTCGTTCCATGGCGCCGCCCGCCACTATAATCCCCGAAGCGGAGCAAGTGGGAGGGCAGGTGCGGTGTAGTACAGGTGAGAACCCTTTGGGCAAAAACTCGGGGATCTGCTTTTACATTGCCATTTACCAATTACGCTTTACTTCAGCCTCTCCAAATCTTGAAATCCTTCAAACCTGATTCGCCTAAAAATTCGCGCACGATGGAATTGGCAGGAATCAGACTCGCATCCAATGGCAAAAACCATTCGAGGAAGGCGAGCAATCTTCTGGCTTCGATATATTCGGGCGCGCGATACTGCACCTGCCTGAGCAAAGGCTCAGCCAGCGGCTTAAGCGCGGAGAGCTCATACACCAGCGCCGAGTTGAACATCACGTCCGCGTTTTCCTGATAGGGGAAGATGTGCCGCTTCTCGCCGCGGCGGACAGACTCCCAGCGGCTGATCGTTTGCGTGGCGGAATATCCGCGTTCACGCGCGTCGCGCACCATGCGTCGGATCAGGCGCGTGTCTGTGGTGGATACCCGATTGTGGCGGTCGAGGTTGATCTGAGTCAAAGCGGAGACGTATACCCGAAACGCCGTACCAGACCAAAGGTCAGGAATGAGGCGGGGATTCATCCCATGAATGCCCTCGAGGATCAGCGGCTGTCCATCTTTTAATTGGATGACATCCCCCGTTTCGCTCATCCCTGACTTGAAGTTGAATCGCGGCAATTGGACTTTTTCTCCACCGAGAATTTTTTCGATATCCTGCGCGAGGCGGGTTAGATCCAATGCTTCGAGGTTTTCGAAATCGGGTTTGCCATCTTCACCCAGAGGCGTGTTGCTGCGATCTATAAAATAATGATCGAGTTCAAGCGGATACGGCGAGATACCGCGCGCAAGCAGTTGAATGGCAAGGCGGCGCGACGAAGTTGTTTTTCCCGATGAGGACGGGCCAGCGATCAAAATGATGCGCGAATTTTTTTTTTCGATCTGCTGCGCGATATCTGCGAAGTTTTGTTCATGAAGCGCTTCCGAGACCAGCACGATCTCATCGGCGCGGCCCGATAGTATGGCATCGTTGAGCGCGCCCACGTTATCAATGTTGAGGCGGGTTAACCAATCCCCGTATTGACGAAATGTACTGATCAGTTTTGGATAATCCCCCAGCGGTTCAAGCTCGGTCGGCGCATGACGGCGCGGAAATTGAATGAGAAAGCCGCCCTCGACAAGCCTAAGATCAAACCATTTCAAATACCCAGTAGATGGCACCATGTAACCATGCATATAATCCATTTGATCAAGCACGCTGTACATGGTCAGATAATCCTTGCGGCGATACTCAAGCAGGCGCAGCTTATCCTCATAGCCGCGCTGTTTGAAATAATCCAGGGCTTCCTGAATGGGTACTTCCCTGCGGATAAATGCATGATCTTCCCTGCTCAATCTGCGCATATGAGCTTTGAGCAGATCGAGCTCTTTTTCTGAAAGCGCCTCCCGCTGCGTGACCTCGCAATAAAAACCGCCCGATGAAATCGAGTGATCAATATTGAGCCTGCCTTTTGGAAACAATTCGGAAAAGGAAATTTCCAGCAGGAAGACCAGCGAACGACGATAGATACGCGCGCCATCGGCTGTACCCATGCTGACGGGCTGACAGTAAGACTCGATCTCAATGGGAAAGGTCAGTTCGTGAATTTCGTTATTGATGATCGCAGCAACGATGGGCGCCTTGAAATCATCCTTGACCATTTTCAGAAACTCCCCCACCTGCGCTCCGCGCGGACCTGAGAGTACGCGCCCATCGAGGAGGTGAAGTTCGACTTCTTTATTTGGTTGAACGATTTTTATGGACATGGTTTTTCGTTGTCGATGGTCTAAAGTCTAAAGTCAATTTGACCTTCGACTTTTGACCTTAGACAAAAGCTTTTCTGGTTGATTCGCATATTCTTCCAGCGGAATTTCTTTTCTAGTCAACGCGAGCAAAGTGTCCGTCAGCAATTCATTGACGGGAGTCGGAATCCCGCGCGCTTTTCCCTCGCGGACAACTGCGCCGTGCAAATATTGCACTTCGCTTTGGCCGCGGCTTCGCGCAGAGTACAGGTCAATGTGGAAGGACGGCATCTTGGCGCCGCGTCCACTGCCTGCGGCGCGGGAGAGGAAAGGTTTGGAAAGCCAGAGAGGCAGTTTCGTTGCGAAAGCCAATGCTTTGACGGGCGTGCCAGGCAGGTCCACCACTTCGAGATTTTGCGCCTTTATCACTGCGAGGCATTCCTTCAACATGTCAATTTCAAGTTTGTATAATTTCCTGTTTGCAAAAACCTGCGCGGCCGTCATATTCAAAATTGCGGAAGTGGGATTGGCGATGAGGTTGGTGAGCATCTTCGACCATTTCATACTGTGCGCTTCGGGATACAAACGACATTTGAGAAAGGCACGATTCAATGTCTTGACTAGTTTCTCCGAGAGCGGATGCCCGGCTGCCACGCCCACGCCGCGCAATTTTTCGAGGACAATATCGCCCGGTCCGCGGCGGCCAATGGCAGAAGTGACTGTGCCATAAATGACCTTATCCGCGCCCAGCACGCGTGCAATGGCTTGTTCATTTTCCACGCCGTTGGAAAGGCACAGAAGCGGGGGGAGTTTATCTGCAAAAGGTTTCAAGCCTTCCAATGCGGAAAGAGTATCGAAGGATTTCAATGCAAAGATGGCTGTATCAAATGGGCCAAACTTCAAGGCTTCTTTAAGCGAAGGTTCGATCACAAAGGAACGCGGGTCAATAATGAAGGCCTCTTTTGTCCCTTCGACTCCGCTCAAAGCGCGCTTTCTTCCCTGCGAGAGCCTCAGAACAACGCTTTCATCAATGGTCAGGTCAAGTCTTAATCCCTTCTGGCGCAATTCCTTCACCATTTCCGGCTGTTCCACGAAAACGACTTGATGCCCGGCCAGCGCCAGTGACCCGCCAATATAGGTGCCGATGGCGCCTGCGCCAAAAACGAGAAATTTTAGGTCAGCGGATTGAGAAAGAGGTTGTACCATGACACTCTGATATTCGATTTACGAATTACCATTCACTAATTACGAATTTATTCCCCATCATCCGGCAGTTTGCCCTTCAATAAATAAATAGGGCGGCGTTTCACTTCCTGAAAAATATACCCTACATAAACACCGATAAAACCCAGCAGGATCATGATGATACCGCTGGCGATCAGCAAGACTCCCATCAATGAACTCCATCCCGCCACCACCCGCTCTGTTCGACCCGTCAGCCACAGGATCAATACATAAGCCAATTGAGCAATCGCCAGAACAAAGAAGGCCAAACCTGAACTTAATCCAATATATAAAGGCGCAAGAGAGAAGGAAAAGATCGCATCCGATGCCAGGCGGATCATTTTGCCGGGAGAGTATTTCGATACTCCTGCCAGGCGCGCAGGCTCGTGATACGGGAGAATGACGCTGTTGTATCCCATCCATGAGATCATGCCGCGCAAAAAACGATGATACTCGTGCATGGAACGCAGTCCATTCAATGCGTTGCGCGAAAGTGCGCGAAAATCCGCCGCGCCCTGCAAGACCTGTGTGCCGCTGATCTTATTGATCAGCCAGTAGAAAAAATTGGAGGTAACTTTTTTAATTGAAATCGATCGGTTATTCTCCATGCGCTGAGCCTGCACAATGTCAAACCCCTGTTGGATGAGCTTGATCATTTGCGGGAGCATCTCAGGCGGGTGCTGGCCGTCCGCGTCCATGGAAATCATCAGGTCGCCGCGCGAGGCGTCCATGCCGGCTGTCAGCGCGGCCTGATGCCCAAAGTTGCGGCTGAGCTGGAGCAGGGAAATGCGCGGGTCATCGTCCGCTATTTTTCGGAGCGTATCAACTGTCCCGTCGTTTGAGCCGTCGTCTACATATATGAATTTAAAGTCATAAGGCAGCGCATCCACGACGCGGCAAATATCCGCATAGGTTTGTCCGACCACTTCGGATTCGTTATAAACGGGGATGACCAGGTCAACTTTGAGTTTTTGTTTTTTTGGAGACATCGGGAGGATTTTACCACGCGGGGGTTGCTTCCTGCGCCGTCCCCGGCACAGGATTAAATTGAAAACGTCGCCGGGGACGGCGACGCGGGCAAGATGTCATGCGCTTCATAACCCGACCCCGTGCCTGTCAGCCAGCAAACGGAGCGCGCGCTCCATCTCGGAATTTTTCTGCTCGACGCTCCAGCCAAGCGCCGCGCCCATGGCGTCAGCGATCTCTTCCACGCCATCCTTCGTCAAACGCCCCAACATGGCAAGCATGGTGCGGCGCAAAAGGATATCGTCGAGGTGAAGCGCCTTCTCGCTTTGAGCAAGGAAGGCGATCTCGCGGCGCGAATAATCAGGCAGAGATTTTAGCGGTGTATCAGTGGCGCGCTTGATATAAGCGGCAAGCCCTTCGGCGCGGGTGCCGTAGCGCGCATATAAAATTTGCAGACGTTCCTTGTTTAATCCCGTCCGCGCGGCAAAGCCGTCAATTTGATGTTTCTGCTCATTCGCATCGGTTGCGTAATCTCGCCCGCCGCCAATCGGAAGGTCATGTGTGTTTTTCTGGCGCGGCTTTCCAAGGTAAGACAAAGCCTTGTCTGTGACCTGTTCTGCAAAGGCGCGGAAGGAAGTCCACTTGCCGCCCACCAGTGAATAGACGGGAAAATCCAAATTTGACCCATCTCCACTGAGCACTTCAATATGATGGTCGCGGCTGGACTGACCTGTGGTTTTTGCCTCACTGTTCGCCAGCGGACGCACGCCCGTAAAACGAAAAACAATTTGTTCATGCGTCACTTTGATAGTGGGAAAGACACGGGTGACCAAACCGAGGAAATACTCTATTTCTTCATTGGTACAACGCGCTTCATCGGGATTTTCGATCTTGATATCCGACGTGCCGATCAACACACGATCATACAACGGGAAGAGAAGCACAATGCGCCCATCTTTATTCTCGAAGAAGAATTCATTCCCATCGATCGTGGCGCGCAACTCGGGATGATTTACTACGATATGAGAGCCTTTTGTGCCGCCAATATATCGCGTGGACAAGCCAAGATTGTGATTAGCAAAGTCTATCCATGGACCTGCCGCATTGATCACCAGCTTCGGGCGGACCTTATAGGTTTCATCACTCAACTCATCGCGCAAAATGATCGTATCCTTTTCACCGCTGACCATGCTCATATAGTTCAGAGCGTTTGCATTGGGGTTGTCGGCTTCTGCGTCTAAGAGAATTTCAAGCGCAAGCCGTTCAGGGTTGGAGATCAAGCCATCGTAATATGTTGCAGTGTTTACGATCTCAGGATTCAAGCGAGTCCAACGATTCAGCGATTTAGTGCGCGAAGTAAATTGGTGACGAGGAACTGTGCGGTTCGCGGAGCGGCCTGTGTAGGCATCGTACATCAACAAACCGAGTTTAATAATCAACGAGCCGCGCTCTGAGGGTTTATCGAGCCAGCCCAAAAATTTTAACGGCGCATTGAAAATACCTGAAAAAAATTTGAAGATCGGAATTGTCGTCGGAAGAGGTTTCACAATATGCGGCGCGTTTTGGATTAGGCGGTTGCGTTCGCGTACCGCCTCACGCACCAAACGAAATTCACCGTTCTCCAAATAACGAATCCCGCCATGCGCCATATGTGAGGAGGCCGCGCTCGCGCCCGAACAAAAATCCGCGCGGTCCACCAGCAAAACATCCACACCATTGAGGGCCAGGTCACGGAATGTGCCGATGCCATTGATCCCCGCGCCAACGATCAGCACGGAGACTTCAGGGTTATTTTTTAAATGAGCGAGAATTTCCTGTCGATTCATTTTTATCCAAAAAAATTTATGCCGCGAATACTTCGACGGGCCCAATACAAGTTTCGCTGAGGCTAAAGCAAAAGGCTTTTATCGAATACGGCAGGAAGGAGTCACAATATTTTTCGCAGTGCTGATGGAAAGATCATAGTTATTCCCAATCATGGTTCACAGGTGATTGTGCGCCTATTGATGAGAAAAATCCTGCGCGATATGGGGGTTAGTCCGGATGTGTACGAAGCGATTTTGAAAAAATTATAAACCAAATATCAAGATGACGTAGATTTATTCAACCCAATCAAATGTGCGCGTGACCGCCTTCTTCCAACCTGAGTATAAGCCCTCTCTGCGCTTCACGTCCATTTTCGGAGTCCATTCCTTGTCACGTCCCCAATTGGCTTTTAACTCATCGGTGTTTTTCCAAAAACCGACCGCCAGCCCGGCCGCGTATGCAGCGCCTAACGCGGTCGTCTCCGCAACTTTGGGGCGCACCACAGGCACATTCAAAATATCAGATTGGAATTGCATGAGCAATTCATTGAAGACCATGCCCCCATCCACTTTCAGCGCGGTCAACTTCACACCTGAATCTGCTTCCATCGCGTCAAGCACTTCGCAAGCCTGATACGCGGTTGCTTCCAGCGCGGCTCTCGCAATGTGACCCTTATTGACATAACGCGTCAGCCCCACGATCACGCCGCGCGCATCGGATTTCCAATACGGCGCGAACAGACCAGAAAAGGCCGGGACGAAATAAACACCGCCGTTATCCTCCACAGTTCTCGCCAACGATTCAATGTCAGAAGACTTTTCTATGATTCCAAGGTTATCTCTCAGCCATTGAATCAATGCGCCTGTGATGGCAATTGACCCCTCCAGCGCATACACCGCTTTTTGATTCCCGATCTTGTATCCCAAGGTTGTCAGCAAACCCGCCTTGCTATGCACAGGTTTCTCACCTGTATTCATCAACATAAAACAACCCGTGCCATAAGTATTCTTTGCTTCACCCGCACTGAAACAAGTTTGACCAAAGAGCGCGGCTTGCTGGTCGCCTAGATCACCTGAGACGGGGATGCCCTGTAAGGACTGGCTCCAGCCGCCGTCCTCGGCGGCGGGGACGCCGCCTCGAGCATTTCCAACGTAACCATAAACTTCCGAAGAAGACTTGATCCTCGGCAGCATCTTGCGCGGAATCCCCATCACCTTCAAAATCTCATCATCCCAATCTAAAGTCTTGAGATTCATCAACAGTGTGCGCGAGGCATTGGTTACATCGGTCACATGCTCGCCCGTTAAGTTCCAAATCAACCATGTATCTATATTGCCAAATAACAACTCACCTTTTTGGGCTTTTTCTTTTGCACCCTTCACATTGTCCAAAATCCATTTGATCTTGGGGCCGGAAAAATAAGTAGCGAGAGGTAACCCCGTTTTCCTACGGAAACGATCCTGACCCCCGCTTCGCGCCAGCTTCGCGCAGATCACATCTGTACGTGTATCCTGCCAGACGATGGCGTTATAAACAGGCTTGCCTGTATTTTTATCCCACAGGACTATCGTCTCGCGTTGATTCGTCACACCAATTGCGGCAATTTCAGAGGCAGAGATTCCACCCTGTGAAAGCGCACCTGCCATCACCTCTTGCACCCGTTCCCAAATCTCCAGCGCATCATGTTCCACCCAGCCGGGTTTCGGGAAAATTTGCTCGTGCTCCTTTTGGTCAACAGCAACAACATTCCCGCCGTGATCGAAAACAATAAACCGGGTGCTGGTTGTGCCTTGATCTATTGCGGCGACATATTTATTCATGGTTAACCTCGTAAGCCAATTGTAAAACAAAAGTGAAAAACAGCCGTTAAAAACAGGACATTTATTACATTCACAAAATCGAATATGTTGCTATAATACATTCAGGATTATGAATATAAAAAAACAACCCCTGGAAAAAATCTCACAACAGATCGCCGCACCTTTGGAAGCCATTGCCTCACCACAGCGCATTGCCATCCTAATTGCCATCGGAACCGGCGAAGCCTGCGTCTGTCATCTTGAAGCCGCACTCGGCTGGCGACAAGCCTATATTTCTCAACATCTGATGACGCTGCGTAAAGCGGATATTTTGCTGGATAGACGTTCAGGACGTTACATTTTCTATCGCCTTAAGGACGTCTCTCTTCTGGATTTGATCGCTGCCTCTGCACGCCTGAGCGGACTCTCCGCCGAATCCGTTTCCGTGCTCATCAGCACCCAGGTCAATCCCTCGTGTGAATGTCCGCAATGTGCGCCTGCGTTGATCTCTGTTGAAAGCCTGAAAACAGCATGAATATCCTTTCCTTCCTTACTGATCTATTGTACAGCGGGCTTGGCAACCTCGCATCCTATCTTGCCGCGCACGTACTTCTTTGCCTGCTTCCTGCCTTCTACATCGCGGGCGCGATGACTGCGCTTATCCCGAAAGAAACGGTCACGCGTTTTTTGGGGGTTGTCTAAAAAGAGGATGGAAAACATGGAAAAAGAGTCAGGAGAGAGCGAGAGATAAAAAAACTGGCGGTCATGGGATCGCCAGTTTTCGTAAATTGTGAGCCATGCAGACCAAGCCCCACTCAATCTCTACCTTTTTCAAACCCCTGAGCATGAATCTGCGGAAGTTCATGTTGTGTTTTATAT
>Ga0194127_10001310_pt1 | contig 36761 bp, 32 predicted proteins | sample TA2KigC100mmetaG_FD_148624 | JGI IMG/M metagenome (GOLD analysis project Ga0194127, IMG submission 148624) | Freshwater microbial communities from Lake Tanganyika, Tanzania - TA2015036 Kigoma Deep Cast 100m | ecosystem: Environmental > Aquatic > Freshwater > Lake | place: Tanzania: Lake...
CCCTGCTCCGCTGTGCTGCGCGGCGCGGGCAGGATCAGCCGCGCCGGATCTGGCTCGCTCTCGATCCCGGCCTCCTTGCGCGCGCGCTCGATCGCGGCTCGCAGACCGCCGACCTCGTCGACGAGCTTGCGCGCGAAGGCGTCGCTTCCGAGCCAGACGCGCCCGCGTCCGAGCGCGTCCACGGCTTCGGTCGAGAGCTCGCGTCCCGTCGACACGCGGCCGAGGAACTCGCGGTAGCTCGCCTCGATGAAGCTGTCGGTGCGCGCCTGCTGCTCGGGGGTGAACGGGCGATCGCCGCCGATCACGCCAGAGTACGGGCCGCGCTCGATCAGCTCGGTCCCGATCTCGAGCTTCCGGTACAGGCCGGAGAAGGACGGCCGCAGCAGGAACACGCCGATCGACCCCGTGAGCGTCGCCGGCTCGGCCACGATCGCGGTCGCGCCGCTGGCGACGTAGTACCCGCCCGAGGCGGCGTAGTCGGCCATCGAGACCACGATCGGCTTCTTCGCGCGCACGCGGGAGACCGCCCGCCAGACCTTGTCGGACGGCTGCGCCCCGCCGCCCGGGGAGTTGATCCGCAGCACGACGGCCCGGATCTCGTCGTTCTTCGCGGCGTCGTCGAGCGACTCGACCGTCTCGTCCGCGGCGAAGACCCGGCTCATGCTGCGCCCACGCTCCTCGACGATGGTGCCCTCGCCGAAGACGAGCGCGATCGTCGGGCCGGTGCGGAGTCCCAGGGAGCGGGCGTCCACGCGCACGTAGTCGTCCGATTCGAGCTCGCTTGCGCCCTGCAGGTCCGCTTTCGCCAGCACCTCGTCGCGCGACGCGATTCCGTCCGCGAGCCTGGCCGCGACCAGCTCGTCGGGGGTCCCGGGGGCGGCCTCGATCTGGGCCCGCACGCTCGCGGCGTCGACTCCGCGGCCCGCGGCGATTCCCTCGACGATCTGCGCGAAGATCCCGTCGAGAAGCGCGTCGGTCATCTCGCGCGCCTTCGGGCTCATCTCGCGCGCGGCGAACTGCTCGACGGCCGACTTGTACTCGCCGACGCGCGCGACCTGCCACTCCACGCCGATCTTCTCGAAGAAGCCGCCGAGGTGCAGGTACTGGCCGGCGATCCCGGCGAGCGGAGCGAGCGACGCCGGCTCTACGTAGACCCGCTCCGCAGCCGACGCGAGGTAGAGCTCACGCGTCGCGTTCAGGCTGGTCTCGTCGACCAGCGCGATCACCCGCTTGCCCGCGCTGCGGACTCGCGCGAGCGCGTCGCGCAGCTCCTGGATTCGCGCGTAGCCGAGCGAGAGCGGCCGAATGTGCACCAGCACCGCCTGCACGCGCGAATCCGCGGCCGCCATGTCGAGCAGCAGCAGCAGCGTTGGAAGCGCCGGCCCTCGCGCCTGCAACCTGGCGAGCAGATCGCTGGGCGGCGCCTCCTCGAGATCGCCGCCGAGCTCGAGCACGAGCACGGAATTCTCGGCCACCTGCGTGCGCGCCGACCAGAGCGCTGCGCCGATCATCGCCGCGACCGCGAGCGACAGGATCCAGATGATCGGTCGCCGCATGAATCCCCTTCGACCGCGGCACGACTCCGGAGGATCCGGGAGCGTGGTGGTCCGAGTCTAGCGGGCGGCCATCGGCCGGACCAAGCCGGGCGATCGAGCTCGAACGAGCTGCGGGGTCAGATTCGCTTTCGGCGAACGAACGCGAGCGCGGCGAGACCGAGTCCGAGCAGGGCGATCGAGGCGGGCTCGGGGACGTTCACGAGGCTCTCGCTCCCGCCGCCCGCAAACCCTTGCACGTGGATCCCGATCCGCAGTCGGCCGTCCGAGAGCTCCGCGAGCACGTCGGAGAAGGTCTGGATTCCCTGCAGGCTGAACTGGATGCTGAGCGTCTCGCCGGGGTTCACGCCGTTGGGCTGAACCGGCGGGTTCGAATCCGCCGAGAAGCCGGCCGTGGTCTGGAACGGCGGCGAGGCGTTGTTCGCGGCTGGCAGGTTCGCGGGAGTCGCGAGCTGCGAGAAGTCCACGCCGGGGGCGTTGTTCACCAGCGCGATCGCGAGCAGCGACCCGTCGTCGAAGTACACGTCGGTGATCGACGAGGCCGCGGGGCCGAGGTTCGTGAACGTGAACAGCACCTGGCCGCCGCCCGCGTCGGTCACGTCGACCGCGAGCTGGGCCTCCGCGATCGTGCAGTTCGCCGGCGAGTTGTTCGAGATGCACCCGAACCCGAGCGTCGCCGCGGCGGAAGGGGTGGCCGACAGAAGAAGCGCCGCACTGAGTCCGAGAATGATCCGACTCGAGAGCTTCATGAATTTCGTATCCCTGGAGTGGGCTTCCCTTCCCGCGGCGCAGTGTGAGGGAAATTGGCAACGAGAGTCCGGATTTTTCTTACGGCGATCGCGCGGAAACCACCCGGAAGAGCGAGATCTCTCGCGCGCAGTTCAGGCGAACGGGCGGGCCGGCAACGCCAAGTCCTCGATTTACATAGAGAATTGATCCGGTCCCGGGGTCGCGGAACACCCCCCGGGTCCAGCGCGAGATCAGCCTCGACACGTTGTGGTGGTGGCCGGGGCGGGGCAGGGCGATCTGGCCGCCGTGGGTATGTCCCGCCAGGGCGAGCGGGAAACCGAGCCGGGCCGCCTGCCCGAACCAGCTCGGCCGGTGGATGAGGAGCAGGCGGGCGAGGTCGCCCGGGATCTCGGCGGCCAGGCGCTCGAGAGCCTCGTGCGTGCCGTCGCGCTCGTTCCAGCCGTGCCCTGGATCCTCGACCCCGGCGAGCGCGAGCGCTCCGCCAGAGAGCTCGATGCGCACCCAGTCGTTGCGCAGCAATCGGATGCGCGTCCACGTTTTGAGCCCGAGCGCGACGGCGTCCGCGCCGGTGTAGGTGTCGTGATTGCCGAGCACGGCGAACACGCCGAGCGGGGCGTCGAGCTCGGCGAGCTCGCGACAGCCCTCTTCGATGTAGCTCGGATCGAAGTCGAAGATGTCGCCGGTGATCACGATCAGATCCGGCTCGAGCCGGTTCACGCGCGCGAGCAGCCGGCGCAGCAGCGGCGCGCGAAGCTGCATGCCGATGTGCAGATCGGAGATCTGCGCTACGCGCAGCCCCGACAGGGCGTCGGGCAGACCGCGAAGCGGCAGGTCCAGACGCTCGACCTCGACGCGGCGCTGTCCCACGAGCCAGCCCCAGAACATCGACCCGAAGCCGAGCGCGAGCGCAGCGCCGCCGACGACCACGAGGAGCGCCTCGGCGCCCGGCCGGTGCAGCAGCGCGATCGGCGCGAAGAGCGCGAATCCGAGCGCGAGGGGCGGCCCGCTGATCAGCGCGCCGAGGCTGCTGACCAGCCAGAGCCGCCCCAGGCGATAGCCGCCGGCGGTGCTTCTCGCGAGCCGCGGCAGCAGCGCGAGCGTCGCGACGTTCAGCACCGCGAGCGCGACGACCAGCGCCGCGCCCGCCGCGAGTCCGAGGCTCCGACCGCTCGCGGCGCGAAGGCACCACTCCACGATCAGCGCCTCGGAGCCCGCGAGCAGGAACAGCGCCGAGTAGCGCGCGTTGCGCAGCACCGAGCCGAGCGCGCGTCGCATCACGTCCGCGGCCATCGCCATTCCGCCGAGGGTCCCGGATCGCCCGCAGGGTTCAAGCGCGCGCCGCCCGCGCGCCCGTATCCGGCTCGCGGCAGAGCGCGGCCAGCTCCTCGTCGGCGATCTCGCTCCGGCCGTCCGCGAGCTCCTGGAAGCGGGCGAAGGCGCGCTCTAGCGCGGCCTCCGAGGGCGCGATCCCCAGCGCGCGCACGCGCGACGCGAAGCCCGCGCGGCCCGAGAGCTTGCCGAGCACGATCTGCGTGCCGACGGGATGCCCGATCTCGGCCGGATCGACCGCCTCGTACGTCTCGCGGCATTTCAGCACCCCGTCCTGGTGGATGCCGGACGCGTGGCGGAAGGCGTTTCCGCCGACGATCGCCTTGTTCGGCGGCACCGCGAATCCCGAGCGGCGCGCGACCGCCTGAGAGACCGCCCAGATCCCGCGCGTGTCCACGCCGGTCTCGACGCCGAGCGCCTCGCCGTGCACGCGCAGCGCCATCACGACCTCCTCGAAAGCGGTGTTGCCCGCTCGCTCGCCCAGCCCGTTCACGGCGACCTCCACCTGGCGCGCGCCGGCCGAAATCGCGGCCAGCGAGTTCGCGGTGGCCATTCCCAGGTCGTCCTGGCCGTGGAAGGACAGGGTCACGCCGCCCACCTCGGGAACGCGCGCCTGCAGCTCGCGGAACATCGCGGCGACCTGATCGGGCCGCGCACACCCGACGGTGTCGGGGAGATTGATCGTGGTGGCACCCGCCCCGATCGCCACGCGCACCAGCCGGGCGATCAGCTCCGGGTCCGAGCGCGTCGCGTCCATGCAGCTCCACTCGACGTCGTCGGTGTAGCCGCGTGCCCGCTCGACCGCCGCGCGCGCCATTTCGACGACCTCGTCCGCGCCGCGGTGCAGCTGGTGCGCGAGGTGGATCTCGGAGCTCGACAGGAACACGTGGATGCGCGGGCTTCGCGCGCCGCGCAGCGCGAGCCAGCTGCGGTCGACCTCGGCCGGGATCGCGCGCGAAAGACCGCAGACGCGCGCGCGTCTCACGCACTCCGCGACGGCGCGCACCGCCTCGTGCTCGCCGGCCGACGATCCCGGAAAGCCGGCCTCGATCACGTCGACGCCCATTCCATCGAGGAGCGTCGCGATCTCGACCTTCGCGGCCTTCGAGAAGCAGACGCCCGCCGCCTGCTCGCCGTCGCGGAGCGTCGTGTCGAAGACGACGACGCGCTCGCGACCCGTTTGGTTGGAAGAATTCACGCCCTGCATGCTGACCTCCTCGGAGCGTCTCGGCCGCCGGGCCGGCGAAGGAGGTCGCGGGAGCTTCCCGCGGGCGAAAAAAAACCCCTCCGGCCGGCGCGGCGGGAGAGGTCCGATTCCTTGCGACTGGTCTGGTGCTCAGCCTCTGAGCACCAGGTGGACCCCGCCCGCCCTGGTAAGGCCGAGAAGAAGCAGCGCGGTTTGGGTCCGGCGAATCACGATGCCGCGACGTTACGTGCGCGCTCCGCACGCGTCAAGGCGACGCTCAGAAGCGATCGGAGGGCCAGTAGGTGACCAGCGGGCCGCCGACGAGCGTCGCGAGTAGCGCGGAATCGGGGCAATCCTCGGGCGCGCCGGCGATCCGAACGAGCGTCGACCGATCGAGCACCCGCCACATCGGCGAGGGATCCTCGTCGGGGGCGATCGAGAATCCGAGCGCGTGGAGCGCATCGCCGAGCTCGGAGTCCCGAACCAGCGGCACCGGGAGCCGCCGGTCGGGTGACGCGAACGCCGCGAGCAGGTGTGCGAGCGCCGCGGCACCGCCCGCGCCGCGCGCGTACTCGATCACGCGCGACCTCCCGCCGAACGCCGCGGCGCGCGCGTAGGCGAGGATCTCGCCCTCGCGTTCGCCAACGCGGAAGTCCTCGTCGGGAGTTCCGGCCGTGCGCAGCTGGCCCTCCCAGTAGCGCCGATCGCGCACGGTCGGACCCGACAGCGGCTCGGTGTAGGCATCGTAGAGCGCGGCCAGGCGCGGCAGGTCGTCCGGTCGGAACGCGCGCAGGCGCACGCCCTCCGGCGCTTCCGGCCTGCGCCCGACCGGCGCGAGCTTGAAGTAGCGAAGCGAGATCTGCTGCCAGCCGAGCCGCTCGTAGAAGCCGAAGCGCCCCGTGAAGAGCAGGGAGAGCGCCATGCCCCGGGCGCGCATGAGCGGGATCGCCTCGCGCAGAAGCTCCGACGCGAGGCCCCTTCCGCGCGCGGATTCGTGGGTCGCGACGCTGCCGATCCCACCGAGCAGGACGCGTTCGCCCCGCAGGCGGATCGGCTTCGCGAAGATCTGCACGCACGAGAGCGGTCGGCCCGCGTCGACGGCTAGCAGCAGGTCGGAGTACGAGAAGGCCGGGTCGAAGTCCATGTAGCGCTCGAAGAGCTCGCGGACCGAAAAGGCGTGCTCCAGCAGGTCGAGCACCGCTTCGCGATCTTCGGCCCGCATTTCGCGGATCTCCACGTGCCGGGCCTCAGGCGATCGCGCGGGCGAGCGCGTCGCGGATGCACGCGGTGAACGCGGCGGTCCCGAGCGTCCCGCCGACGTCGCGCGTGGTCCGGCCGCTCGCGATCGCGCCGAGGATCGCCCCGCGAAGCCGGCTTGCGAGCTCGAAGTGCCGCGCATGCTCGAGCAGAAGCGCAAGCGCCAGCAGGGCCGCGGTCGGATTGCACACCCCGCTTCCCGCGATGTCGGGCGCGGTCCCGCCGGCGGGGTCGAAGATCGCCACGTCGATCTCGCCCGATTTCGCGAACGAGTAGTTGCCGCTGGCGCCAAGCCCCATGCTGCCGATCAGCCCGCAGGCCATGTCGGAGAGGAAGTCGCCGTACTCGTTCAGCGTCAGCACCACCGAGAACTCGCGCGGCCGCAGGCAGATCTTCGCCAGCAGCGCGTCGAAGAGCTCGACGCGATGGGGAACGTCGGGGAATTCGGCCGCGACCTCGCGCACGATCGCCTCGAAGAACCCGTCCGTCGCGCGCTGGATCGTGTGCTTCGAGGACGACGTTACCGACAGACCGTGTTGCCGCGCGAGCCGGAACGCGAAGCGCGCGGCCTCTGTGCACGGCCTGCGCTCGATGATCCGCAGCGAGACCGCGACGTCCTGGCCGATCCGCTGTCCGGGGTCGTCGTACGTGCCGCCCGTCGCGACGCGCACGATCTCGAGCGCCACCGTCTCCTTGAAGCTCGAGGCGATGCCCGGAATCGAGTGCACCGGCCGGTGGATCACCGAGAGCCCGAGTCGCGTGCGGAGCACGGCGTTGGGGCTCTCGCCCTCGGTCACCGTCGGGTACTTCAGCCCCAGACGGGTGCGCGCGAGCGACGCCACGACCTCGTCGTACGCGGCTGCCGCGCCGGCGCGACGCCGTTCCAGCGACAGGTCGATCGGCTCGAAGTCGATCGCGAGCGGCAGGCACCCGGCGACGCCGTGCACCGACTCGCGCAGCTCCGGCCCGATCCCGTCGCCGAGCAACTCCGTGATCACGAGCGCTTTCATGACCCTCCCGAGCGGATTGCTAGACTCGCACAAGGAGGTGCGAATGTCCGAGCTTCGCGCGCTGTATCAGCAGGCGTTCGACGCCTTCGTGAAGGGCGATTACGAGCAAGCGGTGGCCGGCTATCAGCGCGTGATCGAGCGCGACGGCCGGTTCGGCCTCGCGTATCAGGGACTGGCCGAGGTCTACAGCCGGCTGAACCGATTGGACGATGCGATCGCGACGATCCGAAAGGCGATCGAGTGCGACCCCGACGAGCCGCTCTTCCACACCAGCCTGTCGCGCTTCCTGCAGCGGCAGGGCCGCATCCCAGAGGCCGAGGAGGCCTCGGCAGTCGCGGCGCGAATGAGCGCGATCCGCTGACGGAGCGTCGGGCGTGAAGGCGCTCGCGCTCGCGGCGTTGGTCGGCGTCATCCACGTCCACCACGCGCCGTCGCACGACAGCGACGCCCCGTTCGAAGCCGTGCTCTCGGCCGCCGGCGAGGCCGGGCTCGACTTCGTGGTGCTCACCGATCACGCGGATTCGGACTCGCCCGGGCTGCTGCCGGGAAGCGAGCACGCGGGGCTCGCGACCGCGCCGAACGGCCGGAAGGTCCTGATCCTGGTCGGCGCGGAGTTCGCCTCGCGCGATGGCCACGTGCTCGGGCTCGAGATCGAGCGCGGCGTGCCGGCGATCGGCCGTCCCGGGCGCGAGGTGATCGCCGCGATTCACGAGCAGGGAGGCTTCGCCGTCGTCGCGCATCCGTTCTCGCACGGCGGTTGGCACGACTGGGACGCGGAGTTCGACGGGCTCGAGGTGCAGAACAACGCCTCGGACTTCACCCGGCTCTACGGACCGCTGCTGCCGTTTCGGCTGCTGCGCTTCGGATTCGACCGCAGCGCCCAGCTCGAGGACCTGTGGGTGCGGCCCTCGCGCGAGCTCGAGGCCTGGGATGGGCTCCTGGTCTCGGGGCGGCGCGTGGTCGGGTTCGCCGGCGCCGACGCGCACAACAACGTCTCTCTGCTCGGCTGGCAGCTCGACCCGTATCTGCAGATGTTCCGCGGCGTGCAGACGGTCTGTCCCGACGGCGAGCTGGAGCCGCGCGCGGTCTGGGCGCGCCTTCGCTCCGGGAGCTGCGCGATCCGCTACGGAATCCACGAGGCGCGCGCGGCAGAAGCGACTCTGATCGAGCTGCCTTCCGGTCGAAGCGAGCTCCAGCTCGACGGCGGCACGCGCGTGCTGGAGCTGCGCAATCCGCCCGCGGAGCCGGGGTTATACTCCGCGCCGTGAATCCGATCGATCTGCGCAGCGACACCGTGACCCGGCCCTGCGCGGCGATGCGCGAGGCGATGGCGAGCGCCGAGGTCGGCGACGACGTGTACGGCGAGGATCCGACCGTGAACCGCCTGCAGGAGCTGGCGGCCACGCTGCTTGGGAAGGAAGCCGCGCTCTTCGTGCCGTCGGGCACGATGGCCAACCAGATCGCGCTCCGCGCGCTCAGCGAATCCGGCGACGCCGCGATCGCCGCGCGCGACGCGCACATGGTCCTGTACGAGTCCGCAGGCGCCGCCTCGCTCGCGGGCGTGCAGCTGGTCGAGATCGGAAGCGGCGGATCGTTCGGCCCCGAGGAGCTACGCGCGGCGGTGTACCCCGCCGACGATCACTTCCCGCGCAGCGCGGCGCTTCTGGTCGAAAACACCCACAACCGCTCCGGCGGGCGCGTGTTTCCGTTCGAGCGCCTGCGGCAGGTCACGGATCTGGCGCGGCAGCTCGGTCTGCGCTGCCACATGGACGGCGCGCGGATCTTCAATGCCGAGGCTGCGAGCGGAATCCCGGCGGCGCGCTGGGCGGAGTCGTTCGACACGGTGAGCTTCTGCCTCTCGAAAGGACTCGGCGCGCCGGTCGGCTCGCTGCTGCTGGGATCTCGCGAGCTGATCCGCCGCGCCCACCGCTACCGCAAGCAGCAGGGCGGTGGCATGCGCCAGGCGGGAATCCTGGCCGCCGCGGGAATCTTCGCGTTGGAGCGCAATCGCAAGCGGCTCGGCGAGGATCACGCCAACGCGCGGCGGCTCGCGGCCGGGCTCGCCGGGATTCCCGGCGTCACCGTGCCCGAGCCGCCGGAGTCGAACATCGTGATCTTCCGCCGCGCGGGGGCCGGCGCCTGGAGCGCGGCGCTGCGCGCGCGCGGCGTGCTGGTGAATCCCGTCGCGAGCGATGCGCTGCGCGCCGTGACGCACCTCGACGTCGGTTCGAGCGAGATCGACGCTGCACTCGCGATATTGCGAGAGATCCGCGTTTGAGCCCGCGCGCAGGTCTACGCTTCGAGTGCACGCTCTGCGGCGAGTGCTGCACCGCGCGCGGCGAGTACGCGTACGTGTACCTGAACGCGGACGAAGCCCGAGCTCTCGCCGACGAGCTCGGTCTGGGGCTGGCGGAGTTCAAGCGCCGCTACACGGAGAAGGACGAGTACGGCTGGACGCAGCTCCGCTTCGAGTCCGAATCGTGCATCTTCCTGGAGCCCGGCACGAAGCGCTGCACCGTCTACGCTGCGCGACCGGTCCAGTGCCGGACGTTCCCGTTCTGGCGCGACCTGGTCGAGTCCGGCCGCTGGACCGACGCTGCGCGCAAGCTCTGCCCCGGAATCGGCCAGGGCCGCGCACACCGGCCCGAAGACGTCGAAGCGCGGATGCTCGAGATGGAGCTCGCCGACGAGACGTGAGCGGGCCTCCTGGCTATCTTCGCCGGAACGATGACGCGACGGCGGACACGGCCCCCCGGCGGGGATTCCTGGAGCCACGTGACCGCGCGCTTGCGCGAGACCGCGAGTCTGCGCGAGGCGATTCCGAGCGAGCGGCAGCGCGTGCTCGAGCTCGTGCTCGCGCTCGCGGGCCGCGTGAGCGGCCGCCGCGTGCTCGACGTCGGATCCGACTCGAGCGCTCTCGCGCGCGGGCTCGGCCAGCAAGGCGCTCAGGTCGAGAGCGTCCGCGACCTGCTGGAGCCGGCCTCGCCGTTGCGCGGCCCGTTCGACGTGGTCACGGCTCTGGATTGCATCGACGACAGCAAGGATCCCGAAGCGGCGCTTCGGGTCCTGGGCAAGCTGCTTCATCCGCGCGGGCGGGTCGTGCTCGCGATCGCGCACCCGTGGCGGGCGACGGCGGCGAGTGCGACCCCTCATCCCGCCCTCGCCAGTCTTCCCGCGCTTCTGGCGTCGCTTCGCTCCGCGGGCCTGCGGCTCGTCGACGCCGCGGAGCCGGTGGCCGACCCCGCGGAGGCGACCGGGGCCCGCGAGCCGCGCCACCTGGTATTGGTCGCGGAGCGCACCGGACGCCGCACGCGCAACCGCGGAACCAGCCGCTGATCCGCGGTCCGCGCACGAAATCGACAGGAGGTCCCGAACGATGTCTGAAACGGAGCTGTCGCGCCGCGAACTGCTCGTCACGGGCGCGTACGCGCTCGGCACGGCCCTGCTCTGGCCGCGGCTGGGTCGCGCCGAAGATCGGACCGCCTGGCTCGAAGTCGCCAAGAAGAGCCCGCTCGCCTACATCTCGCCGCTCGCGAAGGACGGGAGCGAGAGCCGCTGCCACGGCGAGGTCTGGTTCTTCCTCGATGCGGGCGACGTCGTGATCGCGACCGGAACCAAGACCTGGAAGGCCCGCGCGCTCGCGGCCGGTCGGGATCGCGCGCGCGTCTGGGTCGGCGACTTCGGACCCTACGCGAAGGCGCCCGAGAAGCTCCAGACCGCCCCGAGCTTCGTCGCGAAGGCGAGAATCGACGGCGATCGCGCAGTCTTCGGGCGACTGCTAGCGGCGTATGCCACGAAGTACCCCGACGAATGGGGCAAGTGGAAGCCTCGCTTCGAGTCGAGCTACGCCGACGGCTCGCGGGTGGTGATCCGCTACCAGGCCTAGCGCGCTCGCGAGGCGTCTCGGTAGCTGATCGCCTCGGCGACGTGGCCGACGTCGATCGCGCCGGCTCCCGAGAGGTCCGCGATCGTGCGCGCGACGCGAAGGCAGCGCACGACCGCACGCATCGACAGGCCCAGCGCCGAGACCGCGCGCTCCAGCAGCGCGCGCGCGTCCGCGCGCAGCGCGCAGTGGCGCGGAAGCGCCGCCGTGGGAAGCTGCGCATTCGTGCTCCACGGCTCGCCGCGGTAGCGCTCGAGCTGGAGTCCGCGCGCCGCGCGCACGCGCGCGAGCACCTGCTCGCTGGTCTCGCCGCTGCGGCCCTCGCGGAGCATGTCCTTCCACGGAACCGCGGCCAGGGCGACGTGCAGGTCGATCCGGTCGAGCAGCGGTCCCGAAATCTTCGCCCGGTAGCGCGCGACTTCCGGCTCCAGGCATCTGCACTCTCGAACCGCGGAGCCGCGCCAGCCGCACGGGCACGGGTTCATCGCCGCGACGAGCTGGAATCGCGCGGGCATGCGCGCGCTGGCGTGCGAGCGCGCGATCCGGATCTCGCCCTCCTCGAGCGGCTGGCGCAGCGCCTCGAGCACGGGCCTGCGAAATTCCGGGAGCTCGTCGAGGAAGAGCACGCCGCGGTGCGCAAGCGTGATCTCGCCCGGGCGAAGCGGCCGCCCGCCGCCCGCCATTCCCGCGTCGGAGGTGCTGTGGTGCGGCGCGCGAAACGGCGGCCGCTCGAGCAGCCCCGAGGGACCGAGCGTCCCGGCGGCGCTGTGGATTCGCGTCGCCTCGAGCGCGGCCTCGCTGTCCAGCTCGGGCAGGATTCCCGGCAGGCGGCGCGCGAGCAGCGTCTTCCCGGCGCCGGGCGGCCCGACCAGAAGCAGGTTGTGCGCGCCGGCGGCGGCGATCTCGAGCGCGCGCTTGGCGCTCTCCTGACCGTGTATGTCGGAGAGATCGAGCGCGAGCTCCGCGGGCACGTCTCGAGGCGGGGTCGGGCTCGGCGACTCGAGCGCCTCGCCGTCGCGAAGCCAGCGCAGCACCGAGCCGAGATCTCCCGCGCCGAGCGCCGCGAGTCGTGGCCAGAGCGACGCCTCGAACAGATTTCCGCTCGGCACGATCACGTCGCGGATCACGCTCCCCTCCGCGGCGCCGAGCATCGCGAGCACGCCTCGAACCGGCCGCAGCCCGCCGTCGAGCCCGAGTTCGCCCAGGAACAGCGACCCGCGCAGGCGTTCTTCGCAGAGCTCGACGCGCGTTCCCGCGATGCCGACCGCGATCGGGAGGTCGAGCGCCGAGCCGACCTTCGGCAGCCCCGTCGGCGCGAGATTCACGGTCACGCGGCCGGGAGGGAATTCGAGGCTGGCGTGGCGGAACGCGGCGCGAATCCGATCGCGGCTCTCGTTCACGATGCGATCCGCCTGACCGACGATGTGAAACGCCGGCAACCCTGCGCCCGCTTCGACTTCGACGGAGACTCTGACGCCGTCGAGAACGTGAAGCGTGGCGCCGAAGACGCGCAAGAGCATTTCGAACCCGCGCGGGACCGGGGGAAGTGCTTCCTATGGTCGCGCGATCGCGGCAGAAGTGGCGCGGTCGGCCGGGACGGACGGGTGCCGTGTATGCTCGCGAGCTTGGAACCGGGCGCGTCTGCAACTCGTGTGCGCGGCGTCGGGCGGCGTCGCGCGACGCTCGCGGCGGCGCTGATCGCCGCCGCGGCGCTCAATTGCGGCGAGCGCGGAGCCGTCGAGCCGCCGCGGGCCGCGCGCGCGGGCTTCGACGGTACGCGCGCGTTCGCGGATCTCGAGGAGCTGGTGCACATCGGCCCGCGACCGGCGGGCTCGCCCGGCGCGGCGCGCGCGCGCGAGCTGATCCGCGAACGGCTTCGCCAGGCGGGCTGGGTCGTCGAGGAGCACGCGTTCGAGGCCGGCCCGCCGGGAGCGAAGCCGCGGCGGATGGTCAATCTGATCGCGCGGCGCGTCGACTCCACCGCGGAGCGCGTCCTTCTGATCACCCATTACGACACGAAGGACATCCCGGGAATCCGCTTCGTCGGCGCGAACGACGGCGCCTCTGGAACGGCGGTGCTGCTCGAGCTCGCGCGCGTGCTCGCCGCGTACGAGCTGCCGCTGGCGATCGAGCTGGTCTTCGCCGACGGCGAAGAGGCCTTCGGCGCCTCGATCACTCGACAGGACGGCTTGTACGGAAGCAGCGCGCTCGCCGAGCGCATGCGGGCGGACGGGAGTCTCGAGCGGGTTCGCAGCGTGATCCTGGTGGACATGGTCGGGGATGCGGACCTGAACCTCGTCGTCGACCAGGGCTCGTCACCGTTGCTGCGCGAGATCTTCGCGCGCGAGGCGGAGCGGCTGGGGCTCGGCGCGATCATCGATCCGACGGCCGAGATGACGGTGATCGACGACCACACGCCGTTCGCGGCGCTCGGCGTCGAGCACGTGCTGGCCGTGATCGACTTCCAATTCGGCGGGCGTGTCTCGCCGGGTCGTCTCTGGCACACCGCGGGTGACTCGCTGGAATCGGTCTCGGCGTCGAGCCTGAATTCCGTCGGCCGAGTGCTGGTCGAAACCGTCCGCGCGGTCTCGGAGCACTGGAGCAAAACGGGCGCGCCTCGTGCGCGGGGCGAATAGCCGTCCTACACTGCGCAGCAATCTACGCGGATCTCAAGGAAGGAAGACTCGAATGCGCGTTCTGCGAACCATCACGACCGCGGTCTCTCTGGTGTGCATTGCCGTCACGCTCGGCTGCGCCGAGGGTCAGCTTCTCGACACGAAGACCAAGCAGGGCGCGGTCGTCGGAACGCTCGCGGGCGCCGCTGCGGGCGCGGCGATCGGCGGCAAGAAGCACCGCGCGGGCGGGGCTTTGATCGGCGCGGCCGGCGGCGCGATCGCAGGTGGCCTGATCGGCAACTACCTCGACAAGCAGGCCAAGGAGATCGATGCGATTCCGGGCGCCGAGGTCGAGCGGCGCGATGACTCCCTGCTGGTGAATTTCGCGGGTGGAATCCTGTTCGACACGAACTCCTCCTCTCTCCTGCCGGGCGGCTACGACCGGCTTCGCTCGCTCGCAACGACGCTCAAGAGCTACCCGCAGCAGCGCCTGATCGTGAAGGGCCATACGGACTCGCAGGGCGACGACCGCTACAACCAGAAGCTCTCGGAGGAGCGCGCCGCCACCGTGCAGACCTTCATCATCTCGGAAGGCGTCCAGGCCGCGCGCATCACGGCGATCGGGTTCGGCTCGAAGATGCCGGTCGCCACCAACGCGACGGCCGAGGGGCGCCAGCAGAACCGTCGCGTCGAGATCGAGATCCGACCGGACGCCGAGGTGCTTCAGAGCGGCAGCGCGCCGCAGTAGGTCCGACACTTTGCGGAGTCGCGCGCAGAGGCCGCTCGCGGCCCTATCGGTCGGTCTCGCGCTCTTCGCAGCGGGCCTGGCGTACGCCCCGCGCGCGAACGCGCAGGACGCCAATGCCGTCCAGATCGAGATCCGCTCGCCGCTTCCCGGCGAGACGATCCGCAACAAGACCGACATGGCGCCGCTCGCGGGGCTCGCGATCGCGGGCGAGCGGCCGACGAGCTTCGACGTGGTCATCGTGCTCGACGTCTCGGGATCGACCGCCTACCCGAGCGGGATCGACGTGGACGGCGACGGCGTGCTCGGCGAGACGCAGCGCTCTCCAATCTCCTCGCAGCCCGACACGCCCAACACCGACCCGGACGACTCGGTGCTCGCGGCCGAGGTCTCGGCCTCGAAGGCCCTGCTCGACGGGCTCGATCCCTCGCGCGTTCACGTCGGTGTCGTCTCGTTCTCGGGTGAGGTCGATCCGGTGACGCAGCGGCGGCTCGGTCGCGGCGACGACGCCCTGCTCGAGCAGGCGCTGACGCCCGACTACGCCGCGGTCAAGCGCTCGCTCGAAGCGACGCTGCTCCGCGGGCCGAACGGCGGCACGAACATGCAGGCGGGCGTGAAGCTCGCGCTCCGCGAGCTGGCGGGGCTCCCGGGCTCGGTGTCGCGTCCGCGCGCGCACGCGAAGAAGGTGATCCTGTTCCTGACGGACGGAAAGCCGTCGCTGCCCTTCGGGCAGGCGAACGTCGAGGACAAGGAAGACATGCTGGCGGCGATCGACGCCGCGCAGCTGTGCCGGGTCGCGGGCGTGATGTTGAACGTGTACGGGCTCGGCCCTTCCGCGATCGACTATCCGGTCGCGGCGACGGAGATGGCGAAAGCGACGGGTGGCCTCTACACACCGGTGCGTCGACCCGGCGACATCGTCGCGATGATCTCGGGAGTCTCGTTCGCGAACATCGAGGACGTGGTCGCGGTGAACCTGACGCTGATGGAATGGGCCGGACCGAACGACGTGCTGCTCTCGCCCGACGGCTCGTTCCAGGGCTTCGTGCCGGTGCGACCCGGCCTGAACCGGATCCGCGTCTCGGCGCTCGCTTCCGACGGAAGTCGCGGATCGAAGGAGTTCGACCTCACCTTCGCGCAGCAGGGCATGAGCGATCTGGAGCTCACGGCCGAGCGGGATCGCATCCGGCAGCGGAACCGCGAAATCCAGCTCCGACTCGAACGCGAGCGTCAGAACGCGTTCCGCAAGCAGGAGCGCGAGCGCGTGCTCGAGATCGGGATCGAGAAGCCCGAGGACGCGCCGAAGCCCGCGCCCTGACCCGGGCTCGGTTCAGCCCGCTCAGTTCAGCACGGACGGGTCGGAGACCTCTTTGCGGATCAGCTTGCCGTTCTCGTAGAAGGACGTGACGTCCACCGATCCGTCGCCGTTCTTGTCCTCTTCCCGGCGCACGATCACGACCTTCGCCGGGTCGCTGCCCTCGAAGAACTCCCAGACGTCCGTCTTGCCGTCCTGGTTCTTGTCGCGTTCGATTCGGGTCGGCACGCCGCTCGCGTCGAAGTAGGTGCGCGCGTCCATCACGCCATCGAGGTTCGCGTCCTCGATCTCGACGTTCCGCGCGCCCGAGACGTACTCGACCCGCCGGTCCACCTTGGCGTCGCCGTTCGTGTCGTGCTCTTCGTACACCAGAATGCCCGCCTGGTACTGGTAGAAGCCGTCGCGACTGCCGTCGAAGTTCCGGTCCACCTCGACGCGCGACGCGCTGTCGCCGCCCTCGTAGAGGATCCAGCGGTCGGGCTTGCCGTCCTGGTTGGTGTCCTCCTCGCGCGAGGCGAGGCGTCCGTCGGGCAGGTACGCGTTCACGGCGTCGAGCGTGCCGTCGTAGTCGGTGTCCTCGGAGCGGGAGACGGTCTGGCCGGACTTCGGATCGATCACGATCTCGATCTCCGAGCGCCCGTCGCGGTCGGCGTCGAGCGTCTTCACGATGCGCTCCTGCTTGCCGGTCTTCTCGGTCTTGGTCTCGAAGATCGAATCGGGGATGTCTCGCTGACAAGGTCGCGTGGGAGCGGCGGTCGGGTCGCTGGGATTCACGGCTCCGGCGCAATCGCGCGCCTCGTCCTCGAGCGCGGTGTTCAGCTCTTCCTGTTTGTTGATCGCCGCCAGCAGCTCTTCCTGGCGCTTCAGCTCGGCCTCGATCTCGGCCTCGAGATCCTTCTGCTTCTCGAGCTCCTCCTCGACTTCGCTCTCCATCTTGTCGTCCGCGTCGCGGTCGCGCGGCTCCGATGGCGCCGAGCGTCGACCTGACTCGAAGGGCACGTCTCCGGTGATGACCCCGTAGAGCCCGAAGGTCGCGGCGCCCAGCAGGGCGCCGACGCCGGCGCCGACCTGCGCGCCGATCAAGGTGCCGATGATCATCGACTCGAGTCCGGCCTCCGCGCGGCGGGCGATGCCGTTCTGCCGCCGCCTCTGGGCCACCGCCTTGGGCGGCTTCTTGGCCTCTTCGGCCGGGGCGCTCGCATCGCTCTCGCTCGTGCTCGCGGCGGGCTCCGACGCTGGCTCCGGCGCCGGAGGGGTCGACGTGGCGCAAGCGAGCGAGAGACACAGCACCGCGACGAGCAGCACGCTTGCGGCATTTCGATCTCGGCTGCGTTTCATCTCTGCTCTTCTCGGGGACCGGACGGTCCCCCGGCCTGACCCTGCGTCGCAAGGCGACGATAACGGATTCTACTCCGACCTCGCCTCCCGCCGACGGGCCGCTTCGAACCCTGCGCCTTCGTCCCGGAATCGGCGGCAGGACTTGCGCGCTTGAGAGCGCCGCAGGCTCGGTTGACAAGGGTGACGCGCTGCGTAAAGTCCGGCGCAGTCGCATGTCTGCGTGTTACCTCGATCCGGTGCGGCTCGAGTTCCCGTTCTGGAGGGCCGATCTCCCCGGAATGGAGGGTGCCGACGCTTCGGGCGGGGTTCGGGACCGTGGGGGCCGCGGGTGGGCCTGACCCTGATCCAGCGCAGCTCCGGTCTTCGCCCCCCCAAGAACCCGAAGATCGCGCTCGTTCTCGCGGGCGGGGCGGTCTCGGGCGGCGCTTTCAAGGTCGGAGGGCTGAAGGCGCTCGACGAGTTCCTGGTCGGGCGCAAGGTCAACGAGCTCGACACCTACATCGGGCTCTCCGCGGGCGCCTTCCTCGCGACCTCCCTGGCCGCCGGGATCACCCCCGACGAGATGATCGAGGCGCTCGAGGGCACCTCGCGGCGGATCGACCAGCTGCGGCCGATCGACTTCTACAGCCCGAACATCGGTGAGGTCATCGGTCGTGCGACCGTCTTCGGCGCCCGGCTGGCGGGCTACCTGCCCGGGCTGCTGCTCGATCTGCTCTCCGTGCTGCCCGATCTGCCGGAGCGCCTCGGGCCGTACCTGCGCCGGCTGCTCGAAGAGCCGACCTACACCCACCTGGAAGCGTTCCTGATGGAGGTCTACGAGGAGATCTCGCCCAAACGGCAGTTTCCTCCGCTAGGCGCCCTGTTGCCGTCCGGCGCGTTCGACAACGCGCCGCTCGAGCGCTGGCTGGCGACCAACATGGCCAAGGTCGGCGTGCCGAACTACTTCGCCGACTTCTACCGGGAGACCGGCCGCAAGCTCTACATCACCGCGACGAACCTCGACAACGCGGAGCGCGTGGTCTTCGGTCCCGAGAACGACCACGGGCTCACGATCTCGGAGGGGGTGCAGGCGTCGAGCGCGCTTCCGGGGTTCTTCAAGCCGGCGCGTTTCAACGGCGTGGACTACGTCGACGGAGGCGTGCGGCGGACCGCGAACATCGACGTCGCGGTGGAGCAGGGGGCGGACCTGATCATCTGCTACAACCCGTTCCGGCCCTTCCTGAACAACCCGCACGCGAGCGGCCGGGTCGGGAGCCGGTTTCTCGCCGACCGCGGGCTGCAGACCGTGATCAATCAGGTCCTGCGCACGATGCTCCACACCCGGCTGGCGATGGGCCTGCGCCCCTACATGCACGACGAGCAGTTTCGCGGCGACATCGTGGTGATCGAGGCGCGCGAGACCGACGAGAAGTTCTTCGACCTGAACCCGCTCGAGTTCTGGCGCCGGGCGGATGCGGTCAAGCACGGCCTCGAGTCCGTGCGCAAGACCCTGCTCGACTCCGCCGACGTGCTCCAGCCGATCTTCGCGCGCTATGGCCTCGAGTTCCGCCCGCCCTCGGACTCCGCCCGGCCTGCCAGCGCCGGGTCGGCGGCCCGCCCGGGCGCGCCAAACCTGCGCGTGGTTTCGAACAGCACCCCGGCCTAGGCCGACACCTCCGCGCGGAATCGAGCTGTCCGTGGCTTGAGCGGTCGCGCCCCAGATGATACGTTGGGCCCGCAACACCGCGGAGGATCCGCGGAATTCCCGTTTCGAAGCGGTTCCGATGCGCCGCGAGGCCTCGGCCGAAGGCGTGGATCCATGTGCACGCTGATCCTGTTGGACCGCGTCGTACCTGAGTTTCCGGTCGTCGTCGCGGCCAATCGGGACGAATTCTTCTCGAGGCCCGCCGCGCCACCGGGCCACTTCGCTCCAGGGAACGGAACGCTTGCCTTCGTCGCGCCGCAGGATCTCGCGGCGGGCGGAACGTGGATGGGATTGAACTCGAACGGCCTCTTCGTCGGACTCACCAATCGCCCGGTGGCGGTTCGGGACCCCGCTGCGCGCTCGCGCGGGCTCCTGGTGACGGACGCGCTCGGGCAGCGCTCGGCCGCGGAAGCGGCGACGGCGATCGAACGTGCCTGCGAGCAGCGGACGACGCCCTTCAACCTGCTGGCGGCGGACGGCCGCGAGACCTGGTTCGCCCGCCTGCAGGGCGACCGCCTCGAGACCCGGTCGCTGTCGCCCGGGATCCACGTCGTCTGCAATCGCGACCCGGACGACCCGGACTCCGGCAAGGTTCGCCGGATCGAGAGCATGCTCGAAGCTCTCGACCCGACCTCGGATCTGGAGAAGCTGGTCTGCGCTCTGGCCCGCCTGCTCGGCGCGCATCCGCACGACTCGAATCCACTCGAGAATCCCTGCGTCCATACAGCGGAATACGGCACGCGCTCCTCGACCGTGCTCGCGGTCGGTCCGCGGCATCGAACCTGGCGCTACGCCGACGGGGCTCCCTGCCAGACCCGGTACCACGATTTCAGCCGCCTGCTGGAGGATCTCCCGCGGGCCGTCACGTGAGGACAAGAGAGACATGAAGCGAATCGGAAGCAACCTGAGGCCGGCCGACCAGAAGCCGCACCGGAACCTGCGCAGCATCATCCGCTATTCGACCAGTGAGAAGCCGGACAACGACTATCCGCGCCGGATCATCTCGCCTCCGCTGCCGGGGGAGTGCTGCACGGACGAGAACCGCGAGCTGGTCGGCAACACCCGGGAGATCGACGGTTTCAAGTTCTGCTACAAGATCTGCCGCACCTGCGGGCACGCCGTCCGCTACTTCTATCCGGCGATCGCGAGCAACGACGAGGCCGTCTCCAAGTACCGGGCCTCGAACCGCTACATGGCTCAGTGACGCCAGCGGCGTCAGGGGTCCAGCTCGAAGGCCTGGGGGTTGCGAAGCAGCGCGCCGTGCTCGGTGAATAGCCACTGAGGCGGCGCGCTGAAGTGCCCCCAGGGCGCGAGCGCGGCGAGCGAGCGGGCGACCAGCTGATCGGCGGGCGAGCGCGGAGTTGCTGCGCCGGGGTCGAGAAGCTCGACGCGGCCGCCCGCGAGGCGAACCGCCCGCAGCGCCGGAAGACCGAGTCGTTCCAGCTGCAGCGCTCGCAGCCAGCAGCTTCGCGCGGCTTCGGGTGACAGCTCGAGCGCGATCGTCTTCGCTCCCGCGCGCGCGCGCATGACCCAGCCGTCGCCCTCGACGGCGATGTTGCGCCCCTCGCGAAACGCCGACGCCTCCGCGTGGCGGGCGTCGTGCCGGCGGATGCGCCGGAACTCGGGCCAGATGCGCTGCCACGCCTCGCGCCGCTGCTCGCGCCCGGCTGCGCCTCCCAGGTACGCGCGAAGCAGGCGCAGGCGATCGCTCCGCGAGACGCCCAGCCCGCGGCGGTGCAGCTTCGCGAGCTGCGTCCAGCGCGCGGCGCCCAGCGCCCTGCGGCGCACGTCGCAGCGCTCGAAGTCGATCATCACGAGGGCTCCGTCGGGTCGCATCAGGAAGTTGTTCGGCGCGAAGTCCTCCTGGTCGACACCCGCGTCGTGCAGCCTTCGCGCAAGCGCGCCGAAGCGCTCGAGCAGGCTGCGCCGCTCGGCGACGCCGAGCCCACCCGAGCGCAGCAGTTGCACGAGGTCGCGCGCGTCGATCTCGCGGACCACCGAGTAGCTGCGCTCGAGCACGCCCATCCGGCGTTTTTCCCCGACCGCGGCCGGTCCGGCGACCTCGAAGCCCAGGCGCTCGATCTGCGCCGCGATCGCGTGCTCGCGGCGCGCCTTCGAGCGCAGCAGGAAGTAGCGCAGTCGCTTGGCTCCTCGCGGGAGCGCGAACACCTTCACGTACAGAGCGGGCTCGGCGCCCGGTGCGTCGACGCGAAAGAAGCGTTTGCGGCCCGTCAGCTCGCGGGCAAGAATTCCCGGGCCCGCGAGAACGGCTTCGGGATCCGCCATCAGGGCTTCGAGCTTCGGGGTCGCCGGAGCGTACACCCACCAGCGGATGCTCGTAGCGGCGCGCGGCATCACGGAGTCAGGCTAGCAAAGATGGAGCTCCAGACGCTGCGCGACGCGGAGCGCTATCTCGACGGACTGATCAACCGCGAGAAGAAGACTCAGTACGACTACGAGCGACTCGGGCTCGCGCCGATCCGCGCGCTGCTGGCGGCGATCGGAAACCCGGAGCGCGGTCTTCGCTGTCTGCACGTCGCAGGCTCGAAGGGAAAGGGCACGGTGACGCTCGCCGCCGAGCACCTGCTTCGCGCTGCGGGAAAGAGCGTCGGCGCCTACACCTCGCCGCATCTGGTCAGCTGGCGCGAGCGCTTCCGCATCGACGGCGCGCCCGTAGGCGAGGCCGAGCTGGTCGCGGCGCTCCGGGCCATGCAGCCGGAGATCGAGCGGCTGCGCCAGGATCCCGAACTCTGCCCGAGCTTCTTCGACGTGTCGACGGCGCTCGCGCTCGCTCTCTTCCGCGAAGCCGCCGTGGACTTCGCCGCGATCGAGGTCGGGCTGGGGGGTCGACTCGACTCCACCAACGCCATCGAATCGAGTGTCTCGATCGTGACGACGATCCAGCTCGAGCACACCGACAAGCTCGGAGACACGCTCGAGGCGATCGCGCGCGAGAAGGCGGGAATCTTCCGAACGGGCGTGCCATCGCTGCACGGAGAGCTCGATCCCGAGGCGTGGGGCGCGATCGCGGCGCAGAGCATCGCGGTGGGAGCGCCGCTCGAAGCTGTCGCGGCGCTGGACGTGAAGAGCTCGGCGGAGGGTCTGCGCTTCTGCCTGGAGGACGGGCGCGTGGTGGAGAGCGGCGTGCTGGGCTCCCATCAGGCCGTGAACCTCGCGCTCGGAATTCGCGGAGCGGAGCTCATGCTCGGCCGCGCGCTCGAGCGCGACGAGCTCGCGCGGCTCGCATCGCTCGAGCTGCCCGCGCGCCTGGAGCGCTTCGGCGACGTGCTCCTCGACAGCGCGCACACGCCGGATTCGGCGCGCGCGCTGCGGCAGACGCTCGAGACCCTCTGGCCGGGCCGGCGCTTCGCGCTCGTGCTCTGCGTCTCGAAGGACAAGGACGCCGCGGGAATCGTCGCGGAGCTCGCCGATGTGACAAGTTTCTGTGTCGCGACGTCGGCCGAGCCGCAGCGCTCGATCGACCCGGAGGAGCTGGCGGCGCTGGCCTGGGCGGTCGGCGTTCCCGACGTCATGGTCGAGCCGGATCCGCGGCGCGCGCTCGCGCTCGCGCGCGAGCGTCGTGCCTTCGGGGAGGCGATCGCGATCGCGGGGTCGATCTTCCTCGCCGGCGCGCTCCGGCCGGACTTGCTGGCCGAACGCGCCCGCGACTAGACTCCGGCCCCGCGCAGGAGGACCCCCCTTGGCACTGATCCGCAAGAAAACCGGCAATTTCCTCGAGGACTTCCGTCTCGGGCAGGTCTTCCGTCACAAAGGCGGTCGCACGCTGACCGAGGGTCTTGCCGCGCACTTCACGGATTTCTCGTTCACGGCCAATCCGCTGCACAAGAACCTGCGCTACGCGCGCGCCTACGGCTATCCGTCGCTGCCGATCCCGCCGGGCCTGGTGATGGCGGTCGCGTTCAGCCAGACCGTCGAGGACGTCTCGGAGAATGCGCGCGCGAACCTCGAGTACATCGACATGCGCTTCGGCTCTGCCGTCTACGCCGGGGACACGATCGAGACCGAGACGACCGTGCTCGGCGTGAAGAGCTCCGCGAGCCGCCCCGAGCTCGGAGTCGTCCACGTGCAGAGCGTCGCGCGCAAGCAGACCGGCGAGATCGTGCTCGCCTACCAACGCAAGGTGCAGGTGTTCCGGCACGATCCGGGCGCTGCGCTCGACGAGGGCGAGGTCGAGGCCGCGCACGTCGACGTGGAGCTCGAGCTGCCCGCGTACGACCCGAACGGCGGCCATTCGGAGCTCGCCCACCTGTCGAACGCGGATACCTACTTCGAGGACTTCGTTCCCGGCGACACGATCGAGCACTCGCGTGGACGCGTGATGACCGACGAGCACATCTTCCTGACGGGAATGCTCGACAACACCTCACAGGTGCACTGCAACCAGACCATGATCGACCGCGACCCGAGCCGATACCTGGGCGGGAAGCTGGTCGTCTACGGCGGGATCCCGTTCGCGCTCTGCCTGGGGCTGTCCAGCCCCGACATCTCCGACAACAGCCTCGGCGACGTGGTCTACCGGACCGGCCGCCACACCGCGCCGATCTTCTCGGGAGACACGGTCTTCGCGTCGACCGAGATCGTCGGCAAGCGAGACCTCGAGGGGCGCCCCGATCTCGGCCGACTCGACGTGATCCTGCGCGGCCACAAGTTCGAACGCGGCGGCGCGGAAGAGAAGCGCGTCGAGATCTTCTACCTGGAACGCGCGCTCGCCGTGAAGCGCCGCTCGCACTACTCGAAGGGCTGATCCGGCAGAGCCGCCGACTGCAGCTCGGCGTAGCGGCGGTACGCGCCACCGGGGATCGCGATCAGCTCGTCGTGCCGGCCGCGCTCGACGACCTCGCCGCGCGACAGGAACAGGATCTGGTGGCTCGCCCGCACCGTCGAGAGCCGGTGCGCCACGACGAGCACGATCCGATCCCGCGCGGCCTCCTCGAGCGCGGCGACCAGACGCCGTTCGGTGTCGGGGTCGAGCGCGGAGGTCGGCTCGTCCAGGATCAGGATCGGCGCGTCGCGAAGCAGCGCGCGCGCGATCGCGAGCCGCTGCCTCTGTCCGACCGAGAGCCCTGCGCCAGCGCGCCCGAGCCGGGTCGCGAGACCCTCGGGCAGGCGCAGGATGAACTCGTCCGCACCGGCGATCCGGAGCGCGCGGCGCAGCTCGGACTCCGACGCGTTTGGATTCGCGAGGCGGAGGTTCTGCTCGATCGTGCCGTCGAAGAGCGCGGTCTCCTGGAAGACGAACGCGATCTGGTCGCGAAGCGAGCTCCGCGTCACGTCCGAAAGATCGATCCCGTCGATCAGAACGCGCCCGTGCGCGGGTCGCAGGAAGCGCGGCACGTGGTAGATCGCAGTGGTCTTGCCCGCGCCCGCCGGACCGACGAGCGCGGTGATCTCGCCGAGCCGCGCTTCGAAGGAGATGCCGCGAAGCGCGGACGTGCCGTCGGGCCAGGAGAAGTCGACCGACTCGAAGCGCAGGCTCCGCCGCGCCCGCGGCAGGTCGGCCGCGCCGGGCGGGTCGCGCTCGGGCTCCAGGTCCATCAGGTAGAAGACGCGCTCGAGCCCGGGTGCTGCGGTCTGGAGCGCGAACCAGAGCGAGCCGAGCATCACCGCGAAGACGCCGATCTGCACGAAGTAGGTGAACAGCACCGAGAAGTCGCCCAGGCTGATCGCGCCGGAGACGACCAGATCGATCGTCTCCAGGAACGCCCAGCGCAGCAGCGCGATCCCCGGCACGGACGCGGCCAGGATCGCGAGCATCGCCAGGCCGATCATGCCGCGGTGTCGCGCGAACGAGCGGGTGCTGTCCCGGTCGAAGCGCTCGCGTTCGCGCGCCTCGCCGCCCTGCGTCTGCACCGCGAGGATGTTGGCGACGCCCTCCTCGAGCGATGCGGTGGTGACCGAGCCAGCCTCACGGCTTCGCGCGCCCTGGCGGCGCAGCAGGCTCGCGAACGGCCAGGTCGCGATGAACGCGATCGGCGCGAACGCGACGGCCGCCAGCGCGAGGCGCGCCTGCCCGAAGCTGTCCCAGATCGTGAACGCGTAGGCCGCGATCGCCAGCGGCACCAGCGTCGGCACGAGCAGGATCCGGTAGCAGGTCTGCGTGATCGAGGGCGTGTCGTACATCAGCCGGTAGACCGCGTCGCCGATTCGCGCGTCGTCGAAGAGGTGCAGCGGCAGGCTCTGGATGCGCTCGAAGAGCCGGGATCGGTAGTGATGATTGAGGTCCTGCGTGAGGCGCAGCGTCCAGCGGAAGTCGAAGAGCCCGAACAGGCCGCCGGCGAAGCTGAAGCCCGCATTCGCTGCGTTCTCGGTCGCGGTCGCGGCGTCGACGCCCGACGAGAGCCATGCCTCGGTGCGATCGCGCTCTCCGCCGTCCGAGCCGATCTGTCCGATCGCGAGCAGCAGGAGCGCCTGCGCGGCGATGGTCCAGATCAGGATCTCCGTGGCCGACGCGCCCTCGAGAACGCGCACGAGCGGGCGCACCAGCAGCGGATAGGACTGGATCCGCTCCGCGAGCGAAAGATCTCCGATCACGTGGTCGATCAGCAGCTTGATCGGCACCGGGAGCACGAGCATCGGCAGCAGCGACACGGCCGTGAGCGCGAGCTTCGCGGCGAATCTGCCCCGCATCGGCGCCGCGTAGCGCAGCGCGCGCGCGAAGATCTCGAGCGTCTCGCGCGACGATCGCCCCTCGCCCGACGGCGCCGCGTTCACGGCGCGACCCGAGCGTCGATGAGTTCGCTTTCGACGAGCGCGCGGTACGCGCCGTTCGGCCTCGCGATCAGTTCCTCGTGCGTGCCCGACTCCGCGACCCGGCCGCGCTCGAGATGGACGATCTGATTCGCGAGCCGGACGGTCGAGAGCCGGTGCGTGACCAGGAAGACGCAGCGACCCTTTCCCCACTCCGCGAGATTTCGCACCAGGCGATGCTCGGTCTCCGCGTCGAGCGAAGCCGTCGGCTCGTCGAGGATCAGGATCGGCGCGTTCTTCAGGACCGCACGCGCGAGATTGATCCGCTGGCGCTGTCCGGTGGAGAGCTTCGCTCCCCGCTCGCCGAGCAGGGTGTCGTAGCCGTTCGGGAGCGCGGCGATGAAGTCGTCCGCGCAGGCGACGCGCGCGGCCTCTCGGATCTCCGCGTCGTCGGCGTCGGGCGCCGCGTAGCGGATGTTCTCGCGGACGCTCGCGGCGAAGAGAACGTTCTCCTGAAGCGCGATCGCGATGTTGCGGCGCAGATTCGCAATGCGCAGCCGGCGCAGATCCACGCCATCGATCTCGATCCGCCCCGCGTCCGGATCGAAGAGGCGAAGCAGCAGCGCCATGGCCGTGCTCTTCCCCGATCCGGTCGGTCCGACCAGCGCGGTGATCGCGCCGACTGGCGCGGAGAAGCTGACTCCTTCGAGGGCCGGGCGGTCCGCGCGGTACGCGAAGCTCACGTCGCGGAACGCGATCCGCTCCCGAAGTGGAGCCAGCGCGATCGCGTCGGGTGCGTCCTTCACCTCGGGCTCGAGGTCGAGCAGCTCGAAGACGCGATCGAGCCCGACGGCGATGTCCTGCGCGCGTCCCCAGGTGCGGAAGATCCCGACGACGCTCCCCGCGCCCGAGGCGAACAGCCCCTTCCACGCGTTGTAGATCCCGAGCGTCCAGACGCCGATGCCGGCGCTGGCCAGCCAGGTCTCGAGCGTCGCGAAGCCGCTTCGCGTGACGAGCGACGCGATCCAGAGCGGTGCGGCTTCGCGGGTGGCGAGCGTCGCCAGGACGCTCGCGGCGAGGATCGCGGATCCGACCACCCAGAATACCGCGACGCCGAACGTCGCGAGCCGGCCGCGCGCGGCACGCGCGCCCGCGAATGCCTGGCGCGAAGCTGCCTCGAAGCGCTCCTGCTCGAATCCCTCGAGCCCGTACGCCTTGATCACGCGCACGGCGCTCAAGCTCTCCTGGATGCGCGAGGTGAGCGCGCTGTTCGTCTCGCGCGCGACGCGGAAATCGGCGCGCAGGCGCCGGGAGAAGAAGAGTCCGAGCGCGAGAAGCGGCGGCCAGGTGGCGAGCAGCAAGAGCGCGAGGCCCGGCGCGAAGCATGCGGCCACGAGTGTCAGCGTGATTGCCTGCGTGAGCGAGGCGATCGGCGCGATCACGTAGGACTGGACGACCTGCGTGACCATCGCGCTGTCCTGGTAGGTGCGGTAGATCGCGTCGCCGACCCGACTCTGGTCGTGGAAGCGGAGCGAGAGCACCTGCAGCCGATCGACGAGCCGGAGCCGCAGCCCCTGATTCACCTTCTGCAGGATCCAGATCCCGTAGTAGCTCGCCGCCATGATCCCGGCCGCGATCCCGAGCGCGAGGCCCGCGAGCAGCCAGGTCAGGCGTTCCGCGAGCACGCGTCGAAGCTCCGGCGCGAGCGCCTCCACGCGTGTGAAGCCATCGACTGGAAGACCCACCGCGAACGCGGCGAGCTCCGAGATCGGCTTGCCCTGCAGCGCGCCGCCCCAGAGTGCAGGTGCGAAGATCAGAAAGCTCGAGAAGCCGAGCGCCGCCAGCACCGCCATTCCGATCAGCAACACCGCCAGGTGTCGGCGAACTCCTCGCAGCAGCGGCAGACAGCGCCGCACCACGCGGAGCTGGCCCCAAAGGTCGAGGTCGACGGGCTCAGGTCTCGCGGCTCCGTTCGAGCTCATCACCGGCCGATGGTACCCTTACGGCGATGATTCGCCCTTTGACCTCGGCCGACATGGCAGATGCGCTGGAGCTTCTGCGTGCCCGGCCGCTGCAGAACCTGTTTCTCGAGTACGTCGTCGCCTCCGGCGTGCTCGGCCGCGTGCCGGGATTCGTCGGTTGGTCTCCGGCGCGCCGCCTCGAGGCGATCGCGATGGTCGGCCCGCTTGGTGGCACCGCCCTCGAGGTGCGCGATGCGAACGCCTTCGCTCCGCTCGCCGAGGCGATCTCGTGCGCGCCGCTCCAGCCGCGACACCTCGTCGGCAGCGAGGACGTGACCGTGCCGTTCTTTCGCGAGTACGAGCGCTCTGCCGCGAAGCTTCGCTGGTCCCGACGCGAGGCGGTGTTGGCGCTCGGGAGTCGCGATCTGCGCGCGCCCGGCCCGGCCGGCGGGCGTGGCCGCGTCGAGACCGCGCGGGAGTCCGACCTCGCCGAGCTCACGGCGAACAGCGCCGAGCAGCACCGCGAGGATCTGGGCGAGGATCGCGAGGCCGCCGACGAATCCGCATTCCGGCAGCGCCACGCACAGGACCTGCGCGACGGTCGCTGGTGGGTCTTGCGCGAGCGCGGCCGTATCGTCTTCCAGGTCCACGTCGGCGCCGCGACCCCGCGGGCTGTGCAGCTCGGCGGGGTGTTCGTCCCCGCCGACTTGCGCGGGCGCGGAATCGCGAAATCCGGTGTTCGCGCGATCTGCGCCAAGCTCCTCGAGCGCCACGAGCTCGTGACACTGTACTGCGACGAAGACAACGCGGCCGCCCTCCGCGTCTACGAGCAGGTGGGCTTCCGGGTCGAGTTCTTCAACCGCAGCTATCTGTTCGAGCCGCTGCGTCCCTGAGACACGCGGCCGCTCAGCGCTGGCACACCGCGCGGTAGTTCCGCCAGGAGTCGAGCAGGAAGTCGCGAACGCGCCGCTCGGCCGCCTCGCTCTGTCCGGGGCCGACGTTCGCGCGCACGGCGAACATCGTCATCGGCCGGCCGCCCGTGAACATCTGCCCTGGGGCGGCGCGCAGCTGCGCCCTCCAGCCGGATTCGACCGGCCGGCCCTCGTAGACCAGAAGCGACGCGATCACGGCGCTCGCCACTCCGGAGCGATCGCTCTCCAGACGCGAGCGCACGATCGGCAGGCGGCCGTCGTCCGATTCCAGCCATTCGATCGTGTCGCCTCCGGGAGCGATCTCCTGCCACAGGCGGCGCGTGCCGCGGTAATAGAGCAGCCGCGGCTCGTAGCTTCGGACGACGGCGAACCGCAGCGCGGGCGCGTCGCTGGTTCCGGGCACGACGCCCTCGCGGAACTGCACGGCGTCATACTGGACCTTCATGAGCTTCGCGCGTTCGGGATCGACCGCGGCTTCGACGGGGACGAGCGCGGCGGGGTTGGCGCAGTCGTCGCCGCGAAGCAGGGCGTTCGCGTGCAGGGTCACGGGCACGAGCGCGATCGCGGCCAGGACCGTCAGGGCGACCGAGAAGCGATCCGAGATCTGGACGCGCTGGCCCGACGCGATCGTCGGCCGCATGGCGTCGCGTCCCGCGATGGCGAGCAGCGCCGCGATCACCACCGCGAAGAGGACGATTCCCGACGCGGGGTGCAGATCGGTGTCGAGGATGTCGGCGCCGTAGGTCATCGAGAGCAGCACGAGCGCCGTCACCCGGAGCACGTTCACGCCGAGGGCGAGCGGGATCGCGCCGAGCAGGAGCGCGAGTCGGCGCCCGCGCGAGCGCGAGAAGTGCGCGAGCACCAGCGCCGTGATGAGCGCCGCCTGGATCGTCGCCCAGCCGGAGCAGTTGTCGGCGACCTGCACGGTCAGACCCGGAACCGAGAGCGTGGTGCCGACGCGCGCGATCGGCGTGCCGAGCAGGGGAACGAGCCAGCTCGTGCCGACGGCCGCGATCGGCCGGAGCACGGAGTAGATCGGCGTCAGCATTCCCGTCGGGATCGGGACGATGAAGACCGCTCCCGCGAGTGGAAACGCGAGGTCCCTGGTCCGGCGCGCGCCCAGAAGCAACAGCGAGAGCCCCGGCAGCGCGAGCACGAACGCGACGACCGAGAGCATCTGCGTCTTGATCGCGGCGTCGAACGCCAGAAGCAATAGCGCCGGCACGATGAACAGAAAGCCGAGCGCCGAGGCGCGCGGAGACGGATCCGGATCGAGCTTCAGCTGCTCGCGCACCAGATACGCGAGCACGAACGGCATGAACACCGTGTGAACCTCGCTGAACGCCGAAGACGTGCCGCGGTCGACGAGCCACGCGCCCGTGGGCGCGAAGGCGAGGGCGAACGGCGCGAGCCAGATCCAGCGAAGCATGCGCACTCCTCTCGAATCGTTCGCCTGATCTAGACGCGCGGGAACTTCGGCGGGCGTCGCTCCAGGAAGGACTGCACACCCTCCTTGAAGTCGGGCCGCGAGAAGCTCTCGACCATCAGGCTCACCGCCTCGTCGCAGGACGGGCCGAGCTCGCGCGTCAGCTGTTGATAGACCTGCCGCTTCATGACCATCATCGACGCTGGCGACGAGCTCGCCGCGAGCTCGCGCACGTAGTCGACGCTCTGCGCCAGCAGCTTCTCGTCCGGAAGCACCCGGTTCACGAGCCCGATGCGCTCCGCCTCGCGCGCGTCGATCTTGCGGCCCGAGAGCAACAGATCGAGCGCGTGCGCGGATCCGACCAGGCGCGGAAGCGTCCAGGCGAGGCCCCACTCCGCGATCAGCCCGCGGCGCACGAACGCGGTGGTGAAGGTCGCGCTCTCCGCAGCGAAGCGCAGATCGCAGAACAGCGCGATCGGCATCGCCATTCCCGCGCACGGCCCGTTGATCGCAGCGATGATCGGCTTGCGCACCGACATCAGGTACGAGTAGTGCTTGCGGAACGACTCACCCATCGCCGGGTCACCGGGATCTGCCGCCAGCGCCGACGCGCCACCGGCGCCCATCCGCTCGCCGCTGCTCAGCGCCTGCAGGCCCTTCAGATCCGCACCCGCGCAGAAGCCGCGCCCGGCGCCGGTGAGCACGATCCCGACCACGCTCTTGTCCGACTCCGCGCGAGCGATCGCATGGCGCAGCTCGTCGCCCATCCGGTCGGTCCAGGCGTTCAGCCGCTCGGGTCGATTCAGGGTGATGGTCGCAACCGGGTCTTCGACCGAGTACAGGATCTGCTCGTACACGTCCGTCTCCATTCTCGTCAGGGCCGCATTCCGCGGGCTTTTCTACCGATCTCTTCGGGCGGCGGACGATACGCCGTCTCCACCCAGTCACAGAGCAGGGGCCGCGTGTCACGCGGGTCGATGATCTCCTCGACGCCGAAGATCTCCGCGGTGCGAAGCGGCGAGCGCGTCGCGGAGAGCTTCTCCTCGAGCTCGCGGCGCAGGGCGTCCGGATCGGCCGCGGCCTCGAGATCGCGCTTGTAAGCGGCCTCGACTGCGCCCTCGATCGGAAGCGACGCCCAGTCTCGCCCGCGACGCCGATCAGGAATCCCGGGTTGTCGACGAAGTTCACCACCGGCAGGTGGAACGGGTCGCACAGGTCGACGAAGCGGACCATCTTGTCCGAGGCCGCACCGTCGATTGCTCCGCCGAGCCAGCGCGGGTCGTTGCCCATCGCGCGGACCGGCCGCCCGGCCAGGCGCGCAAGGCCCGTGACGGGCGAGCGTCCGAAGCGCGGCGCAACCTCGAAGAAGCTCTCGCGGTCGAGAACCAGCGCCAGGATTCCGCCGCAGATCGTGCGGCTCTCTGCGGCTGCGCGGCACGATCTGCAGCAGCGCCTCCTCGCGCCGATCGGGCGGATCGTCGCACTTCTCGACTGGCGGCAGCTCGTGAACGGACGCCGGCAGATGGGACAGGGAGCGGCGGACCTGCGCGAACGCCTCGTCCTCGCTTCCGACCTCGTTGTCGACCGCGCCGCTCTGGCGCGTGTGGATCGCCGAGCCGCCGAGCGTCTCCTTGTCGACGTCCTGTCCGATCCCGCGCCGCACGATCGGCGGGCCCGCGACGAAGAGCTGCGAGCTGCCCTTCACCGTCACCGAGAAATGCGAGAAGACCGCGCGCGCCGCTCCGAGCCCCGCCACCGGGCCGAGCGCCGCCGCGACGGCGGGCACGGTCGAGAGCAGCTCGGTCATGATCTCCATCGCGGGGTTCGCGGGCACGTAGGTGCGGCGCCTCGTCTCGAGCGACTTCACGCTGCCGCCGCCGCCCGTGCCCTCGACGAGCCTCACGATCGGCAGCCGCAGCCCCGGCGCCGTGCGCTCGGAGTAGCCGGCTTCGTATCCGACCGCTGCGTCGGCTGCCCCGCCGCGCACGGTGAAGTCGTCGCCGCCGACCACGACGCGGCGACCGTCGATCCGCGCGATCCGCGCGATCCGCTCCCGCACCGTGAGCCGCCCGGCCTCGTGCTGGCGCGCGACGCGCTCCGCGCCGCCCATCTGCGCCGCAGGCGCCTCGCGGCGGCGCAGCTCTTCGACCTCGGGCTTCCAGCTCACGCGGCCAGCATAGCAGCGGGGCCGAGCCCGCGGGCGTAGAGTCCCCCCGGCAAGGGAGGGCAAATGGACCAGCTCGTGAGCACGCAGTGGCTCGAAGATCACCTTCGCGATGCGGACTTGCGCATCTTCGATGCGACCGTGCGCTTCGTGCCCGAGGCCGGCGCCCTCCGGGTCTCGAGCGGTCGCGAGGAGTATCTCCTGCGGCACGTGCCGGGCGCGGGGTTCCTGGACCTGCTCTCGGACCTGTCCGATCCGGCGAGCCCGCTCCGCTTCACGCGGCCGAGCGCGACGCGCCTCGCCAACGCGTTCTCGCGCGCCGGGATCGGTAGCGAGAGCCGCGTGGTCGTCTACAGCGCCTCGAGCCCGATGTGGGCCACGCGCGTCTTCTGGCTGCTGCGCGCCGCGGGCCACGCGGCCGTCGCGGTGCTCGACGGCGGCTTCGCGCGCTGGGTCGAGGAAGGGCGGCCGGTCGATGGCGCGGCCTGCCGCTACGCGCCCGCACAATTCCGCGCCGAGCCGCGCGAGGATCTCTGGGCCGCGAAGGAGGAGGTGCGCGCGGCGATCGGGGACGCTGGAACTTGCACGATCGACGCGCTGCCGAGCGCCGTGCACCGCGGCGAGGCGGGCCTGGGCTACGCGCGCCCGGGGCACATCGCGGGAAGCGTGAACGTCCCGTTCGAGAGCCTGCTCGAGCCGCAGACCGGCTGCTTCCGGTCGCGCGAGGAGCTGCGAGCGCGCCTTCGCGACGCGGGTGCGCTGGAGCGCGCCCGCGCGATCGCGTACTGCGGCGGCGGGATCGCGGCCACGATGGCCGCGCTCGCGCTGGTCCGCGCGGGTCACCCGAACGTGGCCGTCTACGACGGATCGCTCGACGAGTGGTCGCGCGATCCGGGACTTCCGATGCAGACCGGCGACTGAGGCCGGAGCGTCGGGCTCCTGGCTAGCTCGCGAGCTCGGGGCGGTTGGTGAACTGCGCGAGCGCCTCGGGGTTGGCCAGCGTCTCCAGGTTCTTGGGCGCGCGGCCGTGGACGACGTCGCGCACGGCGAGCTCGACGATCTTGCCGCTCTTCGTGCGCGGGATGTCGCTCACCGCGACGATCCGCGCGGGAACGTGGCGGGGAGTGGCGTGCGCGCGGATCGCGGCGCGGATCTTCGCCTCTAGCGGTGCGTCGAGCGCGACGCCATCGCGCGGGCGCACGAAGAGCACGACGCGGACGTCGCCGGCCCAGTCCTGTCCGATCGCGAGCGCCTCGGCGATCTCGTCCAGCTGCTCGACGGGCCGGTAGATCTCGGCCGTGCCGATGCGCACGCCGCCGGGATTCAGCACCGCGTCCGAGCGCCCGTACAGCGTCATGCCGCCGTTCGGTGTCAGCTCGACCCAGTCGCCGTGGTGCCAGACGCCGGGAAAGCGCTCGAAGTACGAGGCGCGGTAGCGCGCGCCGTCCGGGTCGTTCCAGAAGCCGACCGGCATCGAGGGGAACGCGCGCGTGCAGACCAGCTCGCCCTTCTCGCCGGGCGCGAGCGCCCGGCCCGCGTCGTCGAAGACGTCGACCGCCATGCCGAGCGCCAGACACTGCGCCTCGCCGCGGCGCACCGGAAGCGTCGGGCTGCCCGCGACGAAGCAGCCGGCGATGTCGGTGCCGCCCGAGATCGACGAGAGCAGCACGTCGGGCTTGATGCCGCGGTAGACGAAGTCGAAGCTCTCGGGCGCGAGCACCGAGCCGGTCGAGAGGATCGTCTCGACCGAGGACAGGTCGTGCGTCGCGCGCGGCTCGAGCCCGGACTTGCGAACCGCGTCCAGGTACTTCGCCGAGGTTCCGAACACCGTCACCCGCTCCGCGTCGACCAGGTCGAAGAGCACGCGCTCGTCGGGGTGGAAGGGCGAGCCGTCGTAGAGCACGAGCGTCGCGCCGGCGGCGAGCCCGGTCGCGAGCCAGTTCCACATCATCCAGCCGCAGGTGGTGAAGTAGAACAGCCGGTCGCCGCGTCGCAGATCGGTGTGGAGCCGCTGCTCGACCGCGATCTTGGCCAGCACCGCTCCCGCGCCGTGCACGATGCACTTCGGCGCGCCCGTCGTCCCGGACGAATAGAGGATGAAGAGCGGGTGGTCGAAGGGCAGGCGCGCGAACTCGGGCTCGCCCGGGCGCGAGCGAGCGAGCTCGCCGAAGTCGAGCGCGCCCGGGAGCGCGCGCGCGCCGACGAAATCCACCGTCACCAGCCGCGACAGCGACGGCAGGGCCGCGCGGATCTCGGCGACGCGCTCGGAGAGGTCGAAGGTCTTGCCGGCGTAGCGGTAGCCGTCGCACGCGAACAGCAGCTTCGGCTCGATCTGCCCGAACCGGTCGAGCACGCCCCGGACGCCGAAGTCGGGGGAGCACGAGGACCAGATCGCGCCGAGCGACGTCGCGGCGAGCATGGCGACGATCGCCTCGGGGCCGTTGGGCAGGATCGCGGCGACGCGGTCGCCGGCGGAGATGCCGAGCCTCCGCAGCTCGGCCGCGAGCGACCCGACCTGCGCGCGGAGCTCCGCGAAGGAGAGCTCGCGCCGCGAGCCGTCCTCGCCGCGAAAGATCAGCGCGGTCGCCGGGTCGGTGCGGCGCAGCAGGTTCTCCGCGTAGCTGAGCCTCGCGCCCGGGAAGAAGCGCGCGCCCGGCATCCGGTCGTCGACCAGGAACGGCGCGGGCCCGGGGTCGCCGATCAGCTCGCAGAAGTCCCACGCCGCGCGCCAGAACTCCGCCCGCTCGTCCACCGACCAGCGCCACAGCTCCGTGTAGCTCGCGAAGCGGCGGCCGGTTCGCGCCTCGATGCCGCGCTGGAACGCGCGCATGGCCGAGCGCTCGACGCGCTCGGGCGAGGGCGTCCAGAGCGGGGCGGAGCTCACCCGCAGCGCTCGCTCAGCGAAGGCCCCGGCGCATCAGCTCCTCGGCGATCTGCACCGCGTTGGTCGCCGCGCCCTTGCGCAGGTTGTCGCCGACGGCCCACAGCCAGAGGCGGTCGCTGGTCAGGTCGCGCCGGATCCGACCGACGAAGACCTCGTCCCGGCCGGCCGCGTCGGCCGGCGTCGGGAACACGTTCTTCGACGGGTCGTCCATCACGACCACGCCGGGGAACGCCGCGAGCGCGCGCCGCGCTTCGTCGGGCGAGATCGGCCGCTCCGTCTCGAGCAGCACCGACATCGAGTGGCCGACCGGGACCGGCACGCGCACGCAGGTCATCGCCACCTCGAACTCGGCGTCGTCGAGGATCTTGCGCGTCTCGTACAGGAGCTTCACCTCCTCGGTCGAGTAGGCGTCGTCGCGGAAGGTCTCGCACAGCGGCACGACGTTGTTCGCGATCTGTCGGGCGAACTTCTCGGGCTTCGGCAGCGGCTTGCCGTCCTGCACCGCGCGCTGCTGCGCCTCGAGCTCGTCGAGCCCGGGCGAACCCGCGCCGGTGACCGCCTGGAAGGTCGTCACCACCGCGCGGCGAAGCTTCGCGAGCCGGCGCAGCGGCTCGAGCGCCATCACGAACGGCATCGTGGTGCAGTTCGGGCTCGCGAGCAGCCCCTTGTGCTTCTCGACCGCCGCGCCGTTCACCTCGGGCACCACGAGCGGCACTTCCGGGTGCATCCGCCAGGTGCCCGACTTGTCGATCGCGATCCCGCCGCGCTTGCCGACCTCGGGGCCGAGCGTCTTCGACAGCTCGCCGGTGGCGGCGAAGAACACGAAATCCATGCCCTCGAAGGCGTCGGGCTCCGCGAGTCCGACCGGCAGCTTCTTGCCCCGGAACTCGACCGTCGTGCCGACCGAGCGCTCGCTGGCGAGCGGCCGCAGCTCGGCGACCGGGAAGTTCCGCGACTCGAGCACGCGCAGCAGCACTTCGCCGACCGCGCCGGTCGCGCCGACGATCGCGACCTTCCGATTCGAACCACTGGATTTCGACATGGGCCCGCCATCGTATCGCTGGCCGCCGCTTCGCGCCAAGGCTAGAAACCCGGGCATGCAGTCGATCCACGAGAGCGTGTTCCGCGCCCCGGGCGTGCAGATCTACGGCCGCGTGTCGATCGCGGAGCACGCGTCGCTCTGGCCCTACGCGGTGATCCGGGCCGAAGCGCAGCAGGTGTGCATCGGACGCTTCAGCAACGTCCAGGACTTCGCGATGATCCACGTGGGCTACGACGACGCCACCACGATCGGCGAGTTCTGCTCGATCACCCACCGCGCCACGATCCACGGCGCGACGATTGGCGACCACTGCCTGATCGGGATCGGCGCGACGATCATGGATGGCGCGGTGATCGGGAAGGGATCGATCGTGGGCGGCGGGGCGCTCGTGCCCGAGGGGAAGGTCTTTCCCCCGGGCGTGGTCCTGGTCGGCGTGCCCGCCAGGGTGATCGCGGAGCGCGACTCGTCGCGCGAGAACCGGCTGAACGCCTGGCACTACCAGCGCAACGCGAGCTTCTACCTGCGCGGCGAGCAGCGCGCCTGGGACGGCCCCGGGTACCGCGCCTGGCTCGAGGCCAAGCGCGCGGAGGTCGCGTCGGACCTGGATCTCGCGCGTTCCCCGTCGTAGAGCCACGCTAGACTGAGCCTCGGGGGGACGTGATGAGCGCAGGCGATTCCGGAGCGGACCACGCGCGCGAGCTCAGCCCGCTGCGCAAGACCACGCGCGCGACCAGCGTCGAGGGGCTCGTCGACGAGCAGCTGCGCCACTTCTCGCTCGACCCTGCGAGCCCGCTCGGGCGCGAGCTCGCCGCGGTCGCCGGCCACGTCTACCGCGCGAACCAGGCCATGCACGGGCTCTGGGACGAGACCGTGCGCAGGCTCGCCGGACTCGACCGGAGCGACCGGATCGCGTTCTTCAACGCGAAACGCTTCCTCTGCTTCCAGCTGGCGAAGCTGCTCGACCCGCTGCAGAACCCGA
>Ga0194127_10001317_pt1 | contig 36583 bp, 34 predicted proteins | sample TA2KigC100mmetaG_FD_148624 | JGI IMG/M metagenome (GOLD analysis project Ga0194127, IMG submission 148624) | Freshwater microbial communities from Lake Tanganyika, Tanzania - TA2015036 Kigoma Deep Cast 100m | ecosystem: Environmental > Aquatic > Freshwater > Lake | place: Tanzania: Lake...
CCAATTTCAAACATGCCGGCGGTCGGAATTTTACGCTTGATTTCCGATGATAGTTTCGTGTTGCCAATTTCCGGGCAATATTTTTGTTTTTGCACAATTCCAAGGTCTATTTTCGCCAGACTACAGTTATTGAAATGATGCCTCAAAACGATATTCGCGACTTTTGCCTTAGCCGTTTGCGTAATCCTTCTGGCTGTTGGCGTTGCGTCGGCGCAGATCATTCCAACCTTGGAACTGGTCGGCTACTCGGTGCGGAGCGCAAGCTATGAGTTTGCGACCAGTTATTCGGTGCCATTAGATTTTTTGCCGCACTTGTTTTTTCCAGTTTGGCAAGGTGAGCCATCCGAGGGGAGCAACAACGAGTATTGGGCATACTTTGGTTTCGCGCCGCTCGTGTTGGCGCTCCTCGCACCCTTCTTGCGGAAGAATCGTCGCGCCATTTTTCTTGCGCTGTTTGCGCTTGGAACGTTATCTTTAGCAGTGGGTCATGCCAATCCGGCGTATGGCTTGATCTACCAATTGCCGGGTTTTAGTTTCTTTCGTGCGCCAGCACGATATCTGTTGTTGTTTGTGTTTGCAGGCGCGTTACTGTGCGCGATCGCGTTCGATGATTTAGCGAAGCGGTTGGAGCCAACCCACCGAGGTCGGCAACGCGCGTGGCTGTGGGGTATCGTGTTGGGCGGATTGTTTTTGCTCTCGCTTTGGCTTGCCGAGTCACAACCGCTCGGATTTTGGATCGCCGCGTGGCAAATCCTTCCGTTGATCTTTGCAGCGGCAACGTTAGTTTTGCTCATCCTCACTCGGCAACGCCGTCTCGCGCGCGCGACATTTCAAGTTATTGTGACGGGCTTGATCCTCTTCGATCTCACGTGGCTGGCGCCGCTCTTTGTCAAAACGCTGGGGCAGGTTACGTCGCCGGCAAGCGCAACGATTGTGCCGCGTTCGCTCTCGATTTTAGATCCGCGACCTGGGCGAGAGCGGGTGTTGGCTGACCAGTATATTTTTCCATCGGTGCCCGCCATCCGCAACAGTTTGTATCCCAATGCGGCGTTGCTCTACGGCAAAGAGAGCGCGAATGCGTACTCATCGCTATCCTCTGCGTGGCACGAGTCCTATCTATGGCAACTGTCACCCGCGATGTTGAATTTGCTCAACGTGCGCTATTTTACGATTCCGCTTGAGCCGCGCCCGCGCGCCAAAATCGCAATTCCACCGTACACACTCGCGCTCAACCTGTTGAATCACGAGGAAATGATTCCGCCTACGCAGGCAACCGCGATTGAGGTTTCTTCGTTCACGGAGCAAGCCGATCATCTCGCCGACGGTACAATCGTGGGCGAGTTGAATGTTCGGCGGCGCGATGGGCGTGTGGAGACATTCCCTCTGCGTTTGGGAATCGAAACGGCAGACTGGGATTACGAACGAAAACAACCGCCGCATCAACGCGCGCCCAGCGCGCATTCATTTCCGGCATTCTGGCGCGCGTTCGGTCGGATGTTTGAGGGTCACACCTACACGGCGCGTTTTCCGTTCGCGCCGAACGAGATCGTCGGCGTGAGTGTCCGCGTTGTGCAACCTGAGGTCTATTTGACGATTGAAGAGATTATCCTGTACAATGGCAATCAAGCAATCGCGCTTGCCAAGTTGTTGGGCAAGAACGATTTTCGGGTTGCCTACTTTAGCGATACGGCGGCGGTGTGGAGAAACCGCGATGTGTTGCCGCGCGCGTTCATCGCGCACACCGCGCAAGTGCTGGACGACGCCGCCGCGTTCGCGCGCTTGCGCGATCCGGAATTCGATCCGGCGCGCGAGGTGGTGTTGAGTGAAGGCGTCGAATTGCGCGATGCCAAGCCGTCGCGCGATTCGGTCGAGATCGCGAATTACAAACCCGAACGCGTCGAGATCAAAGCGACGACGGATCAGCCGGGCTATCTCGTGCTTGCCGATTCGTGGTATCCGGGTTGGAACGCGTTTGTGAACGGACAACCCGCGCCGATCCAGCGCGCGAATGTGATTTTTCGCGCGGTACGGATCGAACCAGGGACGCACGACATCGTGTTCGAGTATCGTCCGTTGTCGTTTGCGCTGGGCGCGTCGATCAGCGCGGCGAGTCTGCTGATCGTTTTTGGAATTGCGATGCTTGGATTGGGAAAGGGACAATGACGAAAGACGGATTGTATTTTTCGCCTGCCGATTACGCGGTATTTGGTAACGGGCTTGGCACGAACGCGGAATACGACGGCGAGCGCGAGCGCATCAAAGAAAAACTCGTGCTGTTGCACCGCGAAATCTATCCGGCGATTCGCCGGAACAAGTGGGACTTGCATCCGCACTGGATGGCGCAGTGGCTCATCAGCGCGTCGCGCATTTCGCCCGCGACGCCGCGGATTGATTTCATCACGCTGCGCTACAGCAAACCCGAGACGACGATCAAGATGATGAAGCGCGAGCTCTTTGAGGACTTTGGGCATTTTTACGCGAACGCGATGATCTCGATGCGCGTGGACAAGGATGGTTTCGCGGTCGAGTTGTACGTCAGCGACAAGGCGTGGGTGGACGGGCAGAATCTCAAGAATCGTTTGCAGGTGAGCGCGGAAGAGCGCGGGCATTTTCGCAATCTGCTCGCCGAACTTGGCGGCGAACATACTTTGCGGCTCTCGCGTTTTTATCGGACGGACGAGGGGTACACGCGCTTTGAGGAGCTCTTGCGCGCGAAAGCGAGCCGTCTAGTCAACGTCGGGATGTTGAATTCGACGATGGACAAATACAAACCCGGCGGGCAGGATTTGCGCTTGGGAATTTACTACAAGCCCGACGATAAACGTTTGCGCGCGGAAAATATCGCGAACGAAATTTTGGCGCGCCTCGCGCAGTTATATCCGATCTACGCGTACATCAGTTGGTCGCCCAAGAACGATTACCGCAAGCCGGTCAAGGCGACCGGCACGACGAAGAAGCGAGCGGGTTAGTGTCATTGCGAGGGCGGTTTTTGCCCGAAGCAATCCCCAAGCCGCGATTCGGAGATTGCTTCGGCAAACTACGCCTCGCAATGACACTGCGCGTTACGCCTGCAATCCTCTCAGCAATTTCTCAAACGCCTTGTCGTACTTTGCCGCGTCCTTGTCCCAGCCGCTGAAATCGCCCACGACTTTATCCACCACGTCCGCTTTGCGTTCGTGTTCCCACTTGGCGAAAACGTAATCGTCAATCCGAATCGGGAAGAGAATGTTTTTGTGTTCTTCGGCTTCGCGATTGAGTGAACGTTTTATTTCGCGCAAAACATTTTCGCTCTGGAGCGAGTGCTCGGATAGCACGACGACCAGTTTGTCGTAAATCTTGATACTGCGATCAATCTCGCCCCAGACCGTTTCGCCCCATTTCGCATCTTCAGGGAAATACCAGGTGCGGACACCTTTCGCTTGCAAGTCGGCGTAGAGCCGTTCGCAAAATTTTTTGTCTTGCGCGCTGTGACTGATGAAGCAAGAGTAGAAGTCAATCGCTTTGCCTCTCAGCGAGCGAATGTAGGCAATCATATCTTCTGGCACGCCACAACCGCGCAGAAAAACTTCGGGGATGTTGCCCTTGGATTTGTAGATGGTGTCAATGCCGATGGTGGAGGGGAAAAAGTGCGTGATAGTTTCGAGTCCCTTGACCTCGCTGAGGTCAGAACCATTGAGTAATGTTTCCCCGATGATTGCCGCAGTGAGGTCTGCTCCACTGAGGATTGCCCCAGTGAGGTTTGCAGCGATGAGAATCGCCCCGCTGAGGTTCGCCCCGTTGAGTTTCGCCCCGCACAGGTTAGCCCTGTTGAGATTCGCCTGAACGAGATCTGCTTTTCTGAGATCTACCCCGCAAAGGTCAGCTTCTCCAAGGTTTGCCTTTCTCAGGTACGATTCTCGGAGGTCTACCTTAATCGTGAGTTTCTTTGCTCTCCATGCGTTCCACGCCCACACGTCTTTTTTCAATCGCGCAAGTTGTTTCTTGTCTGCCATAGCCAAGCCTCCATCCAAGGATTATCCCAAGTGTCCTCAAGTGTGCTTTGTCCGCCACCATTCTACCAAAGAACAAGGTGGGAGGCAAACGTAAGGGCGAATGAATTCGTGCCCGATTGTCATTGCGAGCGAAGCGAAGCAATCTCCAAATCGCAGGTTGGGGATTGCTTCGGCGCAAAAACCGCGCCTCGCAATGACACTCTTGGTCGCTTTGCGCTCGCCGCGTTTTCGTGGTAAACTCTGTGGCAATCGAAGCACTCACAAGGAATTCTGATTATGCTCATCAAAAATCATCTCGCCGATCTCGTCAAGCAAGCCATCGCCGCCGCGCAAAACGCGAACGCGCTCCCCGCGTTTCCGATGCCCGACGTGTTCGTCGAGCGTCCGCAGAAAAAAGAGTGGGGCGATTTCGCCACGTCCGCGCCGCTCAAACTCGCGCGCGACGCGAAACGCGCGCCGCTTCAAATCGCGCAAGCCATCGCCGCGCACGTCCCGTCCGACGAAACGGTCGCCAAGGTCGAAGCGAGCGCGCCCGGGTTTGTGAATTTCACGTTGAGCGACGCGTGGCTCGCGCGCCAGGTGGACGCGATTCTCGCGGCAGGCGCGCGCTTTGGCGATTTGGAACCGCCGCGCCGCTTGAACATCCAAGTCGAGCACGTCAGCGTCAACCCAACGGGACCGATGCACGTCGGCAGCGGACGCAACGGCGCGATTGGCGACACGCTTGCGAACGTCCTCGAAGCCGCGGGGCATCGCGTTCACCGCGAGTTTTACATCAACGACAACGGCTCGCAGGTGCGGCATCTCGGCGAAAGCGTTTTCGCGCGCTACGCGCAGGCGTTGGGCAAAGACGAAAAATTTCCCGACGACGGCTATCAAGGCGCGTACGTGATCGAGATGGGCAAGCAGTTCGCGCAAGAGCATACCGACAAATTTTTGCAGATGCCGCGCGCACAAGCGGTGCGCGAACTCGGCGCGCTCGGAATGAAAATCGTCTTACAGCAACTGCGCGCGACGCTCGAAAAAATGAACGTGCGCTTCGACAATTGGTTTTCGGAACGCTCGCTGTACACAGGCGGAACATTCGACACTGTCTTCAAGGTGCTTCAAGCCAAAGGACTCGTCGTCGAAAAAGATGGCGCGGTCTGGTTTGCCGCGCAGGAACTCGGCGAAGAAAAAGACGCGGTGCTGATTCGCTCGCCGCAAGTCATCGCCGATCCCGACGCGCGGCCGACCTATCTCGCGTCCGATATTGCGTACGTGTGGAACAAGGTCGCGGTGCGAAAATTCGACCGCGCGATTTACGTTTGGGGCGCGGATCATCACGGCGACGTGCCGCGCGTCCTCGCCGCCGCGCGCGCGCTCGGGCTCGATCCCGCACGCGTCGCGATTCTGATTTACCAATTCGTCACGCTCAAGCGCGGCGGAGAAACGGTGAAGATGAGCAAGCGCACGGGCGAATTCGTCACGCTCGATGAATTGTTGGAAGAAGTCGGTCCCGACGCGGTGCGTTTTATGCTCATCACGCAATCCGCGAACGCGACGATTGATTTCGATCTCGACGTCGCGGTCAAACATTCCGACGAGAACCCGGTGTACTATGTGCAGTACGCGCACGCGCGCATCGCGAGCATATTGAAAAAGGCAATCGAGTCGGGCGTTAGTTCTGAGGATGGCGATGTGTCACTTCTCACGCATCCCGCCGAACTCGAACTGATCCGCGCGATGTTGCGCTTGCAAGAAGTCGTCGAACTTGCCGCGAACAAACTGGAGCCGCATCACCTGCCGCATTACGCGATTGACCTCGCGGGCATTTTTCATTCGTTCTACAAACAATGCCGCGTCGTTTCGTCCGATCCGGCGGACGCGGCGATTTCGCGCGCGCGCCTGAAACTTGTCGCTGCGGCGAAGAACACGCTCGTCCGCACGCTGAACTTGATAGGCGTCACCGCGCCGGAGACGATGTAACGCCGGTGTCATTGCGAGGAGCATCCTGAGCGGAGCGACGGTTTTTGTCGCGGAGTCGAAGGATGCGACGAAGCAATCCCCACAATGGAAATTGGAGATTGCTTCGCCGCTACGCGGCTCGCAATGACACGGCGACACAAGGAGGATCGCGATGCCTCTGATGACGAAAGATGAATACATCGCCAGTCTGCGCGCGCTCAAGCGCCGCGTGTACATTTTCGGCGAGCGCGTCGAGAACGTCGTTGACCATCCACTCATTCGTCCATCGCTCAACGCGTGCGCGATGACGTACGGACTCGCGCAGCAACCCGAGTACGTCGGTTTGATGCGCGCGACATCGAACTTGACCGGCGCGCCTGTCAATCGCTTTACGCATTTGCATCAGAGTACCGCCGACCTCGTCGCGAAGGTGAAAATGCAGCGATTGCTCGGACAAAAGACCGGCTGTTGTTTTCAACGCTGCGTCGGGATGGACGCGTTCAACGCGCTTGATTCGGTGACGTGCGAAATGGATCGCGCGCTGAACACCGAGTATCACGCGCGATTTCGCCGGTACTTGCAGGATGTTCAAACGCACGATCTCGTCGTCGATGGCGCGATGACCGATCCAAAAGGGGATCGCCGCTTGAGTCCGTCACAGCAAGCCGATCCGGATTTGTTCGTCCACATCGTCGAGCGAAAATCGGATGGCATTGTCGTGCGCGGCGCGAAACTGCACCAGACCGGCGCGCTCAACTCGCACGAGATCATCGTCATGCCGACGCAATCGCTCGCAGAGCCGGACAAGGAGTACGCGGTCTCGTTCGCGATTCCGGCGGACGCGCCGGGCGTCGTCATGATCGTCGGGCGTCAGCCATCCGACACGCGCAAATTGGAAGATGGAGCGCGCGATGTCGGCAATCGCGAATTCGGTGGACACGAAGCGGTGATCGTGCTGGACGATGTGTTCGTGCCCTGGGATCGCGTTTTCATGGCGGGTGAATACGCGTTCAGCGGAATGTTGGTGGAACGCTTCGCCGGTTATCATCGTCAAAGTTATGGCGGCTGCAAGACCGGCGTTGGCGATGTGCTGATCGGCGCGGCGCAATCGCTCGCGCAATATCAGGGCACGGATAAAGCGTCGCACGTCAAAGACAAAATCGTCGAAATGATCCATCTCAACGAAACGCTGTACGCCTGCGGCATCGCTTGTTCGATCGAAGGCAAGCCGACCGCGTCGGGCACGTACCTGATCGATCTCTTGCTTGCGAATGTGTGCAAACTCAACGTGACGCGTTTTCCGTACGAGATCGCGCGGCTCGCGCAAGACATCGCGGGCGGATTGCTCGTCACGCTGCCGTCGGAAAAAGATTTCGCGAATTCCGAAGTCAGCGCGTACTTGGAAAAATATCTGCGCGGCGTCGCCGATTACACGACCGCAGATCGTTGTCGTATGTTGCGCTTGCTCGAAAATCTTACGCTCGGTCCCGGCGCGGCGGCGTACCTCACCGAGTCAATGCACGGCGCGGGCTCGCCGCAAGCGCAGCGGATTATGCTCGCGCGTCTTGCCGGTTTGGAAGCCAAGGCGCGTTTGGCGAAACGATTGGCGGGAATTGAAGGGCAATGAAAGACCTTGCCCTTGGTTGCCTTGGCGCGATCCTGGGTCTCGTCGTTGGAATCGCGTTGACATTCGGCGTGATGTCACTCTTGCCGAAAACGGAACCGGCAGAGAAAGTCGCGTCCGTCGTCGGCGCGTCGCGCGGCGATGTGACGATCACGGTCAGCGCGAAATATCTCAACGCGCAGTTGCAGCAAATCGCCAAGCAATCGGGCTTGGCGAAGCAAGCGACGCTGACGCTCGTCGCGCCGAATATCGTCCAGGTCGTCGTCGCGGTGGACACGAAAATCCTGGGACAAACGATGGCGGGCAACGCGACGGCGCGGATGCGCGTCGCGGTTCAAAATGGACGCGTCGCGCTTGCGGTCGAAAAAGTGGACGTGAGCGGCATCGGCGTTTCGCAATCGCTCGTTACGCCCATCGTTGAGCAAGTGCGCGCGCAAGCCGAAGATCAAATCAATCGCGCGTTGCAACGCGAATTGCAAGGGACGGGCTTGCGCCTCTCGAACCTTCGCGTTGCGCCGAATGAGATCGCGGCGGATTTGACGGCGCAGTGATTTCGTGCTATAACCGTAGGCGGAGGTTCGGATGGTGACGCATATAGTCCGACGGTTGTTCACAACCGACGATTATCATCGGATGTTGCAGAACGGCGTACTCACCGAAGATGATCGGGTGGAGTTGATCGAAGGGGAGGTCTTGGCGATGTCTCCAATCGGTAGCCGTCACGCGGCGTGCGTGAAACGATTGAATCGTTTGTTGGCGCGCGGTGTTGGGACGCGCGCCATTGTAAGCGTGCAAGACCCGATTCATCTTAGCGCGCGTTCGGAACCGCAGCCCGATTTGGCGCTGTTGCAACCGCGCAATGATTTCTACGTTGACGCGCATCCCGAACCCGAAGACGTTTTGCTCGTGATCGAAGTTGCCGAGAGTTCGCAGGATTTTGATCGCGCGACGAAAATTCCGTTGTATGCCCAAGCGGGAATTTCCGAAGTCTGGTTAGTAGATTTGGCAAGCGATTGCATCCAAACCTATTCCCAGCCATCGGCGCGTGGTTACGGCGAAATTCACCAACTCTGGCGCGGGCAAACCGCCGCGTGTCAGGCGTTTCCCGATGCGCCAATTCCCGTGACCGATATTCTCGGCTAGATCGTTCGCACATTTTGAATCGAATCCCAAACCGCCTCGTCGCGCCATCGCGCGATGAACGCGGTGACAGATCCGCAGGGGAAGTCGGTGCGAATCCGACGCTGTCCCGCAACTGTGAGTTAGTCAGCTAGTTGCCTAGTCAACTAGTCAATTAGTCAGAACCGACATAGGTTTTTGACTAATTGACTAATTGACAATTGACTAACAAGCCAGGATACCTGCCTCTGGTGCGCGTGTGATCCATTTGATCACGCGCGCTATCCCAACGCAACCTTCGCGAGAAAGGGGCAGGATGATTTATTATTTGACGTGAATCAATCCCCTTGTCGAAAAGGCAAGGGGATTTTTGTTTGAGCGACGAAGGACGAAAGACGAAAAAGTCGCGACGGTCGGCGGTCAGCCGTCGGCGGTCGCATTTGAGGAGAAATCAAAATGCAAAAATATTTCTGGATGTGCGTTCTGCTTGTGATCCTAGTTGGGGTGATTGCGTGCGCGCCTGCGCCAACCCCAATGCCCGCCGCGCAAACATTTACCGATGACGCGGGGCGCGTCGTCGCGCTGAAAGGCGCGCCGCAGCGCATCGTCTCGCTTGCGCCGAGCAACACCGAAGTGCTGTACGCATTGGGACTCGGCGCGCGCGTTGTCGGCGTGACCCAGTACTGCAATTATCCGCCTGAAGCACAAGAGAAACCCAAGGTCGGCGGCTTTTCCAAAATCGATCTCGAAAAAGTTGTTGGACTCAATCCCGATCTTGTGCTGGCGACGAACCTGCACAACAAGACCGTCGTGCCGGAATTGGAAAAGCGCGGTCTCGTTATCGCAGTGGTGGAGCCCAAGAATGTGAACGACGTGCTTGCCAAGATCACGTTCATCGGCAAACTGACCGGCGCGTCCGAGAACGCCGCCAAGTTGACCGCGCAACTCAGAAGCCGGATCGACGCGGTCACGACCAAGGTGGCGACAGTGAAAGACAAACCGCGCGTCTTTTACGAAATTGACAAATCGTTGTACACGCCGGGTCCCGGATCGTACATTGACGATTTGCTCACCAAAGCCGGAGGTGTGAACATCGCGGCGGATGCCAAGGGGTCGTACGCGCAACTGAGCCCGGAAGCGATCCTCGCCAAGGATCCGCAAGTCATTTTGTTGGGCGATATGCTCTTTGGCGAATCGCCGGAAAGCGTCAGGGCGCGACCTGGTTGGACGAATATCACGGCAGTCAAAACCGGGCGCATCGTCCCGATCCCGAACGAAGATGTCATCGCGCGTCCCGGTCCGCGCGTCGTCGAGGGCTTGGAAATGATCGCGCGCGCGCTGCATCCCGATCTGTTCAAATGATCGAAACAAAAATCGCGTATCCCGCGCGGCAAAGGCGCGGCGCGATCTTGCTCGGTGCCAGTTGCATCGTCATCGCGGTCGGCGCGCTGGCGGCGACGTTCGGCTCGGTGCCGATTCCGCTGGACGCGCTCGCGCGAATGGTCGTCGCGAAATTCCCCGGCGCGCAAATCGCCGCGACCTGGACGCCGACCTGGGAGACGATTCTCTTCGACATTCGCCTGCCGCGCGTCGCGCTTGCCGCGCTGGTTGGCGCCGCGCTCGCGACTTCGGGCGCGACGTACCAAGGTTTGCTTCGCAATCCGCTCGCCGATCCGTATTTGATCGGCGTGTCGTCCGGCGCGGGACTTGGCGCGACCATCGCGATTGTTTTTAACATCGGCGCGATTTCGATTCTCGCGTTCGCCGGCGCGCTAGGCGCGACGGCGTTGATCTACGCACTCGCGCGTGCGGGTGGACGCACGACGCCGACGACGTTGATTCTGGCGGGCGTCGCGCTCGGCGCGTTTCTTTCTGCGATCACGTCGTTCTTGATGTTTCAGAACGATAGCGCGTTCCGCACGCATCAAATCGTCGCGTGGATGATGGGCAGTTTCGCGCTGAGCAGTTGGCAGAGCGTTGCGGTGATGTTGCCGTACCTGGGAATCGGCTGGGTCGTGTTGTACCTGAACGCGCGCGTGTTGAACGTGTTGCAGTTGGGCGATACGCAAGCGCAGCAACTTGGCGTGCCGGTCGAACGCGTGACGATCATCTTGGTCGCGGCGGCGTCGCTGATCACCGCGGCGGCGGTTGCGACGAGCGGCATCATCGGCTTTGTCGGTTTGATCGTGCCGCACGCGGTTCGTTTGGTGTGGGGACCCGATCATCGTTTTCTGTTGCCAATGTCCGCGCTGATCGGCGCGACGTTTCTGATCATCGCGGACACATTCGCGCGCACGCTCCTTTCGCCAAGCGAATTGCCCGTTGGGATCATCACCGCGTTTTGCGGCGCACCGTTCTTTTTGTATTTGTTGCGTCGGAAAAAGGAGACGCTGATATGAATACGCTCCAATTACGCGCGGACAAAATTTCTTTTGCTTACCAAGACAAGACGGTGCTGAACGAAATTGATCTGGCGATCAAGCCGGGCGAACTCGTCGGTCTCATTGGTCCCAACGGCTCCGGCAAATCCACGCTGATCAAATGTCTAAGCCGCGCGCTGGTGCCACAACACGGACGCGTCTGGCTCAATGGCTATGAACTCGCGTCGCTTGCTCCGCAGCAAATCGCGCGCCACATCGCGGTCGTTTCGCAGGCGGTCGAGTTGCCGCCGGGTTTTACCGCGTTCGAGATCGTGTTGATGGGACGCGTGCCGCATCTGGCGTGGTGGCAAAACGAAAACGCGCGCGATAAACAGATCGCGCGCGCGGCGATGGAAGCGACAGCCACGTGGTCGCTGGCGGATCGTCTGGTCAATCACCTTTCCGGCGGCGAACGACAGCGCGTCGTGATCGCGCGCGCGCTCGCGCAAGAGCCGCAGGTGCTGCTGCTGGACGAGCCGACCGCGCATCTCGACGTGAAGCATCAGATCGAAGTGATGGAACTCGTGCGGCGGTTGAATCGCGAGCGCGGACTCGCGGTGCTGGTCGTCTTTCACGATCTCAATCTTGCCGCGCAGTACTGCTCGCGTCTCGTTTTGTTCAAAGAGGGTCGCGTCTACAAAATGGGCGCGCCGCGCGATGTGATCGCGCCCGATGTTTTGCGCGAGGTGTACGGCGTCGAGCTTCTCGTCGTGCCGCATCCGCAGAATCAGAGGCCGATTGCACTTGTAGGTGGAATGTGACTTGATTGACCGACGACGGACGACCGACGACCGGGAAACAGTTGACCGTCGTCGGTCATCGGTCGTCGGTCGTTGTGAGGGAAAAATGCGACAAGGTCTAGTGATTGTGAATACAGGCAACGGTAAAGGCAAAAGTACCGCCGCGTTTGGCACGTTGTTGCGCGCGTGGGGACGCGGGATGCGGTTGTGCGTGATTCAGTTCATCAAAGCCGAAACGAGCAATTACGGCGAAATCCAAGCCGCGCACAAACTGGGAATCGAATGGCACTCGCGCGGCGATGGTTTCACGTGGCTATCAAAGGATTTGGAAAAGTCGGCGGAAAAGGCGCGCGCGGCGTGGGTGCTCGCGCAAGAAAAAATCGCGAGCGACGCGTACGATATTATTTTGCTCGACGAGATAACGTACCCGCTCAAATTCGGCTGGCTCGATGTCGCGCAAATGATCGCGTGGTTGCGCGAACACAAGCCGCCCGAGCTGCATCTCATCATCACGGGACGCGACGCACCCGACGCGCTCATCGAGTACGCCGATCTCGTGACCGAGATGCGCGAAATCAAACATCCGCTCGCGCGCGGGATCAAAGCGCAACCTGGGATTGAATTCTAAGAAAGGATGAAGGCAGAAGGATGAAGGATGAAAGACGTGAGATGAATTTCATCCTTCATCCCTCATCCTTCTGCCTTTGGGAAATTCTGATGAGTGTACTTGCTGAAACGATTGCTAACATCCAACCGCTTGACGACGACGCGATGAACGCGGCGCGCGCGCGGCAAGATCAACTCACAAAGCCCACTGGCGCGCTCGGGCGACTCGAAGCGTTGTCGATTCAGATCGCGGGCATCACGCGCAACGCGCGCCCGCGTTTCAAGCACCCCGCGATTATTACGATGGCGGGCGACCACGGCGTCGCGCGGCAAGGCGTCAGCGCGTATCCCGCCGAAGTGACGCCGCAAATGGTTTTGAATTTTCTGCGCGGCGGCGCGGCGATCAATGTGTTGGCGCGGCATATTGGCGCGCGCGTCGTCGTGGTGGACATCGGCGTCGCGTCCGATTTGCCCGCGCATCCTGACTTGGTGAGTCGCAAGATCGCGCACGGCACGCGCGATTTTTCGATCGGTCCCGCGATGACGCGCGATGACGCGCGTCGTGCACTCGAAGCAGGCATCGAAATCGTTACGCGCGAAATTTCGCGCGGCGCGGACATTATCGGCACGGGCGATATGGGCATCGGCAACACGACGCCATCGTCCGCGATTGTCGCGGCGATCACGCGTCGCGCAGTAAAAGATGTGACAGGACGCGGCACGGGTGTGGACGATGCGGGACTCGCGCGCAAAATCGCGACGATTGAACGCGCGCTCGCGCTCAACAAACCGAATCCGAACGACGCGCTTGATGTGCTGAGTGATGTCGGCGGATTTGAAATCGGCGGACTCGCGGGCGTGATGATCGGCGCGGCGGCGCGGCGTGTGCCGGTCGTGATTGATGGATTCATTTCCGGCGCGGCGGCGCTGATCGCGTACGGACTCGCGCCTGCGGTGCAGCCGTACCTGATTGCCGCGCATCGTTCCGTCGAGATCGGACATCGCGCGACACTGGATTATCTGCGACTTGATCCGCTACTCGATCTCGATCTCCGTTTGGGCGAAGGAACGGGCGCCGCGCTCGGGATTTCGATTTGCATTGCCGCGTGCAAAATTCTGGATGAGATGGCGACGTTCGGCGAAGCGGGCGTAGCGGAGAAAAGTGAGTAGCGAATAGTCACACTTGCCCTGGCGGGGACGCAAGTGCCAGGGTTGCGAGCCGCGTAGCGGCGAAGCAATCCCCTATTTGCGATTTGGAGATTGCTTCGTCGCAAAAGACGCTCCTCGCAATGACACAAGGTGGTTGGTTTTGATTTTACCGATTGACGGCTTGCACCTGGAATATGACGCGCGCGCCGTTCACATTTGGAGTGACGCGCCGCTAGTGGTTGTGAGCTCGGCGGTGGTTGGAAGTGACTTGACGCACGCGCGCCACATTATCAATTTGCATGTGCATCGCGATTACGCGAATCGTTCACCGCACGATGATCTCGCCGCGTTCGCGCGCGCATTGGAAATCGCCGAGCCATTCGTCGGTTTGATGACGGCAGCGAAGACCGAACGCGCGCAAGTTGCGATTGAAACCGACGCGGCGATGACGGTGATCGCGATCGCGACCGTTGGCATCAGCCGTCCGATCGCAGCGGGCATCACGCCAGCCGCGAATATGGAAGTAGGTACGATCAACATCGTCGTCATCGCCGACGCGCGCCTGACGCAAGCCGCGCGCGTCAACGCGGTCATCACCGCGACCGAAGCGAAAACGCTCGCGCTGATCGAACGCGATGTGCGCGCGCCGCACGGCGGCTTGGCGAGTGGCACCGGCACCGATTCGATTGTGATCGCGACGACCGAACGCGGCGCGGCGTACGAATACGCGGGACCGATTTCGCCGCTCGGCGCGTTGATCGCGCGCGCGGTGCGCCGCGCGATTTTGAATGCTTTGACCGCAGAGACGCAGAGAGCGCAGAGTTGATACTTTTTCACCGCGTCTCTGCGGTGAGCAGAATCCTGGGTATGCTACAGTCTCATAATTCTCTCGTTTTGATTCTCTCCGTCGCACTGGACTGGCTCTTTGGCGATCCGCCGAACGCGTTTCATCCCGTCGCGTGGTTTGGGCGCATCGCGCAAGCGATGGAGCAACGCGCCCCGCGCGATAATCCGCGCGTAGAATTGTTGTACGGCGCGGGGATGACCGCGAGCGGCATCGCGCTTGCCGCGCTGCCCGCGCTGATGATCGAGCGTGTCTTGCGCGCGTGTCAGCCGAGTGTCATTGCGAGCGAAGCGAAGCAATCCCCGATGCACAGGTTGGAGATTGCTTCGCCGCGAAAAACGCGGCTCGCAATGACACACACGCACTGGCTTGCCCTGTGGCTCGCGGCAGTCGCGCTCAAAATGACGTTCGCGTGGCGCGGTTTGATTCGCGCGGGTGAAGACGTGCAACGCGATTTGGAAACGCGCGCGACCGAAAACGCGCGTGACGATCTGCGCGCGCTCGTCAGCCGCGACACGCGCGAACTCGACGCGTCGCAACTTTCGGCGGCGGCAATCGAATCGTTGGCGGAGAACGCGAGCGACGCGTTTGTCGCGCCGTTGTTCTACTATCACTTGTTCGGCTTGCCAGGCGCGTTCGCGTACCGCGCGGTCAACACGCTCGATTCGATGATCGGTTATCGCGGACGGTACGAATATCTGGGCAAGGTCGCGGCGCGTGTGGACGACGCGCTGAATTTCATCCCCGCGCGCATCACCGCGATCTTGCTCGTGCTTGCCGCGCGATTCACGCGCGACGACGCGCGACGCGCGTTCCAAACGATGCAACGCGATCACGCGCGTACCGAGAGTCCGAACGCGGGCTATCCGATGAGTGCGATGGCAGGCGCGCTCGACGTGCGCTTGGAAAAAGTGGGACATTATCGCTTGAACGAAAATGGTCGCCCGCCGCAACCGCGCGACATTCATCGCGCTGCGCGAATCGTGACTGTCGCATTGGGTCTCACAGTTGTCATCAGCGTCATCGTCGGCGCACTTGGTCAAATCATAAATCGAAAATCATAAATCGAAAATCTAAAATGTCGATCACCCCTCGCCCCGAAATCGAACACCTCGCGCCCGTCCCGCACGGCGGCTTTTCCAGCGCGCACGCCGACGATTGGATTGATTTTAGTTCCAACGTTAATCCGTACGGTCCGTCGCCGCGCGTCTGGGACGCGCTGCGCGATGTGCCAATCGGTCGCCATCCCGATCCGCGCGCGACGCCGTTGCGCGACGCGCTTGCCGAAATGCAAAACGTCGGCGCGCGGCAACTTATCGTCGGCAATGGCTCGGTGGATTTGATCTATCATCTCGCCGTCGCATATCTGCGCGCGCGCGACCGTGTGTTGATCGCCGCGCCGACGTTCGGCGAGTACGCCGCGTCCGCCGCGATTATGGGCGCGCAGATCGTCGAATATCGCGCGCGCGCCGAAAATGATTTTGCGATTGATGTTGATACGCTAATCGATCAGGCGCGCGCGTGCAATCCGCGATTCATTTTTCTGTGCAACCCGAATAATCCGACGGGCAAATATCTCGCGCGCGATGAAATCGAAAAAATGTTGCGTGCGTGTCCCGACGCGCTCTTGGTTTTGGACGAAGCGTTCGTGCGATTTACCGCAGACGCGTGGGACGCGCGCGATTTGTTGCGGTACGACAACCTGTTGATTCTGCGCTCGCTCACAAAAGATTACGCGCTCACCGGTTTGCGCGTCGGGTACGCGCTGGCGTCGGCGGAAATCATCGCGGCAATCGAACAAGTGCAGCCGCCGTGGAGCGTGAACGCGTTCGCGCAAGCCGCGACGGTTGCCGCGCTGCGCGACGAGACGCATTTGCGCGATTCGCTTGCCGCGCTCGCGCGCGCCAAGATCGATCTCGTGAACGATTTGACGCGGTTCGGTTTGCGCGTGGTCCCATCGGCGACACATTTCTTTTTGGTGCAGGTCGCGGCGGCGACAGAATTTGCGCGGCGATTGCGCGAACACAAAATCGTCGTGCGCGATGGAACGTCGTGGGGCTTGCCGAATTTCATCCGCATCGCGACGCGCATTCCGGAAGAAAACGCGCGGTTGGTAGAAACGATAGCAAATCTGCCAAACTTGCCAAATTAGCCAAAGGTGCCAAATTGGCAAAAGATGTTTGGCACGTTTGGCGTATTTGGCATTTTTGAATGAGGATTCAATGCGCGGTTCAGTGTTAATGATTCAAGGTACGATGTCGTCGGTTGGCAAAAGTTTGTTGGTCGCCGCGCTGTGCCGAATTTTCAAGCAAGATGGTTTGCGCGTCGCGCCGTTCAAAGCGCAAAATATGGCGCTCAATTCGTTTGCGACGCGCGACGGACGCGAAATCGGGCGCGCACAAGCGATGCAAGCCGACGCGGCGGGCGTGGATGTCACCGTCGAAATGAATCCCGTCCTCATCAAGCCCGAAGCCGATTCGTTCGCGCAGATCGTCGTGATGGGCAAGCCCTGGGCGCGCTTGCCGGCAGGGCAATACATGCGGCGGCGCGGCGAGTTGTGGACCATCGTCACGCGCGCGCTCGATTCGCTGCGCGCGCAGTCCGACGTCGTCGTGATCGAAGGCGCGGGCAGCCCCGTCGAATTGAATTTGCGGCGCGGCGATCTCGTGAATATGGCAATCGCGGAGTACGCCGACGCGCCCGTGTTGCTCGTCGGCGATATCGATCGCGGCGGAATTTTCGCGCAGTTGTTGGGAACGCACGCGCTCTTGGAAGGAAGCGAACGCGCGCGCGTCAAAGGCTTCATCGCCAACAAATTTCGCGGCGACGCGCGCTTGTTCGTGGACGGCGTGAAAATTCTGGAAGAGTGCAGTGGCGTGCCGGTGATCGGCGTGATGCCGTTCGTGCGCGATTTGCGGATCGCGGATGAGGATTCGGTTGCGCTGGAGACCCTGACCGCTGACCGCCGACCGCTGACCGCCGCGCTGGAGATTGTGGTAATCCGCCTTCCGCACATCAGCAACTTTGACGATTTCGATCCGCTGCGCGCGGAAGCGGATGTGACGGTGCGGTTCGTGGATCGCGCCGATGATTTGGGCGAACCTGATTTGATCATTTTGCCCGGCACCAAGACGACGATTGCCGATTTGAAATTTTTGCGCGAACGCGGTCTCGCCGCGCGCATCGTTGAATTGGCGCGCACGGGTACGCCGATCCTGGGAATTTGCGGCGGCTATCAAATGCTCGGCGCGCAGATTCGCGATCCGCAGCGCGTCGAATCGGACGAGACCCAAGTCGCGGGGCTGGGACTGTTGCCGCTCGTGACGACGTTTGAAGCGGAAAAGCAAACGGTCCGCGCGCGCGGCGTTGTGACGGCGAACGATGGATTGTTTGCGAACGCACGCGGACTCGAAATCGCGGGATACGAAATTCATATGGGACAGACGCGCGCCGATTGTACGTCGTTGGTGCGCGTCGCCGCGCGTGGCGAAAACGCGGCGGATGATTACGACGGCGCGGTGGATGCGCGTGGTTGGATCGCGGGGACGTACTTTCACGGTTTCTTCGATAACGACGCGCTGCGCGGGTTGATTCTGACGAACCTTGCCGCGCGCAAAGGGATCGTGCGGACGACCCGCACGCGGTTTGATCGCGGCGCGGCGTACGATCTGCTGGCGCAAGTGGCGCGGGAGAATCTCAATGTGGAAATGATCTATCGGTTGCTCGAACGCCGTCGAATCAATTCGACGGCTCAATAGGTGAAAATCGGTTGGAAACCGATTCGGTTAGCCCGATTTATCGGGCTTGTACCCGCTGAGGCGGGCGATTTATCGCCCGAATTCGATGAACGATTTTCTTACCGCGCTTGGTTTACTAACGATTGTTCCCGCGCGTTACCGCGAGCCAATTTCCGCGCGCGCGTACGCGTGGTTTCCGTTCGTCGGCTTGCTCATCGGCGCGAGTTTGGTTGTTGCGCATTTTTTGTTGCGCGCGATTTTGCCGAACTTGGTCGCGTCCGCGCTGTTGCTCGCGCTGTGGATTGTGTTCAGCGGCGCGTTGCATCTCGATGGATTCGCGGACGCGTGCGACGGCTTGTTCGCGGCAACAACGCGCGAACGCCGCCTCGAAATTCTGCGCGATGTGCATCTCGGAACCTTTGGCGCGGTCGGATTGATGCTGCTGCTCATCGTCAAATTCGCCGCGCTTGCGAACGTGTCATCGTTCGCGCCGATCTTGCTCGCGCCGATCCTGGGTCGTTGGGCGATGGTGTTCGCGGCGACGTTTCCGCTCGCGCGCTCGGGCGGGATGGCGGCGCTGTTTCGCGCGGGCTTGACGCGCCGCATCGTTTTCGTCGCGACGATGTTTGCCGCGCTGGGTTGCGCGTTTTTCGGCGCGTTCGGATTCGCCGCGCTTGTCGGCGCGTTCCTCGTCGCGCTGTCCATTGCGCGCCTCGCGCTGAATCGTCTGGGCGGCTTGACGGGCGACATTTACGGAATGATTTGCGAGAGCGTGGAAGCAGGCGTGTTGTTGATTGGGTGCGTAACTCTGTGAGAGAAGGATGAAAGATGAAAGATGAAGGATGAATTTCTTTCATCTTTCATCCTTCATCTTTCATCTTTCTGCAGGGATTGGTTGTGATGACAAAGCGTTTAACTCTCATTCTCGGCGGCGCGCGGAGCGGCAAAAGCGATTTCGCGCAGGCGCTCGCGCGCAAACGCGGTGGCGATGATGTGCTGTTCGTCGCGACGGCGGAAGCGCGTGACGACGAAATGCGCGCGCGGATCGCGTCGCATCGCGCGGCGCGTCCTGCCGCGTGGCGGACGCTCGAATCGCTGCGCGAGATCGCGCGCGCGTTGCAATCGGCGGCAAACGCGCGCGTGATCGTCGTGGACTGCATCACGCTGTGGGCGTCGAACGTGTTGCTCGCGGATGAATCGAACGCGCGTGCGGAAATGTCGCGCGAGGTTGACGACTTGCTCGCATGGTATCGCGCGCACGATGCCGCGTTGATTCTCGTGTCAAACGAAGTTGGGATGGGGCTGGTGCCGGACAACGCGTTGGGACGCGCGTACCGCGATCTGCTCGGCGCGGTGAACAAAAAAATCGCGGCGGCGGCGGACGAAGTATTTTTGCTTGTCGCGGGATTGCCGGTGGAGATCAAAGCGTGCGCGCTGATGGCTGACTTTGGCAGACGCCTTGACAAGAATCGCAAGCGCGTGTACTATGGGCGCAACCTGAATTCTCCGCGACTAGATGGAGGAACGAAAAATGTCGAACAGTGAAAATACCGGCGGCAATCGCTGGCTGATAGGGATCATCGTGATTCTGCTCGTCGCATTGTGCGGCGCGGTCTGCGTTGGCGGTGGTGTGTTGTATTTCTTGATGCAACCTGGATCAAGCCCGCTCGCGCAACCCGCGCCCGGGTTCGGCGCGACGCCACCCGCGCCTGGCAAACAGCCGACCGCGCGCGCGCCCGTCGCGCCGAGTCGAAACATTTTGCGCCTGCCCGGCGGCACCGATCCGCGCACGCTCGATCCCGCGCAGGTGAACGATACGAACGCGGGCGAGTACGTCGCCGAAATTTTCAGCGGCTTGGTGATGCTCGATCAAAATCTCAAAGTCGTGCCGGACATCGCCGAGAAATGGGATGTGAGCGAAGATCGCAAGACGTACACGTTTTATCTCCGCAAGGAAGTGAAATTCCACGACGGTCGCCCGGTGACGGCGCAAGATTTCAAGTACTCGATCGAACGCGTCGCGAATCCGGCGACACTTTCGCCGACCGCCGAAAATTATTTGGGCGACATCATCGGCGTGCGCGAGAAATTGAGCCGCAAAGCCGCCGAAGTCAGCGGCGTCCAAGTCGTGGACGATTACACGGTCAAGATCACAATCGACGCGCCCAAATCGTACTTTCTGGCGAAGTTGACTTTTCCGACCGCGTACATCGTGGATAAGAACAACGTCGAGCGCGGCGGACGGACGTGGACCGACAAACCGAACGGCACCGGTCCCTTCAAACTGAAAGAGTACGTGCGCGCGCAACGGATCATTCTCGCCAAGAATGAAAATTACTACGGCGAGAGCAAACCCAAGCTGGACGAGGTGCAGTTCATTCTCAGCGGCGGCTCGGCGATGACGATGTACGAAAACGGCGATCTCGAATCGGTCTACGTCACGATCAGCGACATCGAGCGCGTCAGCGATCCGAACAGTCCGTTGAACAAACAACTGTTCATCGGGCCTTCGCTTTCGACCGGGTTCATCGTCTTCAACACGCGCAAGCCGCCGTTCGATGATCCCAAAGTGCGGCAGGCATTCGCGCTCGCGATCGATCGCCAAAAAGTGATTGACGTCGTCTATCGCAAGATGCCTTTGGTCGCGAGCACGATTTTGCCGCCGGGGATGCCCGGTTATGCGGAACCTGCGAACAAACTGACGTACGATCCAGCCAAAGCCAAGCAGTTGCTCGCTGAATCCAAGTACGCCGGAAAGTTGCCCGACATTACCTGGACGACGATTGGCGCGGGCGGTTCCGCCGCGCAAAACGTTCAAGTGATGGCGGGAATGTTGAAGGACAATCTCGGCGCGCGCGTTTCGATTCAGCAAACCGATGACGCCAGTTTCTTCAACACGATTGATGATCCCACCAAGAATCCGTACCAAATGTTCGACGTGGGCTGGGCGGCGGACTATGTGGATCCGCAAAACTTTTTGGACATTTTGTTCCGCTCGACCAGCACGCAAAACTGGGCGAGCTATGGCAACCCCGAAGTGGACAAATTGCTCGACCAAGCCGCGCTGGAAAAAGATAGTACGACGCGCTTTAAACTGTATCAACAAGCCGAGCAGTTGATTCTCACCGACGCGCCGGTTATTCCATTTTCGCACTCGCGCGAGTACTGGCTGACCAAGCCCTACGTCAAGGGAATGATTTATCCGCCGATCATCATTCCGCGTCTCAAATACGTTTCGATCGAAAGGTAAGTCGTAGGGGCGTTTAATCAAACGCCCCTACGCTAGGTTTTGCCGATGACCGCGTTCATCCTCCGGCGCTTGCTCTGGTTGCCGGTGTTACTTTTTTTCATTTCGCTGATCACGTTCGCGCTTGGCGTGTACGGGCCCGGCGATCCGCTCCAGGTGCTGCTGGGTTTGCGCGCCAACCCAGAAACGATCGAACGGTTGCGCCGCGAGTACGGTTTCGATCAGCCCTTCCACATTCAGTACTTGAACTATGTCACGAACGCGTTGCAAGGCAACTTTGGCTATTCCCTCGTCAAGTATCGCGATCAGCCGGTCGGCGCGCTGATCGCGCAAGCGTTGCCGGTCACGATTCAGCTCAATCTCGTCGCGATTTTTCTGGGGCTAGGGATCGGCGTGCCGCTGGGTTTGATCGCTGGGTTGAAGCGTGATTCGTGGATTGATTTGCTCATTCGCGGCATCGTCATCGCCGGAATTTCGTTGCCGATCATTTTTCTCAATCCGGTCTTGACGTTTCTTTTTTCGCGCCGGCACGATTTGGTTTTCGCGGCGGCGAATCTTAAATTTTCGATCGGTCCCATCTTGCCGATGGTGCAAGGATACTGGGACGGCATTTTCAGCGCGAAAGTGATTTTGCCCGCGTTCATCGAATCGCTGGGCATCATCGCGGTGATGACGCGGCAGATGCGCGCCGGAATGATCGAAGTGTTGAGCGAGGATTACATTCGCACCGCGCGCGCCAAGGGCTTGCGCGAACGGACGGTCATTCTCCGGCACGCGATGCGGAACGCGCTCATCCCGATTGCGACGATCCTGGGTTTGATGATGGGCGGCTTGGTCGCCGGATCGTTCCTGGTCGAAAATTGGTTCGGCGTGCCGGGCGTGGGACAGCTCGCGTTCGACGCGCTCTTTGCGCGTGATTACTATATCACGATGGCGCTGGTGTTGCTGATCGCCGTGGCGTATGTCTTTTCGAATTTGGTAGTGGACATCACGTACGGCTTGCTCGACCCGCGCATCCGGAAAGCGTAAACTGATGTCACGCTGAGCGGAGCGAAGCGTCGCGCGAATTGCGTGCGCGAGATTCTTCGCTTCGCTCAGAATGACAACACGAGTAAAGTGTAGTGGCACAGTCCGATCTCTTTGCGACGCGTCGGCAATCGGCGCAAGCGTACATCCTGCGGCGCATTCTCACGAATCCGCCCGCCGCGCTCGGCGCGATCGTCATCGGGCTGATGTTTGTCACCGCGCTCTTCGCGCCGTTCATCGCGCCGTATGCGTACGATCAGCAAAACCTGGATCAGATCGAAAAACCACCGAGCGCGGCGCATTGGTTCGGCACGGACGCGCTCGGGCGCGATATGTTCAGCCGGATCGTGTGGGGCGCGCGTTCCGCCGTTTTCGTGATCCTAATGGTCACCCTGGTCAATTTGGCGCTTGGCATCCCACTGGGCGCGCTAGCGGGCTATTTGGAGGGTTGGGCAGATACGATTATAATGCGGGTAGCCGATATTCTGTTTGCGTTTCCCGGATTGCTGTTTGTGTTCTTCGTCGCCTCCACGATCAAACCGGGGGTGATGCACTGGGCAAGGTCGTCCGGCTTGAGCGAACTGGCGAACACCGGCTATCTGGATTACGCGGTCGTCATTCTCGCGCTCGGCGTGATCGGTTGGGCGGGCTTGGCGCGTTTGATTCGCGCGCAGGTGTTGACGATCAAGCAGCGCGAATTCGTACTTGGCGCGCGCGCAATCGGCGTGCCGACATCCCGGATCATCGCGCGGCACATTTTGCCGAACGCGGTCACGCCGATCATCGTCGCGATGTCAATGGGCTTGGGCGATATCGCGCTGTCGGAAGGTTACCTGAGCTTTCTCGGCATCGGGCTACAGCCGCCCGCGCCGAGCTGGGGGAACATCATCGCGGAAAACGCTGGGCGCTATTGGCGGCAGTTTCCGCAAATGATCTGGCTCGTGTTCATTCCAGGGCTCGTGCTTGCCGCGATTGTATTCGCGTTCAACTTTTTCGGCGATGGGTTGAACGAGGCGTTGAATCCGGAGATTAGTGACTAGTCAACTAGTAATTGGTCAACTAGTCACTAGTTGACCAATTACTAATCACTATTTGTTTGTAATCTGAAATTATTTTGGGAGGGCGAATGGGAACATTACTGGAAGTCAAAGATTTGAGAACCGAGTTCCACACCCAGGACGGCGTCGTCCACGCGGTCAACGGCGTTTCGTTTCACCTGGACGAAGGCGAAACCCTGGGCTTGGTCGGCGAATCGGGCTGCGGCAAATCGGTTTCGATGTTGTCGGTGATGCGCTTGATTCCGATGCCGCCGGGCAAAATCGCGAGCGGGCAAGTGATGTTTCAAGGACGCGATTTGGTCAAGGTGGACGACGAAGAAATTCGATCGGTGCGCGGCAACAAAATCGCGATGGTCTTTCAAGACCCGATGACCTCGCTCAATCCGGTGCTGACGATCAACACGCAAATTTCCGAAGCGCTGGAATTGCATCTGGGAATGACCAAAGAGCAGGCGCGCAAGCGCGCGATCGAATTATTGAAGATGGTCGGCATCCCGGAAGCGGAAGGGCGGATTGACGATTATCCGCATCAGTTCTCCGGCGGAATGCGCCAACGCGTGATGATCGCGATGGCGTTGTCCTGCTCGCCGCAACTGCTCATCGCCGACGAACCGACCACCGCGCTCGACGTGACGATCCAGGCGCAGATCATTGACATCGTCAAGCGGCTCAAGCGCGAATTGGGAATGGCGATCATCTGGATCACGCACGATCTCGGCGTGATCGCCGGACTGGCGGATCGGATCAACGTGATGTACGCCGGATTCGTGATCGAGTCCGCGTCGAACAAGGAATTGTTTGGCAACCCCTTGCATCCGTACACGCTCGGCTTGCTCGGCTCGATTCCGCGACTCGACGCCGCGCTGAAATCGAAATTGACGCCGATTGAAGGACTGCCGCCGGATTTGATCGAGATGCCCAAGGGCTGTCCGTTCTACGATCGCTGCCGCTATCGCACGGAGAAATGCGCGAACGAAAATCCCGCGTTGGAATTGGGCGCGGTGCGGCATTGGGTCGCGTGCTGGCATTGGCAGGACGTGCGGAAACTGCGGAAGCAGTGAATCAGTATTCAGTGTTCAGTATTCAGACTGAACACTGAACACTGGATACTGAATACTGAACACTGACACCAGACAAGGAGTTTTTCAAAATGGCTGATCCCAAACCAGAGCAATCGCTCGTCCAAGTCAAAGGACTGAAAAAATATTTCCCGATCACGCAGGGCATCATTCTTCAGCGCAAGGTGGCGGATGTCAAAGCCGTAGACGGTCTCGATTTTGAGATTCGGCGCGGCGAGACCCTGGGCTTGGTCGGCGAATCGGGTTGCGGCAAGTCCACGACCGGGCGCGCGATCTTGCAGCTGTACCGTCCGACCGCGGGCGACGTATTCTTCAAGGGCAAGGATTTGTGCAAGTTGCAAGGCGAAGAGTTGCGCAAGATGCGCCGCCATATGCAGATGATTTTCCAAGACCCGTACGCGTCGTTGAATCCGCGGATGACCGTCGGCGACATCATCGGCGAGCCGCTCGAAGTGCACAACATTTCCAAAGGCAAAGAGAAGAAAGAGCGCGTGCAAGAACTGTTGCAGATCGTCGGCTTGAATCCGTACTTTGTCAATCGCTATCCGCACGAATTTTCCGGCGGGCAGCGTCAGCGCATCGGCGTCGCGCGTTCGCTCGCGGTCAACCCGGATTTTATCGTCTGCGACGAGCCGATCAGCGCGCTCGACGTTTCGATTCAGGCGCAGATCATCAACCTGCTGGAAGAGTTGCAGCAAAAGTTCCACCTGACATACCTCTTCATCGCGCACGATTTGTCGGTGGTGCGGCACATTTCGGATCGGATCGCGGTGATGTACCTCGGCAAGATCGTCGAACTGACCGACCGCAATGCGCTGTACAAAACGCCGTTGCATCCGTATACCAAAGCGTTGCTCTCCGCCGTGCCGATCCCGGACCCGGTCGTCGAAGAAAAACGCGAGCGCATCATCCTGGTCGGCGATGTGCCGTCGCCGGTGCGTCCGCCGAGCGGCTGTCATTTCCACACGCGTTGCCCGATCGTGATGGACATTTGCAAGAAAGACGATCCGGCTTTTCGCGATGTGGGCGCCGATCATTGGGTCGCGTGTCACGCCGTTTAGTGGAGATTAGAGAATAGCGAATAGAGATTGAACTCCAATCTCTAATCTCCAATCTCTAGTTTCTAGTTTCCAGAAGGGCACGATGGTCGTCCAAACGCTCGAACCTCCGATGGTCACCACGCGAGTCAGTGGCGAAGAACTCGCCGCGCTGGGCGAGATTGGTCGCTGTGAACTCGTCGAAGGGGAAATCATTATGCGGAGTCCAACCGGAAACCGGCATGGTCGAGTCGAACTCAAGCTCGGTAAGGCGCTTGATGATTTTGTGTCACCGCGCAAATTGGGAATCGTGGCTGTCGGCGAAGTTGGCATCTACACGCGCCGCCATCCGGACACGGTGCGCGGCGCGGACGTGTTGTTCATCTCGAACGAGCGCGCGGCGCGACGGAGTTCTAAGGCGTACCTTGATATCGCGCCGGATTTGATTGTCGAAGTATTGTCGCCAGATGATCGTTGGAACGAGCTCACCCAAAAACTGCGCGAGTATTTTTCAATCGGCGTGCGTTTGGTCTGGGTGGCTGATCCCGAAGCCGAAATCGTGTACGCGTATCGCGCGCTGACCGATGTGCGCGAATTTCGCGCGGGCGATCTTCTGCCCGGCGACGAGGTGTTGCCGGATTTTAGCGTACCAGTCGCCAGTTTGTTTGAAGAGTAGAGAGTGGAGACTGGAGATTGGAGATTGGAAATTGTAATCTCCAAGCTCCAATTTTTTCCGGAGGCAAGTTACCATCCGTACGTTATTCCTCATTCTCGCGGCGAGCGCGGTGATTCTGCTCGCCGCGTGCAGCGCGCCGGAACCGGCGAGCGTCGCGCCAACCTTCGCGGTGAGCGCGACGAACACGCCGCCGCCGACGCTCAAAAGTGTTTCCCCAATTCCAACCTCCGCCCCCAAGCCCACTGAACCGCCGCGCCCCAAGGTCTTGCGTGTGAATGGCGGCGCGTTGCCCGAAACGCTCGACCCGCACAAGGCGACGCTCGTTAGCGAGTGGGCGCATCTGCAACTCGTCTTCGAGGGCTTGACGCGTTTCAACGACAATTTGGAAACGATTCCGGCGGCGGCGGAAAAATGGGAATACAACGCCAACGCGACGGAATTGACGTTTACGCTGCGCAAGGGCTTGAAATACAGCGACGGTTCGTTGCTCAGCGCGACGCGCTTTGCCTTTGCGCTCAAGCGCAACATCAATCCCAAAACCTCCGGCGAGTACACCGCGCTCACCGATGAAATTCGCGGCGCGCTCGATTGGCGCAACGCGCGCGCGGACCTAAAACCGGACGATCTGAAACGGCTCGAAGCGGTGGTGGACGCGAGTATCCAGTCGTTCGATGCGAGCGGCAAGCCGTGCAAGACCGGCAAGGACGGTTACGCGCAGGACGACTGCTTGATCCTCAGACTTGTGTTCGCACAACCGGCGCCGTACTTTCACGTCGTCACGGGAACCTGGGTCGCGTATCCGATCAAAGAAGAGAACATCGGCGCGAAAGATTTGTGGAATTCGATGCGCGCGCTGATCGGCAATGGCGCGTTCGTCGTCAAGAGCATCGAGCCGGGCGCGCGCGTGCGCTTGGAAGCGAATCCGAATTACTGGGGCGACAAAGCGGGTACCGCGATCGAGTACGCGTACCAAACCGACAGCGCGACCGCGCTGCAGTCGTACAAGAAAAACGATCTCGATGTGATCGTCATCCCGCCGGAAGAAATCGAAAAAATCCAAAGCGATGCGGAGATCGCGAAACAATTGGTGCTATCGCCCGGCGCGTGCACCTTCGGCGTAATGTTCGCGCTGGACAAAGAGCCGTTCAACGATCTGCGCGTGCGCCAAGCCTTCGCGCTGGCGACGGATCGCGACGCGTTTGTGAAAGAGGTTTTGCGCGGCGCCGGTACTCCGACGCTGACTTGGATCCCCAAAGGTTTCCCCGGTTTTCCGGCGGACGAAAAACGCTGGGCGTTCGACGCGGCTGCCGCGAAGAAAGCGTTGTCCGAATCCAAGTACGTCAGCGCGGACAAACTTCCGCCGATCACGCTGACCTTTGTCGCCAACGCGCGGACGCGTCCGCGCTACGAGTGGCTGCAGAAACAGTGGAAGCAGGTTCTCGGCGTAGATGCCAGGTTGAACCCGGTCGATCAAGCGACGTACGCGAACTTGACGCGCGATCCCAGGACAGCGCCGCAATTGTACTTGCAAGGTTGGTGCGCGCTCTATCCCGATCCGCAATACTGGCTGAGTCTGTACTGGAAAACTGGCACGGTCGCCGATCGCCTCAAGTACTCCAACAAGCCGCTCGATCAATTCCTGAGCGAGGCGGACGCGACGCCGGATCAGAAAAAACGATTGGAACTGTACGGCAAGGCGCACGATTTGTTGATGTTGGATGCGCCCGGGGCGTTCGTCTGGAACAGCGTCAACGCGTACCTGGTCAAGCCCTGGGTCAAGGAGTACAAGACGACGCCGCTGAATCGGTGGTTTCCCGGCGACACAAATCCGACGCGGCTTGACATTGACACGGCCGCATTACCCAAGTGATTGATCAGAAACCAGGTTTCTCGCCGAAACCTGGTTTCTCTCAAAATATAAATGCAAAAATATTTCGCGTTCGTTTTTCTGCTCGCGCTCGTCTGGGTTGCAGTTGCGTGCAGTCCCATCCCGACGCTTGCGCCAGAGATCAGCGCGTCGCCGACACCTGCGCCGACGCCGTTGCCTCCGCCCACGACAAAAGTTTTGCGGATCGGTTTGCCGCGCTATCCCGATATCCTCGATCCGCAGCGCGCGCCGCTCGGGTCTGAAGCGCACGCGCTCAGACTGGTGTACGAAGGGCTGACGACGATTGACGAAAAGGGCAACGTCGGCGGCGGCGGCGCGGACAAGTGGACGATGTCGCCGGACGGTTTGCAGATGACGTTCCACCTTCGCGATGGGTTAAAGCGCGCCGATGGAACGGCGGTGACTGCGCGCGATTTTGAGTACGCACTCAAGCGCGCGCTCGATCCGCGTGTGACGCACAGGACGAACGCGGCTTTGCTGTACGACATCAAAGGCGCGGAGCAGGTGGATCAACTCGATCCGCTCAAGACCAAGCCCGAAGAGATTGACAAAGCACTGAACAATCTGGGAATCAAGGTAACCGCTCCCCAGAGTCTCGTCGTCACGTTCAAAAAACCGAACGGCTATTGGCAAACTGTCGCCGCGACGCTCGCGCTGTTTCCAACCGACAAGCGCGCCGTCGAGCGCGATCCGGATAATTGGTGGTCGCGTCCGGACGCGCACAATGGCACCGGCGCGTTCATCGTCCAGTCCATCGAGCCGAACAAACGCATCGTCCTCGCGCCAAATCCGAATTACTGGCGCGGCAAACCCAAGTTGGAGCGTCTGGAATTGATCTATTTTCCAGGTGGAAAAGGTCTACTCGACGCGTACAAAAAAGGGGAGATCGATCTCGCGACGAATTTATCGGCGGACGATGTGGGCGCGCTGGACGCGGCGTTGACAAGCGAACTCGTCCGCACGCCGACGGCGATCGTCTACGCGATCGCGTTCAACCGCGCGCGCAAACCGTTCGACGACCGGAACGTGCGCGTCGCGTTCGCGCAGGCGTTTGATCGCGAGGGCTGGGTGCGCGAGGTGTGGCGCGGCATCGGCAAGCCGTACACGCGTTGGATTCCGCCGGGCGTGCCCGGCGCGCAAGCCGCCAAGCCGGGCGCGCCCGCGTACGATCCCAAAGCCGCGCTGCAAACGTTGATCAGCAACGGGTACGCCGCGAAAGACAGCGCCGCCGAAAATCCCAAAGCGGATTGCGCGAAACTGGGCGAGATCAAATTGACGTATCTCGCCTCGCCGACGAATCAAGCGCGCTTTGGTTTTCTCGCCGCGAATTTTACGCGCGTGTTCGGTTGTCCCATCGCGCTCGATCCGGTCAATCAACTTGCGAAGACCAAACCGCAAATTTCGCTGCAAGGGTACCTCCAGGATTATCCGCATCCGCAAAATTGGTTGAGTCTGTTTTGGACGTGCGGCAATGAATTCGCCGCGCCGTTCGGCTATTGCAACAAGGAACTGGACGCGCTGTTGGCGCGCGCGGATCAGGAACGCGATCCGCTCAAAGCGTTCGCGCTCTATCAGCAAGCGGAAGAGGTGTTGCTGAAAGATGTGCCTGCCGCGTTTGCGAATTACGCGGAAAACGTTTCGTTGGTCAAGCCATACGTGCTGGGCTTGAAAGAGCGCGTCAGCGCGTTCGATATGGAATGGATCGGCGAATGGGGCCCGGCGTGGACGTACGACGTTGATCTATCCCAGGTTCCGGCGAGTTATCCGCGCAAATAAAGTAGGGGCGTTTGATTAAACGCCCCTACGCTAACCGGTGAAACCATCGTCGCGCGCGCCGCGCGCACCTCATCACGAACCGAGCGTCTCCTTCAACACGCTTTGCGCCAGCGGATGCTCGCGCGCGAAATAAAGGAAACGCAACGTGCGCCCATCTTGCTCTTTCACTTCATCGCGCAAGATGCCGCGCTCTTTGAATTTGCTGAGAACCAAATCCACTTGCATCGGACTCAAATTGAGTTGACTCGTTGGAGAGAGGGCGTGCGTTTTGACGAACAGAAATGTCAGGTAGGGTCGCGTTCTATTGAGATAGTCAATCAGCTTGATCAAGTGGCGTTCGATGTTTGATAACTCGGTCGGGTCAGGCATCGAGAGTTCCGGGGTCAGAGTTGATTCGAACACGGGGGGCGGGGCGGGAAATTCTGCCGCGCTGACCGGCGTCCACTCCGCCTCGATGATCGGATCGGACGCATCGGCGGACGCGATCAGATCGTTCGAGACGCTGCCGGGCACGCCGGAGATGATCACCCGTTTGCTAAAGCGATTGCGCGCGCGCGCGACGACGCGAATGAAATCGCTGTCGCCGGTCATCAAGATTAGCGTGTTGACCGTGGGCCGGTCGAGCAGGCAATCAATGATGTCCATCAGCATCGCCATATCCGACGACGATTTGTGCGCGACGTCCGGACTGCGGCGCGGAATATCGCGCGGCGTGATGCCCGCCACTTCGAGTTTGCGCCGGAAGAAATCGGGGTGCTCGGTGAAATCGGCGTAGGCATACGCCTGCGAGACCGGACCGTACTTGCGCGCTTTTGCCATCAGCAGTTGCGGATCGGGTTCGCGTCCGTAATTGTTCTTCAAACCATACCGCACGTTCTCAAAGTCTATGAACAACGCGACTTCGCCAGTTTCCATTTTACAACATCCTCCTTGTCAAAGTAAAATCGTTCCAGTGTCATTGCGCGGCGAATCGCGCGGACGATGGTTTCATTCGGTTGGTAAGGTGCTCTTACGATGCGTATTCTAACGCGACTTGGGCAGATTTGTCAATCCCTGTACCGAGAGGGGGAGAGGGGGCGAGGGGGTGAGGGGGAGAATTTTCTCCCACTCTCCCACTCTCCCACTCTCCCGCGCGTCTTTCAGACGATATTCCGCGTGCTCCAAGCCGCCGCGCTCGCCGCGCTCCTCTACGCGCTTGCCGCGCCGCCGCCGATTCTCGTGACGCTGGGCTCGCAACAAGTCGTTCGCACGACGAACCCCAAAGTTGGCGTACATACGCGCGTGACGGATGAGGTGGAAGAGTGGAAGATCAAAAAGAATTTCGAAATGGTGCGCGAAATGGGCGCAACCTGGGTCGTCGAATATTTTCCCTGGGAGTATATCGAGAACGACGAGGGCAATTTCGATTGGGCGCACGCGGATCTCGTCGTGGATCACGCGCGGCGGCAGGGGCTGACGGTGATCGCGCGCCTGGGTTTTGTGCCGCGCTGGGCGCGTCCCAAAGATTCGGTGACGAGTTATCTCGACGAGGCGCGCTATCCGGCGTTCGCGCACTTTGCCGCCGAGTTCGCGCGCCATTTTGCCGGACGCGTGCAGCACATCATCATTTGGAACGAGCCGAATCTCAATTTCGAATGGGGCTATCGCGGCGTGGATCCGGCGGGGTACGCGCGAATGTTGCAAGCGGTGTACGCGCGCGTCAAAAAAGTCGATCCGTCGGTGCAGATTCTCGGGGGCGCGCTCGCGCCAACGCTTGCGCCGCCCGGCACGCCGGACGCGCTGAACGATTTGGATTATCTGCAACAGATGTACGACGCGGGCGCGCGCGACTATTTCGACGCGCTCGCGATTCACGCGTACGGCTGGAACGCGCCTGCCGATGAAGCGCCATCGCCGCGCCGCGTGAATTTTCGCCGCACCGAATTGCTGCGCGAGATAATGATCAAGAACGGCGACGCGTCCAAGCGCGCGCTGATCACCGAAGGCGGCTGGAACGATCATCCGCGCTGGACCAAAGCGGTGCACCCGGCGGAACGGATCACGTACACCTTGCGCGCGTACGATCTCTGCCAAACCTGGGACTGGATCGACGCGTGCGCGTTGTGGGCGTTTCGCTATCCGTTCCCCGCGCAATCGTATCTCGATTACTTTACGTTCCTCACGCCGGAGTTCGATCCCAAGCCGATTTACTGGGAAGTGCAGAAATATGCGGCGCGGTAAGAGTCAACAGTCAACAGTAGACAGTCGACAGACTGAAGCAGAAGGCAGGAGGCAGAAGGCAGAAAGTTTTCTTTTTTCATCCTTCATCTTTCATCTTTCATCCTTCCGCTTAGGGACGTTGCCGGTGGTCATTGTCCTGGTCATTGGGTTGATCGTCTTCGCGTTCGTCGCGTGGTTCCCCAAGCCGCCGCCCAAGCCGGACGCGACCTGGGTTCACATTTTGGAAACCGGCGCGTGGCGCGTGGGGATCGATCCATCGTTCCCGCCGTTTGAATCGGACGACGCGAAAGGAAATCTGTCCGGGTTCGACATCGCGCTGGCAGACGAAATCGCGCGCGCGTGGTCGGAGGCGAACGCGACGCCGATTCACGTCGAGTACGTGTATTCCGGGTTCGACGGTTTGTACGACGCACTCAAGGCGCGGCAATTCGACGCGATCGTTTCCGCGTTGCCGTACGATCCGAAGAAAACCGAAGACGTTTATTTTTCGCACGCGTACTTTGACGGCGGACCGCACCTCATCGTCCGTGCGGACGACGCGACGACGAAGACGTACTACGATTTGCAAGGCAAAGCGATCGGCGTGGAACTGGGATCGACCGGCGACGCGTTCGCGCGGCGTTGGCAACGCCGGTTGAAATTCGATCTGCGAACGTATAACACTCCGGCGGACGCGCTGCGCGCGCTGCGCGCCGCGCAAGTGGACGCGGTCTTTACCGATCTCGTCGCGTTCAACGATTTTTCGCGCGCCGAAGGCGGCGTCAAACAAGTCGGCGACGCGCTGGTCAACGAATTTCTGGTGATCGCGGTTCGCAAAGACACGCCGACCTTGCTCGCGCAGATCAACGCGGTGATCGCCGCGATGAAAAGCGATGGGCGAATGGAGCGGTTGTATGCGGAGTGGTTGGTAAGCAGTGGGACTGAATTGACGCGATAATGTATCGGTTGTATGATGTGAGCGTATGAGCATCGTATCGTTCAAGGGAACGCGCGAAGGACTCGCCATCACGCTGGGCGAGGGGGTGTGGCACGACGTATTGAACGAACTCGTCGCGCAACTCAATCGCCCCGGCGCGCAATCGTTTTTCCAAGGCGCGCGCGTGTTCCTGGAGACCGGCGAACGTGCGCTCGACGTGACGCAAATCGAAGAATTGATCGCGCTGCTGGCTCAGCAGCGGATGACGCTCACGGCAATTAGCGGCGAGGCGGCGACCCAGGACGCGTTCCAGCGCGTCCGCGCGACGATGCCCGCGCCGCCGGAAACGCTTCCACTTGAAGCGGACGCGTCGCCACCGGGCGCGCTCCCTTCGACTTTCGCTCAGGGGGAAACGCACGCGCTCCTCGTTCAGCGCACGGTGCGCTCTGGGCAAACTTGCCAATACGCCGGAACGATTGTCGTCATCGGCGATGTGAATCCCGGCGCGCAAGTGATCGCCGAAGGGGACGTGATCGTGTGGGGCAAGTTGCGCGGCGTCGTCCACGCCGGCGCGGCAGGCGACGAAAATGCGATGGTCGGCGCGCTGATTCTCGCGCCGACGCAATTACGCATCGGCAATCGGATCGCGCGCGCGCCGGACGCCTTCGGCAAACGCGCGCGCCATTTCCCGGAAGTCGCGCGCGTGCGCGAAGGGCGCATTATCGTTGAACCTTGGATCGGATCGTAGGGATGTGGGGGCGTTTGATTAAACGCCCTTACAACGTCCCCACACGGAGAAAATTATGCCAGGACGAATCATCACCATCACTTCAGGCAAGGGCGGCGTTGGCAAAACGACGGCGACCGCGAACATCGGCGTCGCGCTCGCGCGGCGCGGTCAGCGCGTCGCGTGCGTGGACGCCGACATCGGCTTGCGCAATCTCGATGTGGTGATGGGCTTGGAAAATCGCATCGTCTACGATCTGGTGGACGTGGTGGAGGAACGCGCGCGCTTGCGTCAAGCGTTGATCAAGGACAAGCGTTTGCCGGAGTTGCAATTGTTGCCCGCCGCGCAGACGCGCGAAAAATCGGCGGTGAACGAAAAGCAAATGATCAAATTGTGCAACGACTTGAAAAAAGAATTCGATTTCGTGTTGATTGATTCGCCCGCCGGAATCGAACTGGGTTTCAAAAATTCGATTGCGCCCGCCGATCAGGTGGTGATCGTCGTCACGCCCGAAGTCTCGGCGGTGCGCGACGCGGATCGCGTGATCGGTCTGGTGGAAGCGAGTGACAAGCCCGCGCCGAAATTGATCATCAATCGCCTGCGTCCGGCGATGGTGCGGCGCGGCGAGATGATGGACACGGCGGACGTGCTGGAAGTGCTGGCGATTGAATTGCTCGGCATCGTGCCGGAAGACGAGACGATCATCACGTCCACGAACAAGGGACAACCGGTCGCGCTGGAGGATCGGACGGCGGCGGGCGCGGCGTTCACGCGCATCGCGCGTCGTTTGCTGGGTGAGGATGTGCCGTTTCCGATCTTGGGCGATTCACCCGGCTTGCTGGATCGCTTTGCGAATTTGTTCCGGCGTTGAAATAGTGGCCGGTGGAGAGTGGTCAGTGATCAGAAAATCTCACGCACTGATCACTGTCCACTGATCACTGTCCACCGAACAAGGGGGCGGAATGGATTTCTGGTCGCGAATTTTCGGTCGTCCATCACAAAAAGACAGCGCCGATGTTGCCAAGCAACGCTTGCAGTTGGTCTTGGCGCAGGATCGCACGAATATTTCTCCCGAAACGTTGAATCTCTTGAAAGACGAAATGATCGCCGTCATTTCGCGCCGCGTCGAGATCGATCAAGTCAATGTGCACGTTTCGATGACGCATACGCCGCAAGGGGAACGGCTCATCGTCAATATTCCGGTGATTCGCGCGCGCGCGCCGGCACGCGCGACCGCCGAGCGCGCCAAACGTACGCGCACCCCGCGCCCGGCGCGCGCGTAAGGGCGTTCAATTAAACGCCCCCACCGGCGTTCAATATGGATCGAATTTCTCGTCCGCGTTTTCTGTTCTTCGATTTCTGGTTGCTGGGCGCGACGTTGTTGCTCACCGCGATCGGAATCTTGATGATCTACAGCGCGACCGAATGTATCACCGGCGAGCCGCTCGATTGGAACAGTCCGACGGTGCGGCAAGCGATCTACGCGCTGGTCGGTCTCGCCGGAATGTTCATCGCCGCCGCGCTCGATTATCGCCTCTACGCGTCGTTGCGCTGGATTTTGTGGTTCGGTATTCTGGCGCTCCTCGTGATTGTTTTCTTCATCGGTCAGGTGACGCTCGGCGCGCAGCGCTGGATTGATTTGCGCGTGTTCCTCTTTCAACCCTCCGAGTTGTGTAAACTCATTTTGATATTGGTCACCGCGAAATATATGGCGGATCACGCCTCCGAAATGACGCGCTGGCGTCATTTGGCGATCGCGTTCATCTTCGCCGCGATCCCGATGGGGTTGGTGTACTTGCAGCCCGATCTCGGCACGACGATCGTCATCGGCGCGACCTGGGGGGTGATGGCGCTTGCCGCCGGAATGCGTTTGCGCGATGTGCTGATCGTCATCGCGATCTGCGTGGTCTTTGCGCCGTTGCTCTGGACGAACTTGCGACCGTACCAGCAAGAGCGCGTCTTGACGTTCGTCGATCCGGGACGCGATCCGTTGGGCTCCGGCTACAACGTGACGCAAGCGCGCATCGCGATCGGCTCCGGCGGCGTGTGGGGCGCGGGCTTTTGCGGCGGACCGCAAAGTCAATTGCGTTTTCTTCGCATCCGCCAAACCGATTTTATTTTTTCGGTCATCGGCGAGGAATTGGGATTTTTTGGCGGGGTCTTTGTGATCGCGCTCTACGGGTTCATCTTGTTTCGCCTGATTCGCGTCGCGATGCTCGCGCGCGATCAGTACAGCAAACTGATCGCCGTCGGCGTTGTCGCGGTGTTGTTCATCCAGACCTTTGTGAATCTGGGAATGAATCTGGGGCTGATGCCGGTCGTCGGAATTCCGTTGCCGTTTGTCAGTTCCGGCGGCAGTTCGCTGATCACGCTGTTCGCCGCGCAAGGCGTCGCGCAAAGCATTTTGCTTCGGCATCGCGAATTGCAGTTGGAGGGATCGGGGCGGAAGTATCAGTGAACGGTGAGCAGTGAACGGTGGATGGTGAACAGAAGACCCGAAGGATTTTCAGAATCCTTCGGGTCTGGACTTTCAACTATACACTGACGAACACGACATAGGTGCTTTGCCGGGGGAATCGGTGCAAATTCCCGCCGTCGCCTCCAGCGGCGCGCGATAAATGATCGCGGGCGGCGCGTACGGTTTTTTCGTTGGCGCGGCGGGCGTGGGTTGTTCCACGCGCGCCGCGGTTATCGTTTTTGGTGTGTCCATTTTGGCTCCTTGAAGGTAGGGCAAATTTCCAAATTTGCCCTACGA
>Ga0194127_10001322_pt1 | contig 36529 bp, 19 predicted proteins | sample TA2KigC100mmetaG_FD_148624 | JGI IMG/M metagenome (GOLD analysis project Ga0194127, IMG submission 148624) | Freshwater microbial communities from Lake Tanganyika, Tanzania - TA2015036 Kigoma Deep Cast 100m | ecosystem: Environmental > Aquatic > Freshwater > Lake | place: Tanzania: Lake...
TGCGACGACGGCAATCCCTGCACGGACGATTCCTGCGACCCGGCTTCGGGCTGCAAGTACGTCAGCAACACCGCGACGTGCTCGGACTCGGATGCGTGCACCGAGAAGGACGTCTGCGCCGGGGGAGTCTGCGCCGGCACTCCGCTCACCTGCAACGACGGCAACGCCTGCACCAATGACTCATGCTCCCCGGTGACCGGGTGCGTGTTCGCCCACAATACTCTCCCCTGCGACGACAAGAACGCCTGCACCGCGGGGGATGCGTGCAAGGAAGGCAAGTGCGTCGGCGGTCCGGCTCTCTCGTGCGACGACAAGAACGTCTGCACTTCGGACACGTGCGTTCCGGTCGTCGGATGCGTCAACGTCAACAACCTCAACCCGTGCGACAACGGCAACCTGTGCGACGAAGGGGACTCCTGCAAGGACGGCAAATGCGTGGGCGGCAACATCAAGATCTGCCAGGATGGCAACTCCTGCACGACCGATTCCTGCAACCCGCTCAAGGGGTGCATCTACACCGCGCTGGCGGATGGGACCTCCTGCGATGACGGGAATGCCTGTACCAGCGACGACAAGTGCGGCGGCGGCAAGTGCTCGGGTGTGGGCAAGGTGTGCGATGACGGCAAGCTCTGCACGACCGACTCCTGCAACCCGCAGACGAACCAGTGCGTCTTTGAGTTCAACACGCTCCCCTGCGACGACAAGAACGCCTGCACCACCGGGGACGTCTGTGCTGCCGGAGTCTGCGGGACGACGGGCAAGCTCAACTGCGACGACGGGAATCCGTGCACCAACGACTCCTGCGACCCGACGCTTGGGTGCCAGCACGTCCACAACACCCTGGTCTGCGACGACAAGAACGCGTGCACGACCGGGGACGTGTGCAAGGCCGGGGCTTGCGTCGGCACGCCCAAGGTCTGCAACGACAACAACGTCTGCACCGACGACTCGTGCGATGCGGCAACGGGCAGCTGCATCTACGCTCCGAACAGCAGCCCTTGCAACGACGGGAACGTCTGCACCACGGATGACGTGTGTGCCGCCGGGAAATGCGGCGGAACGCCGGTGGCCTGCGACGACAAGAACTCGTGCACGCAGGACGTCTGCATCTCTCCCGTGGGCTGCACGTACGTTGCCAAGCCGGAGGGCTCCGCCTGCGACGACGGAAGCAAGTGTACGAACCCGGATACGTGCAAGGCGGGGGCCTGCAGCGGGACGCCCGTGGTCTGCAACGACGGCAACGTCTGCACCGACGACTCCTGCGACCCGACGCTGGGTTGCGTGGCCGCGAACAATACGGCCCCATGCAACGACGGCTCTCTGTGCACCTCCGGCGACGTCTGTGCTGCCGGCAAATGCGGCGGCACGCCGGTGGTTTGCGACGACAAGAACCCCTGTACGACGGACTCGTGCGCCCCGGCTGCCGGGTGCGGCTTCTCTCCCGCTCCCGACGGAACCAAGTGTGATGACGGCTCGGCCTGCACGGACGGAGATGTCTGCACGGCCGGCAAGTGCGGCGGCACGGCCAAGGTCTGCAACGACAACAACGTCTGCACGAACGATACCTGCGACCCGACGATCGGGTGCCTCTACGCCAACAACTCGAATCCGTGCTCCGACGGCAACGCCTGCACGGCCGGCGATGTCTGCGCCGGAGGCAAGTGCACCGGGACGCCCGTGACGTGCGATGACAAGAACCCCTGCACCAGCGACACCTGTGCTCCGGCCTCCGGCTGCGTGTACACCAACAACACGTCCCCGTGCGATGACGGCAACGTATGCACCGGCGGCGATGTCTGCTCCGGCGGCTCGTGCAAGGCGGGTACCGTGAACCTGTGCAACGGGTGCAACCCAACCGCCAAGCCAGGCTGCAACGGATGTGCCTGCGAGAAGTGCGTCTGCGCCATGGACCCGACCTGCTGCACCGTCAACTGGGATGCGGACTGTGTGAACCTCTGCAAGAACTCCTCGTGCCCGCAGACCTGCCAGATGAACGGATGCAACGTCCTCCCGCAGAAGGGATGTGGGGGGTGCGGCTGCGAGGCCTGCGTCTGCGCCCTCTTGCCCCAGTGCTGCACCGTCTCCTGGGATGCTGCCTGCGCCCAGGCATGCAAGAGCAACTGCGCTTCGGCATGCGGTGGTCCGGGAGGCGCCGGGTGTCAGACCATCTGGGGCGGAGGCGGCGGTTGCGGCGGTTGCCCGTGCGAGAAGGCGGTCTGTGCTGCCGACCCGTACTGCTGCAACTCCTCCTGGGACCAGCTCTGCGTCACCGAGTGCAAGAACTGGGCGATGGCGCATTGCTACAACACGGGCGGCCAGGGCTGCCGCACCCACAACCACAGCGGCTGCCACAACTGTCCCTGCCAGATCGCGGTCTGCCTCGCTTTGCCGGGCTGCTGCTTCGGCGGGGGCGGCAGCGGCGGCCAGTGGACCTCCCAGTGCGTCGCGGCCTGCGAGAAAGCCGGATACCTCTGCAAGTAGCCGCGCAGCCAGCGCCCTGCCGTCCACCCCAGAGCACCTTCGCTCGGAACTCCTGCCGAAGTCCGTCAGCGAATTGACACACGCACACGTCTTCAGTATTATTCCGGTCCGAAGTCGAGGTTCTGTCATCAAGAATGCCTTCGTGGCGGGGAGGAAGAGAAGATGAAGATTCTGCACCTGGTTGTCATGGGAACACTGCTGGCTGCGCTTTCGGCATGCAGCACGGGAACCGGCATCACTCCGACGACGGACGTGACCGGAGAGGATGGTACCATCGGCGATGCCGTCGATGGGAATGTCGAACCGGACGTACCGGTCAACCCGGACGTGCCGGTCAACCCGGACGTGCCGGTCAACCCGGACGTCGAGGAGGATGTCCCGGTCCAGCCGTGCGGCTCTGACGCCGAGTGCGACGACGGGAATGCCTGTACCACCGACAAGTGCGACCCCAAGACGGGCTGCACGCACGAGAACAACACCGAGTCATGCGATGACGGCGACCAGTGCACGACGGAAGACAAGTGCCTGGACGGTGCCTGTGTAGCGGGGACCGGGATCGACTGCGACGACCTCAACCCCTGCACCGACGACTCCTGCGATTCGGCAACCGGTTGCCTGCATGCGAACAACGCCCTGAGCTGCGATGACGGCGATGCCTGTTCCGTGGGTGACGCGTGCCTGGACGGGCAGTGCGGCCCCGGGACCCAGATCGAATGCAAGGACGAGAACCCGTGCACGACCGATTCCTGCGACAAGGAAAAAGGGTGCGTATTGGAGAACAACACCGACCCGTGCGACGACGGCAATGGTTGCACCGAGAGCGACACCTGCGCGGATGGCGCCTGCGTCGGCAAGGTGACCCCGGATTGCCAGTGCATTGCGGACGAGGAGTGCAAGGAGTTCGAGGATGCCAATCTCTGCAACGGCACCCTCAAGTGCATCGACAAGCTGTGCCAGGTGGACGAGACGACCGTCGTGGTCTGCTCCACGGAAGGGCTGCCGCCCTGCACCATGGCCGAGTGCGTCCCGGAGACGGGCGAGTGCCTGCCGGTGAACGAACCTGACGAAACCCCGTGCGACGACGGCAACTTCTGCACCAGCGCCGACGCGTGTACGGCAGGCACCTGTGCGGGCACCGGGATCGTGTGTGACGACGGGAATTCCTGCAGCGACGACACCTGCGATCCTGCGACCGGCTGCCTGTTCATTGCCAACACCGACGAGTGCGACGACCTCAGCGCGTGCACCAAGGACGACAAGTGCGTCGAGTTCGAATGCGTGGGAGCGGCGGTCGAGTGCGTGGACGAGAACCCCTGCACCGACGACTCCTGTGATCCCGCTCTGGGCTGCGAGTTCCTCAACAACAGCAACGCCTGCACCGACGGCAACCTCTGCACCGACGGCGACGTCTGCGGCGACGGGACCTGTGCCGGCGACGTCGTGATCTGTGACGACGGCAATCCGTGCACCGACGACTCGTGCGATCCGGCCGTCGGCTGCGTGTATACGCCCAACACGCTGGCCTGTGACGACCTCAACGCCTGCACGGAGAAAGACACGTGCAAGGATGGCGCCTGCATCGGAGAGTCGCTCTCCTGCGACGACAAGAACCCCTGCACCGACGATTCCTGCGATCCGGCCACCGGCTGTGCGAACGTCAACAACGAATCCGGCTGCGACGACGGAGATGCCTGCACCGAGAAGGACGTCTGCAAAGACGGCAAGTGCGCCGGCACCGCCCTGGTATGCGACGACGGCAACCCGTGCACCGATGACTCGTGTGACAAGGAGAAGGGCTGCCTGTTCGTCAACAACACCGGGGCCTGCAACGACGGCAACGCCTGCACCGAGAACGACGTCTGCAAGGACGGCGCTTGTGCGGGGTCGTCGATCACCTGTTCCGACTCCAACCCCTGCACCGACGATTCCTGCGATCCGGCCAAGGGATGCGTGTTCACGAACAACGTTGCCACGTGCGACGATTCGGATGCCTGCACCGAGAAGGACGTCTGCAAGGACGGCAAGTGCGTCGGCGCCGCCCTGACCTGCAACGACGGCAACCCCTGCACGGACGACAGTTGCGACAAGGCAACCGGCTGCGTCTTCCAGAAGAACACGGCAGCGTGCAACGACAACAACGCATGCACGAACGGCGATGCGTGCAAGGATGGCAAGTGCGAGCCTGGGGCTGCCCTGGTCTGCGACGACAAGAACGTCTGCACGTCGGACACGTGCGTGCCCGCAGTCGGGTGCGTCTTCGTCAACAACCTGAACCCGTGCGACAACGGCGACAAGTGCGACGAAGGGGATGCCTGCCTGGACGGCAAGTGCATCGGGGGCAACAAGAAGGTGTGCGAAGACAACAACCCGTGCACGACCGATTCCTGCGACCCGGCCACAGGCTGCGTCTTCAAGAGCCTGCCTGACGGAACCGTCTGCGACGACAACAACGCCTGCACGAACAAGGACGTGTGCACCGCAGGCAAATGCTCGGGGGTCGGCAAGATCTGCAACGACAACAACCCATGCACGAACGACTCCTGCAACCCCGTCAACCAGAACTGCATCTTTTAGAACAACACGCTCGCTTGCGATGACAAGAACGCGTGCACGACGGGTGACGTCTGCACCAACGGGGCCTGCGTTCCCACGGGCAAGCTCGACTGCGACGACAAGAACCCGTGCACCAACGACGCCTGCGAACCGCTCAAGGGCTGCGTGTACGTCAACAACACCCTGGCCTGCAACGATTCCAACCTCTGCACGACCGGCGACGTTTGCAGTGCCGGCAAGTGCGTCGGCAAGCCGGTCGTCTGCAATGACAACAACGTCTGCACCGACGACTCGTGCGACGCGAAGACCGGCCTGTGTGTCTACGCCCCCAACACCAGCCCCTGCAACGACGGCAACGTGTGCACGACCGGCGACGTCTGCTCCGCCGGGAAGTGCGCCGGCAAACCGGTCGTCTGCGACGACAAGAACCCGTGTACGCAGGATTCCTGCGTCTCGCCGGCCGGATGCGTGTACGTCAACCTGCCGAACGGGACCAAGTGCGACGACGGCAGCCTGTGCTCGAACAACGACCAGTGCCTGCTGGGCAAGTGCGTCGGGGCGGCGGTCAACTGCAACGACAACAACGTCTGCACCGACGACTCGTGCGACCCGAAGACCGGCTGCGTCTACAAGAACAACACGGCCCTGTGCAACGACTCGAACGCCTGCACCACCGGTGACGTGTGTGCGAACGGCAAATGCGCAGGCAAGCCGATCGTGTGCGACGACAAGAACTCGTGCACCAACGACTCGTGCAATCCGGCCACCGGCTGCGTCTACCAGGCACTGCCGTGGGGTTCGAAGTGCGACGACGGGAGCGCTTGCACCACCGGTGACCAGTGCCTCTGGACGTTCTGCTTCGGCCAGTCGCTCAACTGCAACGACAACAACGTCTGTACCAACGACTCCTGCGACCCGAAGACCGGCTGCGTCTACACGAACAACACCAATGCCTGCGATGATGCCAATGCCTGCACGGGGGCGGACAAGTGTGCGGATGGAAAGTGCTCCGGCACCCCCATCAAGTGCGACGACCTCAATCCCTGCACGGACGACTCATGCGTACCGGCAACCGGGTGCAAGTTCGTGAACAACACCGCACCGTGCGACGACGGCAACTCGTGCACGGTCGGCGATGCCTGCTCTGCCGGCACGTGCAAGGCGGGCACGACCAACCTGTGCACCGGCTGCTCGGCTCAGGAGAAGGGCGGATGCAACGGCTGTGCATGCGAGAAGTGCGTGTGCGCCATGGACCCGACGTGCTGCACCGTAGCCTGGACCGCGGATTGCGTGGCGCTGTGCAAGAACGCCTCGTGCCCGCAGACCTGCCAGCTCAACGGCTGCAACACGCTCCCGCAGAAGGGGTGCGGCGGGTGCGCTTGCGAGAAGGCGGTATGTGCGGCGGACCCGTTCTGCTGCAACGTTGCATGGGACAACATCTGTGCGGGCGAGTGCAAGTCGATCGGCAACTCGGTGTGCGGCTCGCCGGGCGGGGCCGGATGTGCCACCTCGCTGGCCGGTGAGAAGGGGTGCGGCGGTTGTCCGTGCGAGAAGGCGGTCTGTGCAGTCGACTCGTTCTGCTGCACCACGGCGTGGGACGCGCTCTGCGTCAGCGAGTGCAAGAACTTTTGTGTGGCCCACTGCCACAAGTCGGGCGGGCAGGGTTGCCGCGTGCATGCCACCAAGGGGTGCGGCGGCTGTCCGTGCGAGAAGGAAGTCTGCGCCAACGACGCGGCCTGCTGCAACAGCCAGTGGGATGCGTTCTGCGTCGTGGCCTGCGCCAACCTCGGCTATCTCTGCAAGTAGTATCCGGACCGGGCGGAGGGCGGTTTCAGCCGCCCTCCGCTCTTCCCCTGCACTTTCGCCCAGGTCATCCGCTTTCCTTGTCGTCCGGACGATTTGGGATTCCCAAATTCACCATCAACTCCAGCGCTACCCCGGCACACTGACCCCGGCAGACTGTTCCGGACCACCAGATTGGTGCCAGATGCAAGGAGCGACCGAGCCGGCCAAATGAGGCGGGGCTCAAGCCCCGTCGCAGTGAGGCGGCGACGAAGCAACGCCGCAGGTGGCCCGAGATGGTGGTCCGGGGGATTTCGACATCGGCATTGACAGGGGGGGGGCGGATCCGTATAGTGCGCCCGCTCTCAGGCGGATTGACACCAGTGCCGACATGGCAAAGGAGGAGAACATGAAGCATCTCGTACTTGGGAAGAGGACAATGGCGCTCGTCGGTTTCGCAGCCCTGCTCTTTGCGAGCGGGTGCTCGGGATCCGGTTCGATATTGACCCCCGAGGACACCGGCGGAGCAGACGAACAGTCGGGCGATGCAGTCATCGGCACCGACAACCAGGTCGAGGAGGATCTGGGGAAGGAGGATCTGCCTCCCGCCCCCTGCAAGAGCGATGCGGATTGCGACGATTCCAACCTGTGTACCACCGACAAGTGCATTCCGGGCACCGGGTGCGAGCACCTGAACAACACGGCGCCGTGCGATGACGGCGATGCCTGCACCGTGGACGACGTCTGCGCCGACGGCGTATGCGCAGGAGGGCACGGGCTCGACTGCGACGACCTCAACGCCTGCACGGACGATTCGTGCGACGCTGCCTCCGGTTGCATGCACGTCAACAATGCGGCCGGCTGTGAGGACGGCGATGCCTGCACGCTCGGAGACACGTGCCAGGACGGCCAGTGCAAGGGCAAGACTCCCCTCGAATGCAAGGACGACAACCCCTGCACCGATGACACCTGCAACCCGGCCAAGGGGTGCGAATTCCCGTACAACACAGCCGCCTGTGACGACGGCAACGGGTGCACCGTCGACGACGCGTGCAAGGATGGCCTCTGCGTCGGCAAGCAGACTCCCGATTGCAAGTGCACCACGGACGTCGAGTGCAAGCAGTTCGACGACAATGACCTCTGCAACGGTACCCTCATCTGCGTCGAGCAGCAGTGCGCGATCGACGAGACGACGGTCGTCGTTTGCGATAGCGAGAGCACCCCGGCTTGTCATGTGGCCGCATGCGTCCCGGAGACGGGCAAGTGCGAAGACAAGATGGCGGATGACGGCGTCGCGTGCGACAACGGCGACAAGTGCACCACGAACGATACCTGCAAGGGAGGGAAGTGCGAAGCCGGCGAGACGGTCACGTGCGACGACGGCAGCGTCTGCACCGACGATTCCTGCACGCCTGACGAAGGGTGCGTGTTCACGGCCAACAAGGCCGCCTGTGACGATGGAAGCGAATGCACGAAGGACGATGTCTGCGCCGAGGGGCAGTGCGCCGGCATCCCGATCGAGTGCAACGACGCCAACGGCTGCACGGACGACTCGTGCGATCCGCTCGTCGGCTGCGTGTTCACCAACAACTCCTCGGCCTGCAACGACGACAGCTTCTGCACCGAGAACGACGTCTGCCTGGACGGGAAGTGCGGTGGGACCGCGGTCGTCTGCAGCGACGGCAACGGGTGCACGGATGACACCTGCGACCCCAAGCTCGGATGCGTCTACACGAACAACACGGCCGTCTGCGATGACAAGAACAAGTGTACGGTCGGCGACATCTGCGGCGAAGGCGCCTGCCTGGCGGGGGCCCCGGCCGACTGCGACGACAAGAACGTGTGCACGTCCGACACGTGCGTTCCGGAGGCGGGCTGCGTGCAGGTCAACAACGCCAACGCGTGCGAGGACGGCGACCTGTGCACCACCGGCGACATCTGCAAGGACGGCAAGTGCGGCGCCGGTGCGGCGGTAGTCTGCAACGACAACAACCCCTGCACTGCGGACAAGTGCGACCCCAAGATCGGGTGCGTGTTCACTCCGGTGGCGGATGACACCAAGTGCGACGACGGAAACGCCTGCTCCACCGGGGACAAGTGCAAGGCGGGTGTCTGCGGCGGCGTCGGGCTCAACTGCGACGACAAGAACCCGTGCACGGACGACAAGTGCGACAATCCGCAAGTGGGCTGCTACCACGTGTACAACACCGCCAAGTGCGACGATGGGAATGCCTGCACCGTGGGTGACATCTGCAGCCAGGGTGTCTGCCAGGCCGGCAAGACCCCCCTGGAATGCAACGACAAGAACCCCTGCACCAACGACAAGTGCGACCCGGCCACGGGCTGCGTCTTCACGAACAACGGGCTGTTCTGCAATGACGACAACGCCTGCACGACGACGGACCAGTGCTCGGGCGGCAAGTGCGTCGGCAAGCCCAAGCTGTGCAACGACCTGAACCTCTGCACGGACGACTCTTGCGATCCCAAGACCGGATGCCTGTTCGCACCCAATACGCTCGGTTGCGACGACGGCAACGCGTGCACCCTGGCCGACAAGTGTGCGGACGGGCAGTGCAAGGGCGGCATGCCGCTGCTCTGCAACGACTCGAATCCGTGCACGGACGACACTTGCGTTCCTGCCACGGGTTGCAAGTTCACCAACAACACCAAGCCGTGCGACGACGGAAACGTGTGTACCGGCGGCGACGTGTGCAACGGCGGAAGCTGCCTCGCGGGCAAGGTCAACATGTGCAACGGCTGCAACGTCAGCGACAGCAAGGGGTGCAACGGCTGTGCCTGCGAGAAGTGCGTGTGCGCCATGGATCCCTACTGCTGCGAGGTGAAGTGGGATTCCTCCTGCGTGAGCGAGTGCAAGAGCACCTCCTGCCCCCAGACCTGCCAGATGAACGGCTGCAACCCGCTTCCGCAAAAGGGGTGCGGCAACTGCGGCTGCCAGGCCTGCGTGTGCGCCGAGGACCCGTTCTGCTGCAACACGGCGTGGGATTCGCTCTGCGCCAGCGAATGCCAGGAGTGCGGCTCCGCGTGCGGCGCCCCCGGCGGCGCCGGCTGCCAGAATTCCGTCCCGGGAGAGAAGGGATGCGGCGGCTGCGCTTGCGAGGAGGCCGTCTGTGCGGAGGATCCGTTCTGCTGCAACACGGCGTGGGACAGCATCTGCGTGAACGAGTGCATCAACGATGCCGTGGCGCACTGCTACAACACCGGCGGCCAGGGGTGCAAGACGCACGAGACGAAGGGCTGCGGCGGCTGCGCCTGCCAGGTCAAGGTCTGCGCCGCGGAACCGTCCTGCTGCAACACCAAGTGGGATGCCAAGTGCGTCCAGAAGTGCATCGACACCGGCTACATCTGCAAGTAGCCCCCTCTCCTCGGTTCCCCCGTCCTTTGCCATGGCCGTTGCCGTAGCCGGCTCGCCCACGAGACGTCGATCAGTTCTTCCCCCCCTGCCAAGTTTCTCTTGAACATCTCTGCCCATGCTGGTTTACTCCGTCTCGGATCGCTCGTCCGTGGAGGAGGAACAGATGGAACAGGTATTTTTGTACATCCGAGAGAACCGTGAGCGGCATCTTGCCGAGCTCTTCGAGCTCCTGCGCATCCAGAGCATCTCGGCCGATTCGACGAAGAACGCCGAGACGCGCAAAGCCGGCGAGTTCATCGAGCGATTGATGAAGCGCATCGGCATCGAGAACGTGCGCCTGATCGAGACGGGGGGTCACCCGGTCGTCTACGGCGACTGGCTGCATGCCCCTGGCAAGCCGACCGTCCTGGTCTACGGGCACTACGACGTCCAGCCCGTGGACCCACTGTCCGAGTGGGAATCCCCGCCGTTCGAGCCGACCATCCGTGACGGTGCCATGTATGGCCGCGGCACGTCGGATGACAAGGCGCAGGTGATGACGCACCTCTACGCGCTCGAAGCGCTCATGAAGGTCAACGGCCGGCTCCCCTGCAACATCAAGTTCTTCCTCGAGGGAGAGGAAGAGTCGGGCAGCGCACACACGGCCCCGTTCGTGGTCGAGAACAGCGACATGCTCTTGTGCGACGCCGTCGCGATCTCGGACACGGCCTGGTATTCCCGGCAGGTACCGACGATCGTCTATGCGCTGCGTGGCCTGTCCTACATGGAGTTCAAGGTCAAAGGACCGGTGCGGGATCTGCACTCCGGCAGCTACGGCGGCATGATTATGAATCCGCTCAACGCTGTGGGCCGGATCATCTCGAAGCTCCAGGACGAGGACGGCCATGTGCTCGTGCCCGGGTTCTACGATGACGTGGTGCCGCTCACGGACGAGGAGCGGCGCGAATTCGCTGCGGTCGGGGACCCGGATGGAGAGATCATGGCCGACATCCGGATTCCGGCCATGTGGGGTGAGAAGGGCTACACGACCATGGAGCGCAACTGGGGGCGCCCGTCGCTGGACGTGAACGGGATCTTCGGCGGCTTCCAGGGAGAAGGCGGAAAGACGGTGATTCCGTCGTTCGGCGGCTTCAAGCTGAGCACCCGGCTGGTTCCGAATCAGAAGCCAGAGAAGATCTTCCGTCTCGTTGCGGACTATGTCCGCTCCATCTGCCCCCCCGGCGTGTCGGTGGAGGCGAAGTACCACCACGGTGGAGAGCCGGTCAGCGTTCCGACCGACAACTTCTTCATCGAGTCAGCCCGCGGGGCGTTCGCAGAGGTCTTCGGCAAGCGGCCGGCGCTCGTGCGGGAAGGTGCGTCGATCCCGATCACGGCGACTTTCGTCCAGGTGCTCAAGGCAGCGCCGGTTCTCATCGGGTACGGCCTTCCCGACGACCACATCCACTCCCCCAACGAGAAGATGGAGCTTGAGAACTACTACAAGGGTATCGAGACCAACGCGGTCATGTACCTGAAGTTCGGCGGCCGGTAGAGCCGGAGGTGGCCGCCCCGACTTGCGAGGAGGTGGCGACATGCGGAATGCAGTCCCTGTTCCGGTGCGATTGCAGGTGTCTTGTGCCATCTGGGCGATCGGCGTGTTTCAGTTGCTTGTCGCGCCAGGGTGCGCCCCGTTGCCTGAGGGGCTCGGCCCCGGGCCGGGCGGCAGCGGCCCGGTGGTCCTGTTCGACCTGGAGGCACGGCCGCTGCCCCAGATCCCGTTTCCCAACGACCTGGCCACGCGGCTGGCCCCGGAGTCTCCCACGGGGCGGCTTCTGAACCTCAGCCTCAACGCTCCGACGCAGCTCGAGGAGGAAATCCGCCTGCGCGCGGACGAGCTGGACGGTTTCGGCACGTACGCCCCCATCTCGGTGGGCTTCGACGGCCCGCTGGACCTGGCCGACCTGCATCACCGCCATCTCGACAACCGCGACTTCTCGGACGACGCGGTGCTCGTGGTCGACGTAACCCCCGGCAGCCCGACGTACGGTCAGCCTGCGATGCTGGACATGGGAAGGGGCTTCTTTCCCGCCAACCTGAAGTACACGGATGCCTATTTTGCCAACGACCCGAGGGCCCAGGGGACAAACCTCCTGTACGAGAGCTACGACGAAGGGGCGGGGCCCGACACCGATGCCGACGGCGTCGCGGATTCGCCCAACGTCGAGCCCCCGGGGAGCGACCCCTGGGACAACCTGCTGACCGACTTCGAGAAGGAGACCTCCACCCTCATCATCCGCCCGGTCGTTCCGCTGCGGGAGCGGACGCGCTACGCCGTGGTGCTGACGAGACGGCTGCTGGGCCAGAAGGGAACCGGCGCCTCGTGCAAGGAGGACGCCGATTGCGGCGAGACGGGACGTTGCGACCCGAAGGCGGAGCGTTGCCGTGAGCCGGTGCGCTCTCCGTTCCGCCTCAACCACCACTTGCGCCAGCTCGACGAAAACGCACCGCTGGCCGACATCCTGCCCGGTGAGCCGTACCGGCTCTCACCGGACGAGATCTCGTTTGCCTGGACCTTCACCACCCAGTCCGTGACGGCTACTCTCGTGGCCATCCGGAACGGCCTGCACGGCGAGGGCACACTGTCCCGCTTGGCGTCGGAGTTCCCGGCAGCGCTCAATCTGATGCCGACCAAGACGCCGGAAAAAGGGGCGGAGACGGGCAGCCTTTTCGTGGTCGACATCGACGAGATCATGGCGATAGCCGGTCCCCTTCTGCCCAGCCTTGCAGGTATCATCCCGAGCCTTGCCGAATCGCAGCAGGTGCTCATCGACAGCTACCGGTACGTGGACTTCCTCGTCGCCGGGACGTTCGAGAGCCCGGACTTCCTGGTGGACCGGGATGGCGTTTCCGTTCCGGGGCATCCGGCAAACGACGACGAGATCTTCGAGGTGGCCCCGGATACCGGTGAGGCCGTCTACGGCAGAGGGCAGGTTCCCTTCATCTGCATCATTCCCAAGGAGAACCCCGGGGGCTGGAAGGACGCCGACTTCCCGCATCTGGACGGCAAGGCGCCGTTTCCCGTGGCGATCTTCCTCCACGGCACTGCGTCCTCGAAGCTGCAGGCCATGGGATTCGGCGGCCACTTCGCCCGGCTCGGAATCGCCACCTGTGCGATCGATGCATTTGCCCACGGCATGCCCTTCCCCGCTGTTGCCGCACCGGGCAGCCTGATGTCCGAGGCGAACGTGAAGATGCTGATCAGCGCGTTCGCTCCGGGTTACGGCCCGATCTACGACGTGATGAAAGGGGTCCGGGCCCGGGATCTGAACATGGACGGCAACCTGGATCCCGCCGGCGACTTCTGGACCATGGACCCGTTCCATACCCGCGACTGCATCCGGCAGACGGCCGTGGACCTGGTCCAGTTCATCCGGATCCTGCGAAGCATGGACGGCACACAGCGTGCGGACGTGGACGGGGATGGCGAGGAGGAGCTGCTCGGGGACTTTGACGGCGACGGCAAGGTGGACATCGGCGGTCCTGCGAACCACTACTACGCCTACGGCATTTCGCTGGGGGGCATCGTCACGTCGGTCTTTTCCGGAGTGGAATCCGCTCTGGATGCGGCCGTCGTGATCGTTGCCGGCGGCGGGCTGGCGGACGTTGCGGTTCGCAGCACCAACCCGGGGGTCCCGGAGATGGCGGTCATGCCTGCGCTGGGTCCGATGCTGGTGGGGGACCGCGACCCGGATTCCGGAGAGATGGTGGTACGTTTCGTGATCCCGGTATTCGACCACACGGAGCTGCTCGAGGTGGCGCGGCTGGACAAGGCATCGGAAGGTACCACGGTCCGCCTGACCAACGTCGATTCCGGCGAATCGAGGTTTGCCGCGGTGGACGGGACGGGCAAGCTGCGCATCCACATCGCTGCCGACGCCATCCGGGCTACGGAGCTGCGCCACTACACCGGATTCGACCCGCAGCTCAGACTCGGCGGAGCAGCGTGCAAGGGGGACGGGGAGTGCGAGGCGGGTATGCCCTGCCGCCAGGGCATCTGTGCGTGCAATGGGGAGAAGGACTGTCCGTCCGGGCACACGTGCACGCCTGAAAGCCAGTGCCGCATGCTTCCCCAACCCATCGACACGACGCTGGCGACGGATGCCCACCCGGCACTGGGGGACCGGTTCCTGCTCGAAGTGCTCGACGCGTCCGGCAAGGTGGTGGAGAGCGTGGAGCAGTTCGAGGCGGACGTCACGGTCAATGGCATCATCTACCCGAAGGGGATCCCGCTGGTCAACCTGTACCGCGGCTATGGGAACGTGCGGCAGACTCCGGCATTCCGGCGTTTCATGGGCATTGCCCAGACCATCCTCGAGCCGGGGGACCCGGTCAACTGGGCGTCGCACTATGCGCTCGAGCCGCTGGCTCCGCCTGCATCGGACAAGTCGAGCAGGCCCGGGACGAACGTCGTGGTTCTGCTGGGCGTGGGGGATACCAACGTGCCGGTCGCAACGGGGGTCGCTCTGGCACGCGCTGCCGGCGCTGTCGGCTACCGTGACGCGGACCCGCGCTTCGAGGGCCGTTCGGAGATGGAGGTGCTGGTCGAAAACGACGTCGTCGAGGGGCTGTTCAACCGCTGTCGATACAAAGTCGCTGTCAAGGACAAGGACGGAGAAGTCCGGGATTCGTGCCTCCTGTTCGATCCGGACGATCTCGATTCGAGTCGCAATGCCGGTCCCTGTGACGATTGCCAGGCCACGTACGACAAGAAGGGGGAGAGCATCACCGGGTGGGTGTGCTCGGATGCCAAGGGCAACGCCTGCGGAGACGGGTTCAATGCACCCACCGACCTGCCCGAGCCGGTCCGCGCCACCGCCGTGCTGCGTGACGGCATAGCGGTTCCCGCGCGGGAAGCCGGCGCGTGCACGCGCAAGAACGCTGACGGCACGTGTGCCGTGTTCGAGGATCCCCAGGGCGTGCTGGGACTGCGGTTCGCGCTCACTCGGCCCGAGGGCTTCCACGGGCTCTACCTGATGGCCCCGTACAAGCCGTTCGACGTCGAGACCTACCAGCTCAACATGATTGCCCGTTACTTCATGTCCTCGGGTACCCAGCTCTGGGACGATCCCTGCCTGGAAGACACCACCTGCTCCTGGGTCCCCCAGTGGCCTGAGGAATAGGCATTCCTACAATCTCCAGAGCAGATCGAACGCCAGGATCATGTTGGCCCCGTATCCCTTGGCGTTCGACGGTGGGTCGGTGGGACTCTCCTGGTTGTCGGTGAGGTCGTACCAGTTCCGCTCGAACGCGGCGCCGATGCGCCATGCGTCGCTGACGTTCCACCGCAGTCCGGTCCCGACGCCGATGCGATCGCGGTTGGGGTTGTCCAGCGTGACCATCGGGGTCGGAATCGGGGACCAGTCGCGAAGCACGCCCACCATGAACTCCCACGACGGGGTGACGTGGCAGAGCACGCCGAGTGCGACGTTGAGGGAGTTCCCGTAGTTCTTCGGGTCGACGAACTCGGTCTTTCCCATGAGCGGGGCGTCCAGCACGGTCCGCTGTTCCTGGAGCACCTGGTAGTGCCAGTAACGAATGTCGGCTGCCACCTCGAAATCGTCGGAAAGCCGCCAGTTGATCCCGCCCTGGAGCGTGAAGGGAATGGCGAGGCTGGTGGTGTGGCCGATGGTCGTCACGTCGCCGGTCGGCTCCTCGAGAGTCACGCTCCCGTCCAGGTGCACCGGCGCCCCGGAAGCGAACATGGCACCGATGTCCAGGGTCGGAAGGGGGCGCAGCAGGACGCCGATGTCGCCGGTGAACGTGTACCCGAAACCGGACAGCTCCATGCGGGAATCGGTGGGCCAGACCCCCTCGTCGAACCGCTTGTCCGGGTCATCGAAGACGAGCGGATTCATCATGCGGGATGCCTTCATGTGGATCATCAGGCAGTTGAGATTCGCCCCCAGCACCAGCCGCGGGTCGATCTCCACGGCAGCGGACGCGGTCGCACGTGCGGCGATGAAGAGAACGTCGAGCGCCATGTAGCGCGTGGGCTCGTCCTCAGGGAGGGAGGTTCCGAACACGTTGGGAGCGTAGGCAGCGATTCCGACCCGCCAGCGTTCCGTTGCGAGGTCCGATGTGACGGCGAGAAACGGACTCACACCCATGGCGGTCTCGGGCGAGATGGTGTGGTCGGGATGGAGGTGGCCCTGGCTGTCGTACAGTCGAATGCCGGCGTCGAACAGGAACGTGGAGGCCGAGAAGTATGCTGCAGTCCCTGGAGTCAGCAGCAGCCCTGCCGGGTTGTGGAAGATGGCGGTTGGATCATCGGGGTGCGCAATCACGGCCAGCATGCCTACGCGGCGGGTCCCGAAATCCACGTTGGAGAACCCCCCGGCCTGGACGGGGAGAGCCGTCCACAGGATCATGGCAGCGCAGAGGGTGGCGGCAAGACGTGGAGAAGGCGCTCGCTTCCGGACCCACCGGCTGCAGGCCCGGGCGGGTATACCCTTCTTCGTCATTCCGCTTCCTCGGACAGCACGACGCTCTCGATGAATGCGGGCCCGGTGAGCTTCTTCTTCTCGGTGCCGAGGTCGATCTCGATATCGGCCTCCGCTTCGAGCCGGTAGACCACCGGGTTGCCGGCGAAGATCCTGACCACCTGCTGCTGTGCGGCGTTCATCTGGTCGAGGAGGGCATCCCGGTCATGAAGCCGTCATCCGGTGAACGTCCCGCTCACGCGCACCGGGTCGTTCTTCCGGCCCGCCTTGAACTTGTACCGAGTGGCATAGTCATGCCCCTTGGGATCGTTCTTCTTCTTGTCGGTGGACAGCGAGATGGAATCCGTGAAGAGGAGCATTCCGTCCTTGCCCGTCACCATCACACGGGCCACCAGCTTGCCGCCGAGCTCCTTGCGGGCCTTGAACGTGATGAAGACGACGGAGTAGTCCGAGTGGAAGAAGCGTGCGACGTACCAGTGCGACGCGTAGTCGGTGCCCAGCGCATTCTGCACCATGTGGTCGAGGTACGCGTCCCCCTCGAACGCATAGCTCTGGCCGTCGATCTCCGCCGTTCCCGTGACCGAGGCCCTCGGCACCTGGTAGAAGATGTCGACGTACTTCTCTGCATCCTCGCCGAGCTCGAGCCTCCCGCCGTAGACTTTCACACCGTCAGCCCACAGTCTCCCCTGGAGGTCCATCTTGAACTGGCTCTCCTTGACCTTGACGGTGAAGTCGCGTCCTTTCAGCGCAATCCAACTCGCGCCGACCCCGATACGGCCGATCTTCGGATCCTCGCCGTACTCGCTGGTCTTGTGCTCGAATGCCAGGTGGACCGAGCTCTTCCCGGGCCTCGAGTAGGATACGTTGACTGCGGCGCTGCCTGCGAAGACCCCGAGGTTTGTGTAGATGAAGTTGAGGTAGACGATGTGGCCATCCCTGGAGCGGGCAGCCATGGTCCAGCTCTCGGTATAGTACTTGTGCTTGTCCGGATGCCGGAGCCAGTCCTTGTCCGTCGTCTTCCGGGTCTTCGCCCCCGACTTCACCGGGGTGACATCGCATCGGGCGGACGCTGACGGCAGGACGAGGCCTGCCAACAGGATCAGCGCTGCGAGGTACCGCCTCATCTCAGTTCTCCTGGATCGTGGCGGCCTGCGCCGTCCATTCGAACTCGAACTCCCATGCATCCGCGGTCTTGTCGCCGTCGAGATCGAGGTCGGGAGGGATGTCCGACTGCTCGAGGAACTTGTCCAGCGGAAGGCCGAGAACGGTGATTCCCGCCGCTTCCTTTACGGTGAGCGCGCCTACGAGCTTCCCCTCGGCAATCGCACTGCCGTCGACGGCCACCCTGCCGCTCAGCTCCAGCTCGCGAATGGGGAGCTCCGGCGGCTTGAGCGCTGCGTTCGGGAAGACCAGGAACGCCGACTTGGCTGTGGTGAAACGGTCCCCCTCGAGGATGCAGCCGACCTCGCTCCCGTCGTCCTGGAACGCGAACGAGTCGCCGGATGCCTCGCCCGCGCCGATGCGCAACGTCAGCTCCCCCGTGTCGCGGTCGTCCAGGAGCACGTCGAGCAGCACGTTGAGCCCCTTCTTCTCGACCTCGGAAGCAAAGTAGTCATTGAGCAGCTTCAGGACCTCACCGGTGAACGGCCCGTTCAGGACGAGCGAGTCGAAGCGGTACGCCCTGTCGGACAGGTCCGCGACCTCGACGAGCGGGACATCCTCGATGGCGTCCGCTGCCGGACCGCCCGCACAATTGCAGTTGCAGGTGCAATCGCTCGTGCCGGTGCACTCGACCTTCTGGCCCTTCGGGTTGAGCGGGTCCCCGGGAAGCGCTCCCTTGCCCAGCCCGGTGTACGTCTCGTCGATGCCGCAGGCAAGCAGCCCGAGAAACGGCAGAGCGACCGACAGCGGCCGGGGGATTCCCATGCAGGTTCCTCCTCGCCGGGCGAGCCCGGAGCGCGGCATGGGTCGAGTAGAGCAACGCGCGGTCCCGAAGTCAATAGTTCTTGCATTCCGGCCGGTTCGGGCCTAACCTCGGTCGGCTCTTTTCAAGGAGGAGACGAGGAAGATGAAGACGAACAATTTTGCTGGCCGTGACTGGATTGATGGGGAGCTGGACTACTCGAAGGAAGAGTGGGAGACCCTGATCGACCTTGCGCTGCATCTGAAGCGCGAGTTCGCCATGGGCAAGGACCAGAGCTACATCCTCAAGGGCAAGACGCTGTTCTCGATGTTCTTCAACCAGTCGCTGCGGACCCGCAGCACGTTTGCTGCCGGAATCCAGCAGCTTGGCGGCTTTTACAACGAGCTCGATCCGGGCAAGACCTATACGCCGGCCCGCGTCGGCTACGAAGTCCCCTACAAGACCGAGCGCGTGTGCGACGTGGCCCGCATGCTCGACCGAGTCGGCAACGCGATTGCCATCCGCATGTATGGCCCGCCCGCTCACTGGATCTATGGCTTTGCCAATACGATGATCAAGGACTTCGCGGACAATGCCGGCATTCCGCTGATCAACATGGAATGCGACATGTACCACCCCTGCCAGGCCCTGGCCGACGTGATCACGGTCAAGGAGAAGTTCGGCGGATTCAAGGGGGTCAACCTGACCATGTCCTGGGCCTACTCGGGATCGTTCGAGAAGCCGCGGGCCGTGCCGCAGAGCGTGGTTCTTGCTGCGACCAAGATGGGCATGAACGTCACCCTGGCGCACCCCAAGGGCTTCGACCTGGATCCGACCGTCATCCAGCACTGCAAGCAGTTCTCGAACGAAACCGGCGGGTCGTTCAAGATCACGAACGACTTCGACCAGGGCTTCGAGGGTGCGCACGTGGTGTACCCGAAGTCGTGGGGCACGGCCTCCTGCTTCAACTACACCGATGCGACCGGCAAGATCGTCAAGAAGGCCGACCACGTGGATGCGGAGTCCAAGTTCAACAAGAACAAGAAGTGGCGGACCACCCAGAAGCAGATGGCTCTGACGGCCAAGGGCGGCATCTACATGCACTGCCTGCCGGCCGACCGCAGCCAGGAAGTGGATGACGACGTGATCGACGGACCGCAGAGCGTCGTGATCGACGAGGCTGAGAACCGACTCCACGCCCAGAAGGCCATCATGGCCCTCATCATGGGCGGCCGCTTCTAGGCTCGAGTCGAGGCAGTCCCGCCATTGAGCGGCCTCCGGAGAGGCCGGGTTTCGAATCCTGTTTCCGTCCACCATATAGTTGTTGACGCCCGTCACCGCTTCATGCGATATGTCTCGCCATTGGGCTCCGAACGACACCGGAGCGTGCATGAAACTTTCACTGGAGGAACTGGCGATGGCGGACAAGAAGGCAGATCTGGCGGGTCCGGGAATCAGCACGTACGAGGCGGTCAACGACGCGTTGCCGAACGATTACTCTTCGCTCCTGTCCCGCAAGGAGACCCAGATTGCGCTCTGGGAGGTCAAGAAGTTCATCGAGGACCAGATGTGCAAGGAGCTGAACCTGTTCCGGATCGAGTCTCCGCTGATCCTGGAGCGGGACAGCGGGATGAACGACTATCTCGACCGGGACGGATCCCGTACCCCGATCGACTTCACCGCCGGCCTGGGGCTCGAGAAGCGGATGGATGCGCAGGTCGTGCAGGCGGCCACGAAGTGGAAGCGGTTCGCTCTCAAGCAGTTCGAATGCGACATGCACCAGGGCATCCTGACGGACATGCGGGCCGTGCGAAAGGACTACTTCCTGGATCACGACCACAGCTCGTACGTGGATCAGTGGGACTGGGAGCGGGTCATCCAGGCCAAGGACCGGAACCTCGATTTTCTGAAGAGCACAGTGAAGAGCCTGTGGAAGGTCATCAAGGGTGCGGACGTGTTCGTTCGCAAGAACTTCCCGAAGCTGAACACCCCGAAGTACCCGGAAATCCCGGACGAGCTGGTGTTCCTGCATGCGGAAGAGATCCTCGACATGTTCCCCGATCTGCCGCGCAAGCAGCGTGAGACGAAGATCATCCAGAAGTACCCGGCCGTGTTCATCATCGGCATCGGCTGGACGCTGAAGGACGGCTATCCGCACGAGATGCGGGCTGCCGACTACGACGACTGGGTCACGCCGACCACGAGCGCCACGGGGGCCCCGATGCACGGGCTCAACGGCGACATCCTGGTGTGGAACCCGGTCACGAAGCGCCGCCACGAGCTGAGCTCCATGGGCGTCCGCGTCACGAAGGAGACGCTGGTCGAGCAGCTCAAGATCACGGGCCAGGAGCACTTCCTGAAGATGCCGTACCACCAGATGGTGATGAACGACCAGATCCCGCTGTCCATCGGCGGAGGCATCGGCCAGTCCCGCACCTACATGTACCTGCTGCGCAAGGCCGCTTTGGGCGAGTGCAGCGTGACCATCTGGCCCAAGCAGCTCCACGAAGTGTGCGAAGCCCACAACATCCACCTGCTGAGGTAGTCTTCTCTTCTTCGGCCTCGCGGCCGCAGCAATCCATGCAGCCCCCTGGAAGACGTGCACGAGGGCGGACGGGTGTGTGCGGCGCCTACGGGCGGGCATCCCCCCGGACTAATTCTCCTGAGAGTTGATCACCTGGAGAACGGTCGATGGCCGGTGGTCGCCGAGGCAGCGGCCCGGCGCACTCCCGACAACGGGGGATGCAGCGGATTGATGAGCGGTCGTTCAGTCGGACATGGCACAGTAGCCCCAGAGGCCGACAAGGTTCGCCTTGGCCTGGTCCTGGAGCTCCTCGAACTGCTCCGAGTTGGTGGGATGCGGGAAGTCCTTGTAGGCACGGGCATAGCCGCTCACGATGAGCTTGGCGTTCACGTAGGTGGACCCCACGTAGACATCGGCGAGCGTGCGCTGGTACATGTCCGGCGCCAGCTTGCCCCCCTCGGGATTGACCAGGCAGATGCGGGTGCCGGGCGGAAGCAGGCCGGTGAGGAACGCCTTGGCCTGTTCTCCGTAGCAGCAATCCTCCCGGTACTCGTCCTTGTCCTCGGCGCTCATGGTCTCCCAGGGAACGGGGCAGTCCTTTGAGTTCGTTCCCGAGGTCTCCGGGGCCTGGACGCCGAGCAGCCGGATGTTGCCGTCGAGCTCCTCCGACTTCACGGTATCACCGTCGACCACGGAAAGGACGGTCACGACCTGGCCGGAGCAGCTGCCGTCGTCCCCCCCCTCGTCACCGCATGATGCGGCAAGCCCGCACAAGCCGATTGCCAGCAGCAGCATGGTTCGCTTCATCTCTTCCTCCTCCATGGCGAAATGCCATCTCCTGGTCCGAAATCAGGGGCACGTCGGGTTGACGAGGCCCGGGCTCGAGAGATCTCCGCAAGCAGCCGGCTCACAGGCGGCCTGCCAGTTCGCACCGTTGAGCGCATAGTCAAGCGTCGGGTCCCCCCAGGAGGGCTTGAGCTGCACAGCGACCCGCTTCCCGTCCTTGTCCTTCGGGGCAGGAATCGGGGCCTGGGATCCGAACGTCAGGGCAAACAGCTCCGTCCCGTTGCAGGAGAGCTTGAGCGCATCCCCCGACTTGTCGAGGTTCGGGGTGGTCCCGTAGCCGAAGAAGTTGGGAGCATCGAAAGCGGGGTTGGCAGCCTGGACGAGGACGAGGTGGCCCTTGGGCGGGATCATGGCATTGCCCTTGATCGTTCCGGAGCCGCCGGCGTCCGCAATGGCACACCCTGCCAGCAGGACCGCGTCATTGGCCAGGTTGAACAGCTCGAACCAAAATTTGCCATCTGCGCAGCCGGCCCCCGCGTTGGTCATGATCTCGGTGGGGATGATCTCGCCGGGCAGCGGAGCCCTGGCGCAGGTCGGATTTCCCTGCCAGGTCACGCACGTGAAGATGCTCCCGCAAGGGGGCTCGCACGACTTGGGGGGCTCGCCGCACGAGGTGTTGGCTGCACCCGGCGTCCCCACGTCACCGCACGGCATGGCTTCGGTCGCCAGGCACCAGTTGGCCGGGTTGGCAGCGAAGCCCGCGGTCACGGCCACGCCGGGGTTCATGCTGAGCTGTGAGGCGACCCGTGGGATCATCCCGGCCTCGTTGGCCGGGCCGTCGTCCGGCTTGGGCAGACCGCCCGTCCCGTACTTGAGGTCGAACTGGGCGTTTCCGCCGCAGACGAGCTTCACTGCGTCGCCGTCCTCGTTGAAGTTGGGCGTCGAGCCGTACAGGGCGATTCCGTCGCCGGTCATGAGCTGCTGGGTCTGGGCGAGCACCAGGAATCCGCCCGGCGGAAGCAGCACCTGCCCCTTGAGCTCGGTCTCCCCCGTTTCGTCGCCGAGCTTGCACCCCGCGAGTTGGAGCCAGTCGGTCCCCGGGTTGTGCACCTCGATCCAGTCCTTGCCGTCCGAGCACGCATCGCCCGCATTCGAAAGGATCTCGGTGAGCAGGACTTCTGCGGCTGCCGGGGGACGGACGCAGACCTCCTCCCCGCCGGCCAGCACGCAGGTCGACCCGGCCGGGCACTGCGTCACGCAAGGCGTGCAGGTGGCGCAGGCGCCGCACTCGGGATTGGGGGCGCCGGGCGTCCCCGTGTTGCCGGTAGCACCGATGGGATTCCCTTCCGGAGCGACATCCCAGTTCGCGCTGTTGTGGTAGTCCGATGCCGTTGCCCCCGCGGGAAGCCGTTCCGGACAGACCTGGATCGACACCCCCTTGGCCGGCTTGGGGAAGGTGCTCTTGCTCTGGGAGAAGTCCACGTCGAACAGGGTCACCGCGGCCCCGTCCTCCCCAGGGCACTGCAGGAACAGGCGATCCCCGGTCGAATTCAGGTTGGGGGTCGAGGCGAACGTCATGACCGCATCCACCCCTTCGATCGCCTTGCCGACGAACAGGGCGAGCTCGCCCGAGCATACCGAGACCGCACCGTCGATCTTGCGCGTCCCGCTGGCGGTTCCGTCCCCGAACGAGCACCCCTGGAGGGAAAGCGTGTCGCCGGACAGGTTGAGGAGCTCGAACCAGTCGTTGGAATCGACGCCGCCGTACATCACCTCGGAAAGGACGATCTCCCCGGGGACCGGCGTACGCCCCGCCGGCACGGACGGGGCCGGCCCCTGCCCCGGCGTCCCGGTACCCGTGTCCCCCGGGATGGCGCCCTGGGTCGCTGCCTGCCATGCCGGACACTCGGAGTTGGCCGCCTCGCAGTTGAAGTACGCCGCCTGGAGCTCGATGGACTGGTCGGCTTCGAATGCGGGGAAGGGCAGCGCCGAACCGTCCACGCATGGCGCCCCCTTGGCCCCGAAGACGACCTTGTGGATGGCGAGCTTTCCGTAGGTCTCGATCACGATCTCGACGTTCTCGTCCGGGATGCTGACGGACTTCGAGTACTCGTACACGACGAGCCCGTCCGCCACCCCTTCCGGCAGTGGCTGGGCCCCCAGCCGGATCCAGAGGAACTTGCCGGCAGGCACGGTCACAGGCCCGCCCTTCCGGAAGTCGATCTCCGTGGCCTTGCCTCCGATCTTCTGGATTCGGACCTTGACCGAAGAGAGGTCGATCGTCTCGGCCGATGCGTTGAAGATCTCCAGCCAGCGCCGGCCCGTCACCGGGGAGCTCGGAGTGACCATGAGCTCCGTGAGCAGCAGGTCGCAGGGCTGGACCTCGGTCTTGACGGACCCGGGGCCCCATGCGGTGAAGGAGGAGTCCTCTCCCTCGTCTCCGCATGCCCAGGCAAGACCCACCATGAGCAAAGGAAGCAGCAGTCTCGACGTCCACGATGTCATTTTCCGGCCTCCCTGACAGGAATCCGTGGCCACTGCGGGCGCACCTGCACGCCAAGGCAACGCCCCGCAAGTCGCACCACCCCGATGACACTAGCGAGTTGGGAAGGAACGGTCAAGAACAGCCTTCGCACGATTTCGGGACGAAAGCTCTTAATTTCTTTCCTACCACCGGATATAATGTTTAACCGGGATGTTGCAGGGGGATGACCATGCGGACCATTCGCTTCGGGATGGCGATCTTGATTGCGCTGTGGGGGATTGCTTGCGGCTGTTCGAGCAGCCCCAGCCAGGCGCAGCTCGTGCCGGACGGCAAGGATGATGGGAAGGACGAGGATGCTTCCGGACGAACGGACCAGGAACCGGACGTCGGAGAGCAGGACTTCGGCAAGCCGACTCCGTTCGATGCTCTGGCAGAGTACGATGCGAGTGAGAACGTGCCGATCGGCCAGAAGTGCAACGAGAACGAGGATTGCGGATTCGGCTACTGCATCGAGGCGCCGCAGGGGAAGATCTGCACGCACACGTGCATCGAGGATTGCCCTCCGGGATTCGTGTGCAAGGGGACCAGCCTGGGGGGGCCGGACCTGGAGTTCCTCTGTATCCCGACGTACTTCGACCTCTGTGCGCCGTGCACCACGGACAAGGAATGCGGCGACGATGACGACCTGTGCCTGCCGGTCGGAGGCGAGGGGACCTTCTGCGGCCTCGCTTGCGTAGGGGCGGAGGACTGCCCGGAAGGCTATTCGTGCAACAGCGTGGTGGGTGCCGGCGGGGTCAGCATGAAGCAGTGCCTCCCCCTGACGGGGAGCTGCTCCTGCACGCTGGACAACGTGGGGGAGAAGCGGGGATGCCTTCTCGAGAACCTGTACGGAAGCTGTCCGGGCGAGATGGTGTGCCAGGGTGCTGGAGGATGGTCGTCGTGCAACGCCCCGGAGCCGGAGCCCGAGAAATGCAACGGGCTGGACGATGACTGCGATGGCAAGGAAGATGACGGGTTTGCGGACTCGGACAAGGACAGCCTTGCGGACTGCGTGGATCCGGACGATGACAACGACAACGTCACGGACGAAGCCGACAACTGCCCGCTGGATGCCAACCCCAACCAGCTCGACACGGACAACGACGGGCTCGGGAACGTGTGCGACGACGATGACGATGGGGACGGAGACCCGGACGAGCTCGATTGCGCACCGCTGGAGCCGCTGGCGCACCACAATGCAAAGGAAGTCTGCGACGGAGTGGACAACAACTGCAACAAGCAGGTGGACGAAGGCTTTGCCGACGTTGACATGGACGGGATGGCCAACTGCGTGGACCCGGATGACGACAACGACGGCGACCTGGACGATACCGACTGCGATCCGCTCGAAGCCAAGGTGTTCCACGGTGCGAAGGAGGCCTGCGACGGGCTGGACAACGACTGCAACGGCAAGGTGGACGAGGGATTCGCGGACCTGGATGGCGACGGGGTGGCGAACTGCGTGGACGTGGATTCCGACGGCGACGCTGACCCGGATCCCGAGGACTGCGCGCCCTTCAACCCGCTCATCCACCACAAGGCGGCGGAGCTGTGCGACGGCATCGACAACAACTGCAACATCCAGGTGGATGAGGGGTGGCCTGATTTCGACCTGGACGGGCTGGCCGACTGCATGGATCCGGACGACGACAATGACCAGGATCCGGATGACCTGGACTGCGCCCCGCTCGATTCGACGATGCACCACGCAGCCAATGAGAAGTGCGACGGCATCGACAACAACTGCAACGGCAAGGTGGACGAGGGCTACCCCAACTTCGACGGAGACGGCGAGGCCGACTGCATCGACAACGACGACGACAACGACGGGGATCCCGACATCGTGGACTGCAACCCGGTCAACTCCGCGGTGCACCACGGAGCGGGAGAGAAGTGCGACGGTCTGGACAACGACTGCAACCTCCAGGTCGACGAGCCCGGAGCCACGGGTTGCACCGTGTTCTACAAGGACAAGGACGATGACGGCTGGGGGATGAGCAACAAGTTCCTCTGCCAGTGCGGCCCGGCGTCCGACTTCACGGCAACCAAACCCGGCGATTGCGACGATTCCACCTGGAGCATCAACCCGGGTGGCACGGAGGTGTGCAACAACCAGGATGACGATTGCGACGGCGTGAAGGACAACGCAGGTGCCCTGGGGTGTGAGAACCACTACGTGGACAAGGATGGGGACGGCTTCGGCTCCGGACAGCCCTCGTGCGTGTGCTGGCCGACGCCCCCCTACGTCACGAAGAACGGCGGCGACTGCAACGAGAACTCAGCGGCAATCAACCCGAAGGTGCCCGAGCTGTGCGACGGCGTGGACAACAACTGCAACGGCAAGGTGGACGAAGGGGTGGGTTCGTCTTGCGGAACGTGCGACCCGAGCTGCCACCAGGTCAACGTCGGCCCGAAGGGGGACGAGGCATTCACCATGGACGCGGACAACTCGGACGGCCTTGCCATGACGCCGGACGGGTTCCTCGAGCTGAGCGAGGAGCAGGTCAAGCTGGCGTTCATCTGGATCGCCAACTCTGCGGAGAACACGGTCTCGAAGCTGGACACGGACACAGGCAAGGAAGTGGGCCGCTACTACACGTGCGCCGATCCGTCTCGCACCGCGGTGGATCTGTATTCGGATGTCTGGGTCGCTTGCCGCGGGGACGGTGGCGTGACGAAGATCGTCGCGTACGAGAAGAACTGCGTGGACAAGAACAAGGACGGTGTGATCCAGACTGCCAAGGACGGGAACGGGGATGGCAAGATCCAGGGCGGTGAGATGCTGGCCAAGGGGCAGGACGAGTGCGTTCGATTCATCACGTACCCGGGCGGCGGATGCCAGCGGGCGGCCGGCGTGGACAAGGAGAACAACGCGTGGATCGGCGAGTGGAACGGCTCCACGCTGAGAAGACTGAAGGCAGATGACGGCGCGGTGCTCCAGTCGATCGGCATCAGCTGCAACCCGTACGGCCTGGTGCTCGACCAGGACGGGATCATCTGGGTGTCGGGCCGCGGCTGCGACAAGCTGATCCGGGTCGATCCGAAGACCAACGCGGTCCAGCACATCGGCCCGCCGTCGGGGAACCTCTACGGAATCACGGTGGACAAGTTCGGCCGCATCTGGATGGGACACTACAGCAACTACGGCATCTCCATGTACGACCCGAAGAACGGGCAATGGAAGTGGATCACGCAGAACCTGGGCGGATACTGCCCGCGCGGCATGGCCGGATCCTCGAACGGGTTCATGTACTCCGGCCTGGGGTGCGGCGGAACGTACGTTGCCAAGGTCAACCTGGAAACCTATGCCGTCAACCTGGTCAACATCTCGCCGTGCACCACACCCATCGGCGTGGCCCTGGACTCGGGAGCCAATCTGTGGGCGGTCTGCTACAGCTCATCCTCTGCCGGCAAGGTCAACACGGCCAACGACCAGTTCATCGGCAACTACCCGGTCGGCTCCAACCCGTACACCTACTCGGACATGACCGGCTACGCAGCAAAGAACTACACCGCGCCGCAGGGGTACTACCAGCACATCATTCCGGGTGCGCCGAGCGGGATTACCACGTGGACCAGCCTCAAGGTGGACGTGACCTACCAGGGGGCCAGCTACCTGAAGATCCGGCTGCGGGCGGCGGACACGGTCTCGTCACTGGCCGGAGCGGAGTGGAAGGGACCGTTCGGACCCTTCCCGCCCAACGTCTTCCCCATGGACCTGACCGCGATCCCGGGCATGGTCGGCAAGTACATGCAGGTCGAGGTGATCCTCGTCGCAGATGACCAGGGCAACTCGGCAATCCTCAAGGGCTTCTACGTCCAATACCACACCAAGTAGGGGGCGGTCCACGTCCCCCGACCGCGGCCACAGGCGCACACCAAACCTCGGCATTGTCAAACAGCGGGGGGTGGTTTCATGTCCGGGGTGGGGAGCCAAGCTCGTTCCTGTACGGACACGCCTTTTCCTCTTGCTTCACTGTGCCCAGCAAAGCGGGACACTTGCGCGCATGATGTCACACCCCTGTCACAGTCAACGACATCTCCAAGATTCCGGAGCGTTGCGATTCCGGCTGGTCTGCATCCGACACCCGCCGTGACATGTCCCACCCGATGTCACACCCCCAAAGCTGCGGCCTCCAGCGTGCGCTTGCTGCTAAGGACGAAGCCTTGTCCGACACTGAGTTACGCCGCATGCCTTCATGCAAGTTCTCAAGTCATCCATGGCCAGGGCCGGCGCGGACGCCTTGTCCTTGTCACAGGCAGCGGCCCAAACGGCGATCGCTGACCGGAAAACGACGCCGATCTGCTCACGAATCAGCGGAGAACCGCATGCTGCCGACGGGAAAACGCGGTCCCAGAGCGCCCGCGGCCGCGGGGTGAGTCTGGCAGTTTACTTGGAGTCCGAGGGCGAACCTGCGCTTTTTTGACCTGAAAGAGTCGACTTGGCACGCTTCTTTCCATGTTAATGGGGGTATGCGTGTGCTATGCTCGATGGTGCTGGAGTGAGGGCGAAGGTGCACTACGGCTCGGCATTGACCGAAAGGGAAAGACCGACAGCGCTTGGCTGCTCCCTGGCAGTTGATGCCGCTCCTGTTCATCCAGCAACAGCGGAGGCCGTTGGTGTCGGGGCAGCTCCGGTCATCCCGGCGAGCGGGAGCGCTGCCCGCTTGGACGCACTTCCAGAAGACGGCTTCTCAGCCAGCTGCGAGGACCATGCGCGGGCCCGTGAAGTTCCGAAGTCCAATCACGGGGGGCGGGCGGGGGAAGGAAGACTCGAACTCCAGGATGTGCTGACATCGCTCGCCACCGGCAAACTATCTTCCCATGAGTTCACCGTTCTCTGGGAGTTCCTCTTGCGCACTGCCCGGAATCTGTGCCACTCGGGGGCCCGCATGGGGCCGGACGGATGGGCCGCATGCGATCAGGCTGAGGACATGGCGGCGGAGGCGCTTCTGCGCCTCCTCACCTGTGAGACCTTGCCAATGACGCTGGCGCCGGGCCAGGCTGCCCCCTACCTGAGGACTACGGTTCGGAATCTCGCTGCCAGTTGGACCCGGGGCCGGAACGGCGACCCCGGAGACGCAGTCAGGTCCGATCCTTCTTTCGCAGAGGCGCTCGGCCATGCCTTGCCGGGATCGGCAGAGGAACTCGCATGCTGCCGGGAGTTGGTGGACTCGGCTCTTCGATGCCTTGAGCAGTCTGGCCGCACGGGCCCCCGCCTCGTCCTGGTAGCCAGACTGCAGTTCATGGAGGGACGGACCGATCTCGAGATCGCCGAACTGCCAGCGTACGAAGCACTCCTCATCAGGCGAAGGAATGGCGAGACTGACCTGGCGCAGAACGTCCGGCAAGACGTCAGACGAGCTCGGCTACGCCTGATCGAGATCATCGGTCTCCTGCTCCGCCCCTCGATATCAGGAAGCAGGAAGCAGGAAGCAGGAAGCAGGAAGCATGGGCTCCTCGGCGACCTCATCATCTTCCCGGGCAGGAGAAGCGACGGTGACGAAGCCACGCTGCAGATTTCCTGTCACGAATTGGCCACGAATTGCGTCCTTGAAGGATGTGAGGTAGGCGAAGTGAAGTTCCTGGAGCGACGAGGACATGAGGCTTTCGACAGTATGAACATGGGGGGTGTCCGGCCCGCTGACTTGCATGAATCCTGGGTTGGAATGCCGATCAGCCTCGGCATGAGCGCCGGACCTGGGAAATGCCGATCAGCCCCGGTCTCCCGCCCAATTCGACCTTGAGGAGAGGAACGAACTCATTGGAGGGTACCGCGTGACTAGGAAATTGGCAGTGATAGCGTTTGTCAGCCTGCTCGTAGTTCATGGACCTGCCGAGCGACAGGTCCAAGCTTGCTGGGGCGAGGACATGTCGCTTGGGGGCCAGCTTTCAAAGGAGGCTGTCGTGCCTCTCCTGCTCCAGGTGGCATCCGTCGAGTACGAAACGCCGCCCAGCGGCACTATCCCCATTACTACAGTGACATTCAGCTTGCTGTCCTGGGCCTCTGGAATGCCGCTGTGCTATGGGTCCATGTCCTATCGTGGAGGGGCAACGGCGGACGGAAGGTTCATATCCGTTTCCACGTCACCAGAAATGCATGTTGGAGAGTTCTTGGTCGCACTCTGCAAGCCCGGGCCAGTTCCTCACACATGGGCCCCTGTCCTCGGTGCGGCCAGTATCCTCGAGGTACTCCCTGGCGAAGCGCCCGACCAAGACGGTTCACCCCTCACCGTTGAGAAGGCCCTGGTTTTCGTGGAAGCGGCGCACGGAGTGGTCCAGATTTTTCCACCGGGAGATCTGACCCTGGTGAACTCGAATGAGACCTACTTGACGCCGAACTGGGCGAAACCACCGATTGTGGCACTAGCTGATTTGGCGAATCTGCTTCCCGTCCCGGACCTCATGGAGGTATGCAAATGACGGCCAGAACAGGGCTTCTCGGTGCGTTGCTGCCATTCACTCTCGTCCTTCTGACCTCACCGGTAGAGGGCTATGCCTGGAATGGAAAGGAAGACCACTGCGATACGCCGGGAGGCTTCGCTCGCTGGGGCTATGTGGACAGTATCGAGGTACAACTTGACCCTGGTGTAGACAACCCTCAACACCTGGATCCGGTCGAGTGGTCTTCCCACCAACTGTCCATTATCAGGGCCGCTCTGGCGACATTCAATCACTTGCCCACTTCCCGCATACACATCCACATATCTTCCACACCTTGCGATGGCCCGAGCGAAGAACCGGAATATGGCACGATTTGCTTCTGGCAGGTCAAGAGCGACAACAAGAATGGCGAATCGTGGTCAGACTACGATGATGCGTCTTGCACTATTGATAGGGGGTGGGTCAGGATCGACAGCACAGGAGCAGAAGATGATGCGCAGCTCTACCATCACACAGTGCACGAGTTCTCGCATGTTTTTGGCCTCAAACACACAAACAACCCCTATGACTGGATGTACAAGTACTGGAATGCCACATATGGTGGGTCAAATATTCACTTGGGCATGACGCGCGATGTACGCAATGCCTATAGTTATCTATATCCCGTTGGCCACAACTTCTTCTTTGGCCACTTTGACCAACGTAGCAACGCGGGGGGGGACTACCCGTATCGCCAGTGGTATACGGATCTCATGGTTCGGGATGCTCAGGGGACTAGTGACACCATCCCTTGGTATCTAACTGTCCTGGGCAAGAGCGCCGGAGGCGGGTACGCCCTATTTGCACTCGGGGAGTACAGTGACGATGGGGACTTCGGGAACCAGAATACGCTCCCCTATGTGGTGGGGGACTTCACGGGATCTGGTGGGGACGACATTGCTGCCGGATTGTGTTCATCTCCTGACCCTGGGGACGGAGCTGGTGACACAGTTGCGTGGTACGTGATGGAGTCAACCACAGGCAATTCAGTTGGCTTCGACACGACTGCGGTTTGGGATTCGGACTTCGGGAACGCAGAGGATGCTGACATGTACTTCGCTGCCAACATGACCGGAAGTCAGGATGATTGCGACGATTTGGTGCTGATTCGAAATCTGTCCGCGTACGACTGCAACGCGACTACAGGCGAGTGCCAAGTGCGCCTGTATGTTCTGCCGTCCATTGATACGACAAACCCTGCAGACGGGGAGTGTGACCAGTTTGGAAGCGAGTTCTATCTCGACATAGACGTTACGGATCGTTCCGCGACCACCGCCTGGCCTTGGGTTGTTGGTGACTTCTATACGGCCGATGGCCTTGGTTGCTCCGATATCGCATTTGGGAAAACGTCCCAGAGCGATCCGCTTCAGATGAACTGGTATGTCGTGAAGAGCAAGGATACCAACGCTAATGGGAGGTGCGATGCGCTCGAATTGATTGCGAACGCGTGGACCTCGGATGCAGGTGATATGGGACAAATTCTCTGGTTTGCTGGAGATTTTGGGGCACCAAATGGGTCGTCTGGTCAGGATCTGGTTCGGGTCAAGGTCCTAGATAGTGCTGTGCAGTGGTATGTGATGTACAGCAATGGGTCGTCGGCGTTTACGAATGGTCACACGCCGGTGAGTGATATGTTCATTGGGAATGACGAGCACTTTCGCGCGAAGATCTTCGCTGTTGGTAACATCAGGGGGACCCAGTCGGACATTGTTGATGATTTTGTGGCGCTTGTGGATAACGAGGCCAACGATGATCGGCTTAGATGGTACTGTGCGGCAAATAATGGTGGCTCCCCCACACCGACATGGACGGTGTACAGTACATTGACGCCCTCCACGAAGGCTTGCTGGGATCAGGCCACTGATTGGGACGACTGGAACTCAAGCAAGGACAATGGAGGGGATGACATAAGGGAGGATTGGTGGTGCAAAACCTGCGATGTTTGGTACAACGAGACGAAACCGTAGAGTCCTCAGAGGGGGCGTGCGCACTGGTGTCACGCGGGCGTGTTGCAGTCGGCCGTAGCGGCATTGCGAGGGCGGCTCGGGGTGCGGCTTCGGGGCGGTGGCTTGGGCCACTCTGTGGGATGCGTTGCGGCCGTTGCTTGTGACTGGGGGGGGCAAATGTGGATGGGTCGGAGATCCGTTGGCCTTCTGGTAGGAGTTGGAATTGCGCTCGGATTTGCCCCGGATGCCGCATCTTCTTGCGAATGGCTTCCTCCCTCGGATGTCCTAGTGCTGCCCTCGGATGGGGCCGAGGAGGTTCCAATTGACGCGCGCATCTGGGTGGCGGGTGGCGGCGGGAGCGAGGTTGTCGTCGTGCACGAGGGCGAGGAGATCGGGGGGACCAAGCATGGCAGCGGGTGGTGGAGTTTCGGGTTGGGAGAGATGTTTCCCTACTCCACGTACGAGTTCGTCGTGAACATATGTTTCGCTGCTGGGTGCCCGATCGTGTACGAATATGGACCTTTCGCGTTCACGACTTCGGCGGAGGAGGCAAGCTTGCCGGCGGAAGTCTCCGTGGTGGCCGTTGTCATGGGAGCGCCTGGAAGCGACGCGCTGCAAGGAGCAGTCCCGGCCTCGTGTGAGGAGCAGGTACTGGATCAGGATTGTTTCGATGAGGTTCCTGTGTTGATAGCAGGCTTTGCGGTGGAGCCGAACCTGTCCGCAGCTGTGTTTTCTGCTTGGCCGGTAGGGGCGGATGATAGTGAAATGCTGCTGAGTTCGGCAGAGTGCCCGATTCTGTTCGCTGGGCCGTCTGCAGACATTTCTGGCAGTTGCTTCTGGCTGGTGGCGTATAGTCTTGCGGGCGAGGCTTCGCAGCCAGCCAAGGCCTGCCTCGATGGTGGAGCTGAAGCTGAAACAAGTGGCTTGGCCGACAACATGAACGATGCTCGGTCAAGTCAGGCCGAGGACAAGTGGAGCGGACCTGTCGACGCTACGGGGTATGGTTCGGGTGCGGGGCGGGGGTGCTCCACAGCGTTATGTGTGCACTCCGAGGCGCGCTTGGGTTGCGTCGGAGTTCTGGTGGTGCTGCTGCTTGTCGGGGCTGTGGTGTGCCGTAGTTCGTCGCCAAGTGTGCGTTCCTGCGGAGGCGCTCCCGCACGGTCATGACACGGAGGCGCCGCGGAGGATGGACATGGCAAGGTTGTGAAGGTGCGTCGGCCGGGAACGCCCGAAGTCTCACCATGACGCCTTGTTGTTTCGCCTTCCGGGACGAATGGGGAAGCACTTTCGACGCTGAGCGCAGCAGCACCACGACGGCCAGCAGCATGCAGATCAGCACTGTGGCCATGCCGCTGCTGCCGCTCCGGCCGAGGGAGCATCCGTTCGATGCCTTGTCCTTGCCGCCGATGTTCGGAACGCAATCTCCGTCCTTGAAGGTGTAACCCGTGGGACAGGACTTGCCCGGCTTCACGTCCTCTTCAATCACGTCGGAAGTGGTGCCGCCGGCATCCGGCCACGGGGCGTCCGGGGGCAGGCACTGTCCACCCTTGCAGACGAGCACGGCCCCGCAGACGCCGCAGCTCCCGCCGCAGCCGTCATCCCCGCACTGCACGCCGGCGCAGTTGGGCTTGCAGCCCGCGCTGCACAGCCCGCTCGAATCGCACGAGTAGCCGACAGGACACTGGCCGCAGGTCCCTCCGCACCCGTTGTCGCCACATTCCTTGCCCGAGCAGTTGGGCATGCACTCCGGTCCGCACATCCCCTGAGCGCCGCAGAAGAGCCCGGCCGGACAGGTCCCGCACGAACCGCCGCAACCGTCCGAACCGCACTGCTTGCCGGAACAGGAGGGCATGCAATCGCCGACGCACTTCCCCTGCGCATCGCAGAACATCCCCGCCGGGCACTTCCCGCACTGTCCCCCGCAACCGTCCGGGCCACAGTCCTTGCCACTGCATGCCGGCATGCACCCCGGGATGCACACGCCCGACCCATGGCATCCCATCCCCGCCGGACAGGTTCCGCACTGACCACCGCAACCATCAGGTCCGCACTGCTTGCCCGAGCAGTCCGGGAGACAGGTCCCGGAGCACTTCCCTGAAGCATTGCAGCTCGTCCCCTCGGGGCAGGTGCCGCAGCTTCCCCCGCATCCGTCCGGGCCGCACTGCTTCGCCTGGCACGAGGGAGAACAGGTATCGCTGCACGTGCCCGCCGCACTGCAGTAGTAGCCAGGCTGACAGGAACCGCACGAGCCGCCGCAGCCATCCGATCCGCATTGCTTCCCCGCACACTTGGGCGTGCAGTTGAAAACGCACTTGCCCTGGTCGCTGCACGAATACCCGCCAGGACACGAGCCGCAGCTTCCGCCACACCCGTCCGGGCCGCATTGCTTCCCCATGAGCCAGCAATCCGGGTCGCACGGCTCGACGCACTTCCCCGTCGCGTCGCATTCCTCGTTCCACGAGCAGTAACCGCAGCTCCCGCCGCACCCGTCCGGGCCGCACTCCTTGCCAGTGCAGGCCGGGGTACAGTCGAAAACGCACTGTCCGGCGTCGGTGCATGCGTACCCCTGCTTGCAGGTCCCGCAAGTGCCGCCACAGCCGTCGGGGCCGCACTGCTTGCCCCAGCAATTGTTCGCGCAGCTCTGACAGTAGCCCCCTTCGGTGCACTGGTATCCCGCCTTGCACACGCCGCACGTCCCGCCGCAATCGTCCGGGCCGCACTGCTTGTAGTAGCAAGGTGCCTTGCAGTCCTTGCAACTGCCGGTGTCGGTGCAGTACCAGCCCGCCTTGCACTCGCCGCACGTCCCGCCGCAATCATCCGGGCCGCACTGCTTGTAGTAGCACGAATCCTTGCAGTTCTTGCAGGAGCCGTCGCTGCAGTAGTAGCCCGCCTTGCATTCGCCGCACGTCCCGCTACAGTCGTCAGGGCCGCACTGGTTCCACAGGCACGGTGCCTTGCAATCCTTGCAGCTCCCGGTCTCGGTGCAGTACCAGCCCGCCTTGCACGTCCCGCAGACACCGCCGCACGGGTTGTCCCCGCACTGCTTGCCCGAGCAGGCCCACGAGCAGCTCGAGCAGTAGCCATCGTCGCAGTAGTAACCGGCTTTGCACTCTCCGCAGGTTCCGCCACAATCATCGGGCCCGCAGTTGTTGTTCCAGCACGGTGCCTTGCAGTCCTTGCAACTCCCCTTGGCATCACAGTAGTAGCCCGCCTTGCAGGTTCCGCAAGTCCCCCCGCACGGATTGGGTCCGCACTGCTTCCCGAGGCACGCCCACGAGCAGGGCGAGCACGAGCCCCACTCGTCGCAGTATTCGCCGGCCGGACACTCGCCGCAGGTCCCCCCGCACGGATGTGCACCGCACTCCTTGCCCCCACAGGCGAAGTCGCAGCTCTCGCACCACCCGTTCGATGTACAATACTCGGCTGCAGGGCACTTCCCGCAACTCCCGCCACATCCGTCGTCGCCGCACTCCTTGCCGCCACAATACGGGTAGCACTCCGCCAGCACAGAAGCCGGAAACAGGAAGACTAGCATTGCAGCAATTGCGACAACTTTCATCTCACTACCTCATCCAATACGCAAACCACCCGACATGCCCGACCACAAGGCTGCTACTTGCCTGACGCCGGGGCCTGATAGCAGGCCTTGAGCGCCCCCTTGATCTCCTCTTCCGGGGCCCCGAAGCTCCTCGCATCCTGTGCGCGGTTGTTGGCCTTCACACATTTCCCCTGGCCATCGAAGAAGCGGGCCAGAC